>Ga0256826_1002786_pt1 | contig 10576 bp, 9 predicted proteins | sample CV79metaG_FD_185975 | JGI IMG/M metagenome (GOLD analysis project Ga0256826, IMG submission 185975) | Hydrothermal vent microbial communities from East Pacific Rise, Pacific Ocean - CV79 | ecosystem: Environmental > Aquatic > Marine > Hydrothermal vents | place: Pacific Ocean: East Pacific Rise... | reverse complement strand
GGTCTCTAAAAATGGAGAATTCACCTTACATCTTGAAGATAAAAAGGTAAAGGTTAAAACAGGTTCTGCAGTTTTGGCAATGGAGGCTGAACTTTTAAAGCAGAAGTACTTACAAGCCCAAAGAGAAGGGGACGTTGTAAAAGTCACTCTAATGCGAGAAAAGTACTACTTAAGTAATGATGAGCGAGTTGCCTACAAAAATACAGTAATTGTTCCTGTTAACATCACTTACACACCCCTTCGTCCAGGAACAAACCCTTTAATGAGTATAGGTGATAAGTTTGTTAAGAAGATGGATGAACGTATTAAAGAAGAGCTTGAGATTGAAGGAAATATTTTACTGAATTCTGAAATCCATATTCGTTTTGATGAACCTATTGATATTGCTCAGTATCTTTACCACGCTAAAAAAGAGTTAGAGTGTGAACATAATGTATCTTCTGAAATCACCTGTGCAGAAGTAGGGGAAAGAGAACTTGTAGGTTATTGTCGCCATGAATTAACGAGTCGTTTTATGGACGCGGTGTATAAAAATACACTAATAAATTTTGACCATATATTTGCGCTGGTTTTAGAACACTATACCGAAGACTTTATCGGTACTAATGAACTTAAACGTGCAATATTTTTAGTAGCTAAAGATATTGTAGGTTTAAAAAACCATCATGTGCATCACAGTATTAAAGATGAACTCTATAAACTTCTCACCGATGAAAAAGACCCTTGGTTTGAAAGTGCACTTGACTTAGCCTTGAATCAAAAGGTTCTTGTTCCTGTAGAAGATGAACTTTTTAAGGTAGACAAAAAGGTTTTAAATGATGAACATGACTTTCATACTATTCGTATTAAAAATACCCTACGTGTGGTTTTAAACGAAATTTCTATGTTCAGTGATGTCTCTTTAAGCGTACAAGAAAATTTAAAAAGAAGCTCACATAGAATTAAAGAAGATATTTTTCATATTATCTATAACCGAGATAAAAAACAGTACAAGAATGACTATAATCAGTTCTACTCCGTCATACTTTCCAAACCTAAAGAGATAGGAGAGCCCTTTGTTCTATACAATCCTGACTTTAGTACAGGTGTTGTGCTCTGTCATGGGTATAAGTCTTCACCTTCAGAAATTAAAGAGTTAGCCAACTACTTGCATGCTCAAGGAATTAATGTTTATGGTGTCCGCTTATCGGGGCATGGTACCGTTAGTGAAGACCTCCGAGATCGAACATGGGAAATGTGGTACGACAGTTTTAATCGGGGTTTTGCAGCGATGCGACAGGTTAGTAAAAAACTCTTTCTTATAGGTTTTTCAACAGGAGGTCTACTTGCTATCTTAGCAACAGAGAGAAAGTTAAATAAGGTAGATGGTCTTATTGTTATTAATGCCGCCTTAGAACTTCAAGACATACGGGTCAACTACGTAGTCCCCACCCTAAACAAGCTCAATAACTTTTTAGCTGTTTTCCATGCAGACTTAGAATATGTTGAAACTGAAGCAGAATTTCCAGAGTATAACTATCAAAAAAACTACATCAGTTCTCTAGACCAACTTAGGTTGCTTATGCAAGAGTGCCAAAAAGCCCTTCCTCTCATTGTGACACCAAGCCTCATCATACAAGGAAAGGATGACCCTGTTGTTAAGGCAATAAGCGCAGAAAAAATCTTAAGTGAAATAAGCTCAAGTGATAAGGAATTGAAGTTATTTGACTTTTCACGCCATGTTATTATTTTAGGTAAAGGTAATGAAAAAGTTTTTGAGTCAGTATTTGAATTTATAAAGAGATTACTGTAATAAAATTATGCCCCGATTGTAAACATAAATCATTTTTTTTATATTTTTCTAATAATATTGAGCATAATCAAGTTCAATTTCAGAATAATTTTATACAATAACGTATTCTAAATTTAGGAGAATTGTATGAAAAAAGCAATCGTATTAGTAGCATTATTAGGTTTAACTTCAGTAGCTATGGCAGACGCATTCCAAAAATGTGCTGGTTGTCATGGTGCAAACGGTGAGAAAAAAGCACTTGGTAAAAGTAAAGTTATCGCAAACATGGCTAAAGCAGACATCGTTGCAGCACTTCATGGTTATAAAGATGGTACTTATGGTGGACCAATGAAAGGTCTTATGAAAGGTCAAGTAGCTGGTCTATCTGATGCTGACATTACTGCTATTTCTGAGAAAATCGGAAAGTAGTTCTACCTTATTAACAAACCTTTGGGTTTGTTAATTTCTTCTTTTTTAAACCCCAATACTTTTTATTCTACTGTTAATCTTAAAAAATATTTTCTTATTTCTAGTTAACCTACCATTTTTGTAATAATATGATGTTTTAAATCTTTATTTTTAATCCCATTTTCTAAAGCTTCTTCATAAATATGTGAAACCTTATCTCTATTGTTTCGGTAATCAAAATGTGGAAAGTGGTTACTCCATGCTTCTACAATAAGTTTCTTAGAAATTTTTTCAATAAGCCAACTTTTAAATAAGGCAAAGGCAGAAAAGAAAATTACTGTAAATGCCACAGATAAAAGAATAAGAGCGTGGCAGTCAATCTTTGCAAGGAGGGTATGCAGTATAAATGAAACAGGTGTAGCAATGACAATAGCAAGAATAAAGAAAACTAAATACAATCTTCCAAGACGTATACGAAAGCCTTTCATGTTGTATTCAAGGTTCATTCTGTCATTGTAAATTTTATTAGCTTGCATTAATTCTTTAAAGAGCATAGGTTGTTCAGAAGTTTTGAAGACAAAAGAGGTTGTTTTTTCAGTAAGTGTTGAAATAAGACTCATAAATAATATCCATAATTTTTTACATATTATAGTATAATTTCTAAAAAATTAAGGATATACAATGGCAACAGCAAGTGCACGTCATATTTTAGTAGATACAAAAGAGAAAGCAGAAGCGTTAAAAACAGAGATTGAAGCAGGAAAAGACTTTGCAGAAGTAGCAAAAGAGAACTCTTCATGTCCTTCAAGCGCTGAGGGTGGGAACTTAGGTCAGTTTGGTCCAGGTCAAATGGTTCCTGAGTTTGATAAAGTATGTTTTCAAGAAGATATCGGTGTTGTTCATCTTGTTCAAACACAGTTTGGTTACCACCTAGTAGAAGTAACAGAACGTTCGTAATCTTTTTTAGTTTGACTCCTTTTTGGGTCAGACTCCTCTTTTAAACTTTCTTGATTTTACTCAATCATCAATATCTTTCATATCTATTCTAGAATTTTAATCTAATAGTGAAAATACTAAGCGACAAGCTATGTTTTTCCTGTAAATATTTATACATTAGTAAAATGGTAAAGTTATAATAATATAAAAATATAGTTATTTAATTTTGGTATGATTCGAACTCTATTAATTAATAAGGGTTTATATGTTTTCTCAATTAGGTTTTTTTGGTACACGTGCACCAATGTATTTAGATATCGTTGGTGTTTATTTTGGGCTTCTTCCTCTTTTAATGTTTATCTCTATTCGTTTCGCGGTAAAGGGTGAAATTAAAAAGCACTATGTTTCTCAACTGGCTATTTTTATAGGCACGCTTGTTATGGTAGTGGTTTTTGAGGTTGGTATGCGTTTAGCAGGTGGTTACGCGGAGTATATTAAAGACAGTAGTATTTCTCATTCGTATTTCATCACTTTTTTAATTATTCATATTATTGTTGCAGTACTTACGGTTAACCTTTGGTCGTACCAGATAATCTCTTCTATGAAAATGTACAAAAATGATGAGCTTAAGGGCGATAACCTTGTGCGTCATAAAAAGCTCGCAAAAATCTTACTTATTGGGCTTTTTGTAACACTGGTTCAAGGGACTTCCATTTACTACTTCTTATTCGTTATGTAACTGCGTAAAGTTTCCAAGGTTTTCCCCTGTTCCGGTGAGGTCTTGGAGTTTATAAATCTCACTCTTATCAAGTAAAAACTCTTTAATATCTTTAAAACTTCCTTTTTCTAAAATCGCTGAAGAGGTCTTCTTCTCAATAAACAAAAACATTAAAGCAATGGTAGACGAAGCAAAATTAGCGATAAAAGCATCTTCAGAACGTGTGATATCACTCATAAAGTCTTCTAGTTTCTCAATTCCACTGGCGACATTAACTAAGGGAATATCACAATACCCTGCAACAAGACGACTAAGATCATCTTCACTCATAGGACGAATGTATTCTCCATCATCGAGTGTTGTCGCTAACATATACCTTCCAATGGCATTGTTAATGAAGGGTGTAACATCATTTTCTACAATTTCAGTGTTAGAATCAGCTAGGCTTAACATGGTTATTTCAATGTTAAGGGCTTCTTGAACTTGATAGTTCAAAAAACTAATAAGAGCATTTTCATCACTTTTTAAAGGAGCATTAACAACAACGGCACTGAGACGTAAAAAAGCGTCAGCCTCAATAACACGAGGACCTTGCGGATAAAGTTTTTCATCAAAGTGCAAACGGTGGTAGACACTAAAGAGGTCTTGTGTTTCACCTTTTGTTGTAATTAACATCGCTTCGAGTTGTAGACCTTCAGACTGTGTTGGCAGTAAAAGAGAAAAGTATTTGTCTTTATGTACCAGTTCTAGGTGAGGATGAATCTCTTGTAGTGCTTTAAAGCTGGTAATAATATCTGGATTGTATGTTGTAGGATGACTTAAGATGAGTTTTTTTAAAAAACTTCCTTCATCAGGGATGGCAAAGAGGCCATTAATTATATTTGTGTTTTGCATAGGCAATTATAAAGTAAGATGGGTATAATTGCAATAATTTAGTGAAATATAGGACCCTAATGTTACAAATCATCAAAATATCTTTAGTTTTTTCTCTTTTTCTTGCCTTTAGTGGCTGTACAACCATAGAACATCCTTCACCGGTAATGAGTGTTGATGAAGTTGCCGTTGATGGTTATGATGTTGTTGCTTACTTTAAAGAGAAAAAAGCAGTTAAGGGACAAGAAAATATTTCTTACCGTTACAAGAGTGTAAACTGGTTGTTCTCAACAGAAGAAAATCGTGTTGATTTTGAAGCCAGCCCTCAAAAATATTTTCCTGCCTTTGGTGGTTTTTGTGCGTATGAGTTAGCTAATGAAAAGTTAGTAAATTCAGACCCTGAATTTTGGTACATCCATAATGACACACTTTTTCTTTTCTCTAAAGGAAGTGGATTTTTAACAGCAGATAGTGCAAACAAAAAAGAGTGGTTTCGAAAAATCAGTCTTAGTTTACCTGCAGGACAAGCTTACTGGAACATGATTAATAAACCTACTGAAGAAGAAAAACAACAACAGATGTCTCAAGACTTTATGAATGGAAGTTTTTACTAGAGGGAGCTTCTAACCCTCTTCAAAAAATCTTTTTACTCTTTTTTCAAGCCAAAATTCTGGTTTGAAAAGACTCCCCTCAATAAACCCTACATGACCACCATAATGACCTACCTCATATACAATAGACTCTGAAAGCTCCTCTTTTTCTGGAAAGATTGATGGAGGCATAAAAGGGTCATCTAAAGAGTGTATTAACAAAGTTGGGGTTTGTATCTCTTTTAAAAATTGTCGTGAAGAGTTCTGCTTGTAATAATCCACAGCATTTTTAAACCCATGTACCGGGGCGGTATAGATGTCATCAAACTCATAAATAGTTTTTATCTTTTTAATACGTTTTTTATCTAAACCATACTCTCTTGTTAGGTCTAGAAATTCCACTTTTTTAAGAAGGGCTTCTTTTAAGGCTTTAAGCAGATAGACTTGATAAACTTTTGCAAAACCTTGATTTATGTGGTGGGTACACTTTTCAAGTTCAAGGGGTGCACTAATGGCAACTGCAGATTTTAATGGTGATGCATCTTTGTATTCAGCAAGAAGTTTTAGTAACATATTTGCACCAAGAGAGTAACCCACTGCATGTAAAGATGCTTGTGGGTAATCTTTCTTAAGCTGATTAATAAAAGCCTTAGCATCCCCCGTTTCTCCTGCGTGGTAAGAACGTTTTGTCTTGTTAGGTTTACTTCCACACCCTCTAAAGTGCATTACAACAGAGGTGTAGTTTAAAGTCTTGAGCGTTTTCATCATACCTTGAATGTAATGCGAATGAATAGAACCGCCTAAGCCATGAAATAAAACAACAATATCTTGAGGGTTCTTGGGTTTTTCACTCCAAGCAATTTCTGTAAAATCACCGTCTGCAAATGTAAAGTCTTCTTGGATGTAAGCTTGAGTGTTTGCAGACAGTGCTAAAGGAAGCATAGTCTGAATATGAGGATTTTTAAGAAGTAGGGGTGGTTTAAACAAAAATCTCACACGCTAAAGCAATAGGAATAGGATCATGCAATTTAATCTGAACGGTTTCATCATCTTTAGATTTAAAGAGTTGGTAAGGAATATAAAGGAGACGTGCATTAAGCTTGTTCTCTTTAGTAAAGGCTTTTTCTTCAATATGAATTCTAATGCCTGACTCAACAGGGGCATTGAAGTTATCAGGAATGGTTACATTTGACAGTAGGGCAAGGGCAGAAATCTTGTCCGCTTTCGCCTCGTCTCTTAATGTTTGAAGAAGGTATTCATATCTTATAAATCCGTCTTTTTCATCACTGTTTACACTACCAATGTTGTTCTCATGGTCCAAAACCATAGCAAAAGATTCTAGTGGTGTTTCCGATGTGAGTACTTTTGAAGCGTATTGTATACATTCGTCGAGCATTACAAAAAGATGTTCGTTATCCATAATTTATCCTAAAGGGTATCTCTAAAGACCCTATATATTTATGATGTGATTATAGTATAATCTTGTAATGATAAACTTTAGCCTTAATGATTTACGCCTTATTTGTGAACCATCCACCTTCTCCCTTGCTTATGACATCAATGAAGCCTCTTTAAGCGAGGTTAAGTCTGTTGAGATGGTAAGTGATGAAATTATGCTAATTAATGCACGTACACAGGGCAAAAAGCTCTATAAACAAGCCATTAATATTTATGCTCAAGAAGAGGGTGTAAAGATTATTGGTAAGTGCTCGTGTGAGGTGGGTAGAAACTGTAAGCATGTTGTTTCAGCCGCCTTAACCTACCTCGATGATGAAGCTTTTGAAGAGATACAAGAAGAACAATCCCCTGTACTTTCTCAAAACAGTAAACAAACTTGGTTAAAAGCCTTACAAAAAAGCTTTGAACACCTTGCAGAAAAAGAGTTTTTGACCTCTACTATTATCTTGTATGAACTGCATCTATGCAAGGCAGGTAAAGATGTTGAACTGAGCATATATACTGCACGACAGTTAAAAAATGGTGGTTACGGAAAAGTAAACCGTGGACGTGTAAACTCTTTATTTAATAGCTTTAAAAAGCCTGAGTACCTACGGGAAAATGATAAAGAAGTGGTGGAGCTTTTTCAAGTCTTATGCCAAGGTAAAAAGACAACAACATCTTTACGTGGAAAGTTAGGCGCAATGGTCTTACAAGGGGCACTTGAAACAGGACGTTGCTTCTGGCAAAAAGGGCATAAAAATGCCTTAGTTTTTTCTAATGACAAAACCTTAGAACTTCAATGGAAAGAGGATGGTACGAAAGCCTTTTTAGACCTTTGTTTAGATGAGAAAACGTATCTAATTGCTAGTGATCCTTTGTTGTATGTCAATACAAAAGAAAAAACAGTAGGTTATTTACGAAGTGAGCTTACAAACGAGCAGGTAGAACTTATTTTAAAAGCGCCTAAGGTCCAACTGGATGAAGTAGAACACTTTGCACTAGAACTCGCAAAAACTCTGCCTCAACTACTTGTGAATCCTCCTAAAAGTATTGAACTGAATAGATTAGAATACCTTGAAGTAAAACCTGTACTGCACTTAAGTAATCACTTAGGGCAAAATAGGGTGGTCTTAGGCTTTAAATATGATGACGTTTATTTAAATGCTACACCTGTTCACAGTAGTTTTGTAGATATGTCAAAAAAATTGAAGCTTGAGAGAGACCTTGAAATAGAAAATTTCTATGCTGAAAAGCTCTCTACCTTTGGTTTTGAACAAAAAAATGAGTACTTAGTTACTCAAGAGATTCATCTTTGGAAGGCTTTTTTAGAAGGTTTAGCTGAACTCGAAGCAGAGGGTTTTGAAATCATCAAAGCACCGAGTTTTAAACTGAACTTTTCTAATGTAAATAAGGTCGATGTAAAAGTACAGCAGAGCTCGCATTGGTTTGATGTAGGCATGCACATTATGTTTGAAAATGAGCGCTTACCTCTGCTGCCTATTCTTTCTCAACTGTTGAGCAAGGGAATTGATCTTAAAAAAAGTGAAGAAGTTTACTTTAACCTCGAAGATGAGACCTACATTACGCTACCTTCTAAACTCTTAGAACCAATCTTAAAGACCTTTTATGAGCTCTTAGACAAGCCTAATTCGGAAGGCTTTAAACTGCAACGGTATGAGGCAAATGTTATAGAAAACTTTAAGAGTGACTTCTTTGATATTGAAGACAGTAGTGAGCTTAAAAGAATCAGTCAAGAGATACGGAAAAAAGAGAAAATCAATATTGATACTAAAGGTTTAAAAGCAGACCTAAGAGACTATCAAAAAGAGGGTGTCTCTTGGATGCAGTTTCTTAGAAAGTATGGTTTTGGTGGAATTTTAGCGGATGATATGGGTTTAGGTAAAACAGTACAAACCTTAGCTAATTTACTTATAGAAAAAGAGTCAGGACGTTTGGATAAAGCAAGTCTAATTGTAGCACCAACCTCACTTTTAGGGAACTGGAAGAGTGAAATTGAAAAATTCACACCTGCCTTGAGAGTTGCCCTGTATTACGGAGCAAATAGAAAAGAAATCTTAAATAATATTAATCAATATGACTTAATAATCACGACCTATACCTTGGTTAATTTAGATAGTGAAGCTTTAAAAAAACAGAAGTTCTACTACCTTGTTTTGGATGAAGCTCAAAAAATTAAAAATGCTAGGTCTGAGTCTGCAAAAGCCATTAAGGAGCTCAATGCTCAATATTTTTTAGCCCTAAGTGGAACACCTATGGAAAACCATTTAGGGGAACTTCATTCTATTTTTGACACGGTAATGCCAGGATTTTTAGGCTCAATTTCAAGCTTTAAAACCTTGTACCAAACTCCTATTGAAAAGAACCATTGTCTACAAACGCAAAAACGACTTAACAAAAGAATCAAACCTTTTATGCTCCGACGTACAAAAGACCTTGTGGCAACAGAATTGCCGCCTAAAACAGAGATGATTCGTCGTATTGCCTTTGAAAGTGAACAAGCACGTTTGTATGAAACTATTCGTGTGAGTATGGAAAAATCTGTTAGAGAAACTATTAAGACAATGGGTATAGGGGCGTCACATATCTCTATTTTAGCGGCACTTCTTAAACTGCGTCAGGTCTGTTGTGACCCTAGACTTCTAAAGATTGAAGAAGCGCAAAAAATTGTGGAGTCAGCGAAACTTCAGATGCTCATGGAACTCGTTGCAGAGTTAAAAGAAGAGGGTAGAAAAATACTTATTTTTTCTCAGTTTACTTCCATGCTTGAAATTATAGAGTCTAAGATGCTTGAAACAAAAACTTCGTACTCCAAACTAACAGGGGCTACGCGTAAGAGACAAGAGCAGATTGATACTTTTAATAGAGGCGAAAGTGATGTCTTCTTAATTAGCCTTAAAGCCGGTGGAGTAGGGCTTAATCTAACTACTGCGGACACTGTTATTCATTATGACCCGTGGTGGAATCCTGCGGCACAAGACCAAGCTACAGACCGAGCTTACCGCATTGGTCAAGATAAACCTGTTTTTGTCTACAAACTCATTGTTGAAAACTCTGTTGAAGAGAAAATTGTGAAGATGCAAGAAGATAAAAAGGCTTTGGCTAATGCTATTTATGAAGGAAAAGAACAAGGCTTTTCTAAAATGAATGAAAAAGACTTACTAGAACTCTTCAAATAAAAATAAGATATATTTCTTTATCCCCTATACTATAAAGCACTTTCCTTCTCTGTTTCTGTATAACAAAATTTAATTTTAGTACACATCCACTGCACATCTTTTTTCTAAACTCTCGATATCAAAATATGACTAGGAGTTAGAATGAAAGTTAAATCAGTTTTAGGTGCAGTGGCACTTTTATCGTCAGTTCTTTTACAAGCACAAAACATTGAGGTTAAGATTACTAACCTAACACATGGTATCTCGTATACACCTGCTTTAATCGCAGCACACAAGGCAGATGATGCACTGTTTCATGTTGCTACCCCTGCTTCAAGTTCTTTACAAGCTATGGCTGAAGGTGGTGATACCGCAGGTTTACAAGTTGACTTAGACAATGTAGGTGGTGTTTATGCTTCAGTTCCTGGTCTTTTAAAACCAGCTATTTCTGCAACAGTTAATCTTGACACAGGTGATAATGAGTATCTTTCAATTGTAGCAATGTTGTTGCCAACAAATGATGGTTTTGTAGGCTTAGACTCTTGGAAAATTCCTACAGAAGCAGGTACATATACTTTCTTTTTAGATGGTTATGACGCAGGAACTGAAGTTAATGATGAGATTGTAAATGGTGCTGGTGCTCCAGGTGTAGCCGGAATCCCTT
>Ga0256826_1002785_pt1 | contig 10578 bp, 12 predicted proteins | sample CV79metaG_FD_185975 | JGI IMG/M metagenome (GOLD analysis project Ga0256826, IMG submission 185975) | Hydrothermal vent microbial communities from East Pacific Rise, Pacific Ocean - CV79 | ecosystem: Environmental > Aquatic > Marine > Hydrothermal vents | place: Pacific Ocean: East Pacific Rise... | reverse complement strand
TTCAAGATAGTGGTGATTTCAAAGAAACTTTTGAAAATATTATGTTTTCAACAAAAGTAATCATTACAGCCAAACATGACTTTATAGACTTTTTAGACCAGCTTTTACATAATGGTTTTAAAGAAATGGGACTTTCTTATTTAGAGTCAGCTCTTAAAACATATCCAAATGATGAAAAATTATCTAAAATTTTAGAAGATATATCTTGAGAATTCAACTTCCTGATACTCCTTATAAATTTGTAAGTGAGAACTCTCAAGATTGTAATAGTGAAACTGCATTTGTTTTAACCACTCAAAATACAAAATATCTAGAAAATGCAAAAGAAAATAGTGCACATAGTATTATCAAAGCCGAAGATATTGCTCCACTTTTTGGAGTAAAGCATATAAAAATCATTGGAATTACTGGAACAAATGGTAAGACGACAACTGCTGCTGCAATTTATTCAATCTTACTAGACTTAGGGTTTAAAGTTGCTATGCAAGGTACTCGTGGTTTTTATATCAATGATGAAGTTGCTGAAGGAAAGTCTTTAACAACACCTTCTGTTTTAAACACATATAGACATATATATCAAGCTGCATCACAAGGATGCGAATACTTCATAATGGAAGTAAGTTCTCATGCAATAGTTCAAAAACGTATAGAAGGTATACCTTTTGCACTAAAAATATTAACAAATATAACTCAAGATCATTTAGACTATCATAATGGTTTGCAAGAGTATATTGATGTTAAAAATAGCTTCTTTGATGATGAATCTTTAAAGCTGATAAATAAAGATGAAATAAAAGCCAAATTCAACTATAAAAATGCAAATTCTTATGGAATAGAAAATCCTGCAACATACAGAGTAATCGCATATACAATGAATGAAGGCATCTCAGCAGTTATGCAAAACTTTCAAGATATAGAAAACTTTACCACCTCTTTATATGGTTTTTTCAATCTATACAATATGACAGCAGCAGTTGCAGCAGTTCACCTTATAACAGACTTTACAATACCTCAAATAGCAGAAGTTACAGAAAACTTTGCAGGTGTAAGTGGACGAATGGAAAAGGTATCTGAAAAACCTTTAGTAATAGTAGACTTTGCACATACTCCTGATGGAATGACACAAATTTTAAACTCGCTTAGAGAAAAAGAGATACGTGTTGTATTTGGAGCTGGTGGAGATAGAGACAAGTCTAAAAGGCCACTTATGGGTAGAGTAGCTTCTTCTTATGCAAAAAAAGTTTATATTACTAGTGATAATCCAAGAACAGAAGATCCAGATGCGATTATAAAAGATATTGTTGATGGCATCCAAGAAAAACATAAGCTATATATAAACCCAAACCGTAAAGAAACAATAGAGCAAGCACTAAAAGATCAAGAAAAAGACGAGGTTTTATTAATACTTGGAAAAGGTGATGAAACTTATCAAATTATATATGATAAGAAAATACCATTTGATGATAGAGAAATAGTAAGAAATATTTTACAAAATCATTAAAATTAGATATAATTTTATTTAACATATTATAATTATATAGGCTTTTTAATGTACGCAGAAACATATCTACTAATCTTCGCTCTTTTTTTAACTTTTATTTCATATACACTTTATCTCAGAAGGACAAGAATTAGATTTTCAAGACGTCAAAGTTCAAGTGATAGACGTGCTGATGATAGACGTGTAAAGTATGTTCATGTAATGTTTGAGCAAAGAAAAAATCAATTTGATAGAAGACAAGTTACCAGAAGAACTTAATACTCTTGTATAGTTTTAAAATATATAATCTACATATATTCTAGTATCCCAAAAATCATCCGTAATATCTGAAATATTTTTTGGATTTTTATATCTATTTACATCATAATTAGTTTTAAAATCATCATAAGCAACCCTAAACTGAATACTTAGTCCATCGACTTGTGTAAAAATTCCAAAACCATCATTTTTACCAAAAGCATAACGAAGATCAAATGTAGTTTCAGTTCTATCTTGAGCAATATCTAACTGACTTGGATTGTCAGGAAGGTTATAATCACAATATCTAAAGCGTATCACTGTATTTGGAACTAAGCCAAGCTTACCAAGTTCAAATTGAACACCTCCACCAATAGATTTTTCACCACCTAACTCTGAATCTTGAACCTGAAAAGAGTTAAACATTTGCGGAGTGCCCCAACGTACAAATATAGTACCACCATCATAAGAACCTTCATCATATTTTACTTCATTATAAGCAAGAAAAGCTGTAATACCAGAGTCATGTGATATTTGAGTTTTTAGACCATAAAACCAGGTATTTACATCTCCAGCAACCTTATCTCCTGTTGCATTTTGTTGGGCAAATTGTCCCGCAAATGTTAAAGTTGTATCTTTACTTAGACTAAATGAATAATCACTATATAAATAAATGGTATTTACAAAATCGTCTACATAATAATCCCAAACTTCTACGTTAGCATTACCGATTTTATACGTAACCCCTAACATTGCCATACCTTTATTATCACCAGAATAATCACCACCACCATTATAATTTTGAGAGATTTCTACTTTACTTAAACCTCTAGCACTACTAGACTTTACACGTGCAGAACGAACCATATCTTCAAAATGTTCAGCATTTCTATCTTTTTGTTTAGTAATATAAGCTAAATTAATCTGGAGATTATCAATCATTGTATTTTCATAGGTTGTTCCCTCATGTGTAAATGGAGAAAAACGAATGTTTGAAAGAGATATGAATCTATAGTTTGGCATCTCTTGTCTACCGAAAGTAATGCGCTGATCATCTGTTTTAAATTTAATAAAAGCCTCACCTAAAACTGTGTATGAACTGGATTTATCATCATCTTCATTTAATCCACCAAGTCCTACTCTCTCATCAGGATTATTTCCTGCCTTTTGTGCAGTATAAAATGTTGCTCCGATAGATGTATTAAACCAAGGGGCAGTTTCATAACCTAAATACCCACCAATAGCTGAATATTGTCTTTTTTGATTAGATGCAGTTGGTTTAGAATCATTAATACTATAATATGAAGTATCCCGATGTTGAGCGCTATAACGGAGAAGACCTTTTATTTTTCCTTTAGAAAAAGTATCATTTATACTGTTTACCTCTTCTAAGTTTTGATCTCTTTTAAAACCTGCAATAGGAAGAGAATCACCGGCAAGACGTGGTAATTTAAACTGTGAACTATCAGAGTTCACTGCTTTATAATCAGATGCGTAAGAATATGATATAAATACTATAAATAATAAAATATATTTCAAAAACATTTGAACCCCTTATTATAGATAAATAATATCATAATTTATCTGTATTTTAAACTTTACTAGGCACAATACTAAAAAATTAATAACTGGAAAATATGAACACTCAAACAAAGAAAATCTTATTTGCAATATTATTAAGCCTTATAAGCTTTTTTACCATGGTTAGCTTTTTTTCAATTGCACAATCTTTCTTAATAAGTTTTATAGTTTTAATGGTAACTTTATGGACAAATGAAGGCTTATCTATGGCTATCGTCTCACTTCTTCCACTTCTTCTGTTTCCATCTGCTAATATACTTACAACAAAAGAAGTAGCATCTAACTATGCACATCCAATAATTTATCTTTTTTTTGGTGGATTTTTACTTGCAATTGCTGTAGAAAAAACTGGTTTACATAAATGGATATCAAACAAAATGTTAAACCTTTTTCCATCTAGTGCTCAAGGTATTATTTTTGCGCTTATCTTTACATCAGGACTTCTATCTTCTATACTTTCAAACACAACTACAACTCTTCTACTTTTACCTATAGCCCTCTTTTTAACAGATAATACACGTCTAAAAATTAGATTTGTTTTAGGCATTGCTTATGGTGCTAGTATAGGTGGAATATTAACCCCTATTGGAACAGCTCCAAACCTTATATTCATGGGTCTGATTGAGGAGATGCATCTAGAACCAGTTGCTTTTTTTCAATGGATTATGATGGTTTCTCCTTTAGTATTTATAATGTTTATATTTGTAGGTTTAGTCTTAGGTTATGGCCTTAAAAATATAAAAGTTGAACATTCATTATCAGAGCATAATCTTTGTCAAAAACAGAAAAAAGTTCTTTTTCTTTTAATAGGACTTATGATTTTACTTTTTGCTAATGCACCAATCAGACCTTACTATAATGGTCTTGGTTTGAGTGATAGTGGCATTTTATTAGGTGCTGGTTTATTACTATTTATGCCACCTTTTTCTATTCTAGAATGGAAAGCAGATAAAGATAAAATTCCTTTTGAAATAATGTTTCTTTTTGGAGCTGGATTTTCTATAGCTATGGCATTTACTCATACTGGTATGGCAAAGGAACTAGCTTCACATTTAGTATCATTAGCGTCTATGCCTACAATAATCTTTATGATAATAGTTGCCACCATGATAACTTTTACAACTGAGATAACATCAAATACAGCACTTATTTCTATAATGCTACCTATAATTTATGAAGTAGCACATACTGCAGGCCTAGATATGCGTTTGTTTATGATGATTGCTACTGTATGTGCTTCTTATGCTTTTATGTTACCAATAGCCACTCCACCCAATGCGATTGCAATGAGTTCTGGTGTTATAAAAGTAAGAACTATGGCAAGCTTTGGAATAATCTTTAATTTTATAGGTATTATTATGATTGTAATAACTGCGCAACTATTTTGGAGTAATATTTTATAATGAATAAAGAACACGGTAAATATAGTTTATGTTGTGAAGGGCAGATAATTTTTTTAGAAGCCTATGAGGCTTGGAATGAAGAATCATCTACATCATGTATAAATGAAATGAAATTTATAGTTAATACAATGCAACATAATAATTTTGCAATATTAGCTAACTCACTTAAGCTCGAAGGTATGACTCCAGAATCTTTCAACTTGTGGTTTGAAGCTTTAGACTTCTTTTTTAAAAATGGGCATAATTTTTTCATAAGAATAGATAAACCATCTTCTATAGAATATAAACTATTTTCTGAACCATTTGATAAAATAACAAAACAGAGAATGCCATTTCAATTCGCAAATTCTACAAATGAAGCAATAAAAATTTTAAAAGAAAACAATTATTATGGATTTGACAATGGTATTATAGAAATGAATTGTATAAAAAACAATGTCTAAATCTTAAAAAAAGTAGTTACTTCTTCATATATATTTTCAATGCTTAAAAGCTTTTTATCTATAAATTGATTTCTATTAAAAGTCTGCTGACGTTTTGCTAGTTGAGCAGTATGAGTAATAATAAGTTCTTGCATCTGCTCTTTTGTAACCCTTGCATCTAGATATTCAAAAACTTCAATTATACCTATAGCATCTAAGGCATTTGGTTTTCTTGTGTACTTAAACTCTAAGCTACTAACCTCATCAATAAGCCCAGCATCTATCATTTTTTTAGTTCTTAACTCTATTCGTTTTCTTAAGGTTTGTCTATCTACATCTATTTCATAAACTGGAAGATTAGATATAATTGCAATAGGTGGATTTTGCTCAAAATACGCAGTTGGACAAAGACCTGTTTCAACATAAATAAGCAACATTTTTTCTATTCTGTATCTGTCTGTTGAGCTTATATCTTTCATATAAATTTCATCTTTATCAAAGAGTAGTTTATATGCTGAGTTTAAATCTTGAAGTAAAAGCTCTACCTTTTCTAAAGTGTCAGTAGAAAACTTAGGAATAGGAGAAAGCCCTTGTAAAAGAGTACGAAGATAAAAACTACTACCACCAACTATAATAAGATTTTTATTTTCATCTTGGCATCTAGACTTTAAAGACAAATATTCATCTATAAAAGTTGAAACTGAAAACTCTTCATTTGGATATATTAAATCAACTCCAAAATGTTTAACAAGAGCTAGTTCTTCTTTTGAAGGTTTAGCAGATGCTATGTCAATATCTTTATAAATAGACAAAGAATCAAGAGATAAAATATATGCATTATTTTCAAGTGCAAGCCTTAATGCCAAATCACTTTTACCAGATGCAGTGGGCCCTATAATTGCTAGTTCTTTCATATAAGTATTTTAGCACTTTCTTAGTTAAGAATAAGTAATGTATACTTTTACAATTACTACAACTCAAGGATACAGATGCAAGTAGAACAATCTTATATAAAACAAACTTTTGACTTAGCTTGGAGATTTTTTTCTTTAAACAAGGCCGCCTCTTTTATAGTTTTAGGTATTTTATTTTTTCTAGCTGTTTTTTCTGCAATTCCCATAATAGGTTTTTTTGTAAGTATGGCTTTTGGCCTTTTCATATTTGCCTTACAAATTTATGTAGCAAAAGTAGTTCTGCATTCAAAAACAGATGCAGACTATGAAAACAACATTAAAACACTACAACCAAAAAATATGCTTACAAGGTTTGTAAGTATTGCTATGGGCGCATATTTAGGTATGTTTATTTTACAAATGATTGCTCTATTTTTAATCTTTGCAAGTATTGCTATTGCAGTTGGTTCAGATACTATGATAGCGCTTAGCAACGGATCTTTAAATACTGTAGAGCAGATGCAAGTTTTTCAAAATCTAGGCATTATTGGTGTGGTAATAATGATTTTTATTATGTTTTTTGCTTATATATATCCTCTTGTTATTGGAAGAGTTTATATGATGGAAACTTTTGGCGATGCATTTAAGTCAATATTTTTAATCTTTTCTCCAGAGTTGTGGAAAAAAACTTTTAACAAAAGATACTTCATCTTAATATCTGTAGTTCAACTTGTATTTTTTGGTCTTGTTATTGTTATTGCACTTACTATGATGAGTATAGTTCTTATTCCTATAGCCGTCCTTATTACTTACTTTATACTTTTAACTACTCCAATTATGGCAATAATCGCACATAAGATATCTTATGGTGAACAAACTCAAGAAATAGTATAAATATTATGCAAAACAAATACGCTCCAATTGAAGACTATGACTATAAAATGATAGAAGCATATATAGACAAAGATGACGTAACAGATTGGTATGTAAATGCTTTTAAAAAATTCAATGTAAATGGCTTTGAAGTTTTAAAATGGAACTGGTCTTGGTGGGCTTTTTTTGGAAATATATTTTATCTTTTATATAGAAAAGCTTATCTTGCTTCTTTTGTTGTTTTAGTCTTAACCTTTCTTGTTGGTGCCCTACCCTTTGGACATCTAATACTATCTATTTTGACAGGAGGATTTGCTCCTTACTTTGTATATAAAACATATAAAGAAAAAAAAGATGAAGTAGAAAAAAAACTTGATGATGAGAACCAAAGAATAGAAAGTATCAAAGCACTTGGTGGAGCAAATGAGTGGGCTTTATGGCTTGGTGTAATTGTTCATCTATTTATTTGGGGTTTTGCATTTCTATTTATATCTGCCTTTCTTGCTAGTATTGGGTTAGCCTTTTTGATTTCATGATTAAAAGCTTTCTTTTTGGACTTACACTACTTATCTTTTCTGGATGTACATCTATGTTCTTTTATCCAGATAAAGTTACGTATAGAACTCCAGAATTTTACGACTTAAAATACAAAGACATCTACTTTAATTCAAGTAATAATACTAAACTTCATGCCTGGCATCTATATCCAGACTCAGAATCTAAAGGATTAGTCTTTGTAGCACATGGAAATGCTCAAAATATATCTTCACATTTTGCATCTTGGGTATGGTTAGTTAAAGAAGGTTATGAAGTTTTTATATTTGACTATAGAGGATATGGAAAGTCTGACTCAGATGCACAACTTAAAGGAAGCATAGAAGACACTACTGCTGCTCTATCTTACATAGAAAACGAATATCAAAAACCTTACTTTGTTTGTGGACAATCTTTGGGTGGGACTCTTTTACTAAATGCTTTAAAAGCTCATAATACTAAAAATATAAAAGCAGTTATCATAGATTCAACTTTTACAGGATTTGCAGATATCGCAAATGAAAAAATGGATAATACTTGGATATTATGGCCTTTTCAATGGATTCCATACCTTAGTATAAGTTCAAAGTATGATTCTAAAGATATAGTTTATAACATAGATAAACCCATACTTTTTATACATGGTTCTTTAGATGCTACAATCCCACCAAATAATTCTTGGCAACTTTTTGAGGCTGCATCTACTCCAAAAGAGTTATGGTTAGTTAAAAGTGCTAAACATATACAATCTTTTGAAAATACAAATGTTCAAAAAGACTTTTTAGAGTTTCTAAGTCAAGATACTAAACATTTTAGTCCAAAGTATTCAAGAATGAGGATATATGAAGATAATATTTGATAATATTTCACAAATGAAATCTATGGGAAAAAATTGAATAAACTTATAACTTCACTAAAAAACTTTAATGAGCTGGTAATGTTCCAGCACTCTATCTTCTCTTTACCTTTTATATTTATCGCAATGATAGTATCTGCTAATGGTTGGTTTGGTTGGTTTTTACTATTTATGGGGGCCTTAGCCGCAGTTACTGCAAGAAACTTTGCTATGGGTTTAAACAGATATGCAGATAGAGATGTAGATGCAAAAAATCCAAGAACTGCAAACAGACCAAGTGTAGATGGAAGACTCAGCTCAAACTCTATCTTAGCTTTTACTATCTTGAATGCTCTTGGTTTTATAGCTGTTGCTTACTTTATAAATGACTTAGCTTTTTATCTCTCAGTTCCTATTCTTGTGGTTCTTGGTTCATATTCTTACTTTAAAAGATTTTCAGCTTTGGCTCATATTATTCTAGGTGTATCTCTTGGACTTGCCCCTATAGCTGGTTCTGTTGCAGTAGAAGCAACTATACCTTTATGGACAATATTTTTAAGTATTGGTGTTCTGTTTTGGGTGGCTGGTTTTGACCTTTTATATTCTTTACAAGATATAGACTTTGATAAAAAAGCTGGATTGCATTCTATACCATCAAAGTTTGGAGCTAAAAATACATTTAAAATAGCTCAAGTTTTTCATCTTTTAACAATTATATTTTGGTATTTATTTGTAAGTACTGCAAATCTTGGAATGTTTGCTTATATAGCTGTTATATTTTCAGCTTTGATGTTGAGTTATGAACATTACCTTGTAAACAAAGATTTTACAAAAATAGATAGAGCTTTTTTTACTGTTAATGGATATTTGGGTATTATATTTATAATATTAATTATTTTAGAAAAGGCTATATAAGTTATGAGTACTCCACGTTTAGTCAAAGCTCCCATATCTATAGTTTACGATATTTCAAATAAAGAGTTACATGAACGTGAATACCATAGTCTTAGTGAAGCAGATGAAGATGCAATAGGTCAATGGCTAAAACTAGCAAAAGCTCGAGGCGAAACAAGTGAAAGTGACCCTGTAGCACTTAAACTTTTGGTTGATTTACATAGAAAAGTAGACAATTTAGAACGTCTTATTAAAAATGAAAAACCTTCAAGAATAGGACTTAGCTCATCTGCAAGTATAGACAGCATCGGGTTTGGATACTTTAAACTAGAAAATGAAGATGTAGAACCTGAAACTTTATATTATGGTCGTATCACTATGCCAACATATCCGGAACGTGAAATTGGTGTATTTTTTAAAGCTGTAGATCAAACTTTGTGTAAACTTGAAAAAATACATGATAGAGATGAAAAAGAGTGGGCTTCTTATGTCACTGCAAGAGAGCGTGTTATGATACGTGAACTAAAGGGAAATGAATGATAAGTACCCAAATCATACTAATAGCCTTTGGCGTAGTTCTGTTTGCTGTGGCAATGTATAGCTACCTTAGAGCAAATGAAAACTCTAGACAAATACGTTTTTTAGCAAACACTATGGATAACTTTAATAAGCAGTTGTTTACACTAGAGAGAAAAATGGAAAAGATAGAAATAGCTATCAAAGAGACTCCAAGACCGGTTAATGCAGAAGCTTTAGAAAAAAAAGTAGAACAAGACTTAGCATCTATGGCAGAACCTATTGCCTTTTCACTATCTGAGATACAAAATTCATTTTCACACTTTAAAACACAGATAGAATCAAGACTAGAGCATGTAGAAGATGGGATGAAGTCTATATCAATGCCAAAAAGTTTAACAGGTTTAGACGATCAAAAAATAATATCATTATACAAGCAAGGTATGGACGAAGATGCTATCTCAAGAGAGTTAGCTTTATCAAAAGGTGAAGTAGAATTTGCACTTAAAATATCAAAAATGCAATAAATAATAAAACTTCAATAAAGCCTAAGTTATAAATGGTATAATTTCAACCTCTTAAATGAGACGTGCGTTCGTAGCTCAGCTGGATAGAGCACCGGTTTGCGGTACCGGCGGTCACAGGTTCGAATCCTGTCGAGCGCACCATTAGTAATCCCCTTGTATACACACTTTCAAGACATTTACTTACAATGACAAAACGCTTAAGTTTTAAACAGGTGACACTTTGGGTGACACTTTCATAAAATTTATAAGACTATATTCCTATCACTTTTAATTACATACAAACAGATTTAGAATCCAATGTATCAAAGTTGATTTACTACTATAAGATATTTCATAAAGCATTAAAAACTTTAATGGCTGTT
>Ga0256826_1002784_pt1 | contig 10579 bp, 11 predicted proteins | sample CV79metaG_FD_185975 | JGI IMG/M metagenome (GOLD analysis project Ga0256826, IMG submission 185975) | Hydrothermal vent microbial communities from East Pacific Rise, Pacific Ocean - CV79 | ecosystem: Environmental > Aquatic > Marine > Hydrothermal vents | place: Pacific Ocean: East Pacific Rise... | reverse complement strand
AACTTTTTTTACTCTATTATCAAAGGTTTTTTTTATATTATTAATATTAAAAAACTCGCTATTTGTTCCTTTAAATATAATTTTACCATCTTTAAGATAGATTATATCAAATCCCAATTTATATGCCAAATTCAAATCATGAGTAATAACTATCTTGGTCTTTAAAACTTCTCTATCTGATAAAATTTTATATATTTGAGAGGTTTTTGTAGGGTCAAGGTTGGCTGTAGGTTCATCAAAAACTGTAATTTGTGCATTATGAATTATAGCAGATGCAACCAATAAAAGTTGAGACTCTCCACTACTTAATTTAATACAAGCTCTATCTTGCAAATGCTTTAGACTAAGAGTATCAATAACTTTATTAACATTAACACTATTATCTATTTTAGAGAGGTATAAATAGTCTCTTAGAGTAATATACTCATCAAAGATATCAAGTTTAGATGGGATATAATTTATAATTTTTGTTCTATCTTGATGAGAAAATGAGTTTAAATTTATCTTATTAAACTCTATTGAATTACTTGGTGTAATCCCACAAATTAGCTTTGCTAAACTACTCTTACCAGCTCCATTTGAACCCAAAATTAATAAACTATCTTTTATACGATAATTTATCTCTTTTAAGATAGAGTCTTGATGGTTATTAATTAGAAGCATAAACTACTTATTGGAGTTTTCAAACCATTTTAACTGTTCTCTAAGTTCAACTACACGACCAACAACAATAAGGGCAGGTGTAGGAGTATCTTTTGTTTTCTCAACAATATTCTCTAGTGTTCCAACCACTACTTTTTGCTCTTGTGTTGTCCCTTTTGATATAACAGCCACAGGATAATCAGAACTTTTACCTATCTCTATGAGTTTGCTACTAATTTTTGGCAAATTATGAAGCCCCATCAAAAAGATAATAGTATCATCTGTTTTAAAATTATCCCACGGTATCTGAGAGGTTTTTTTATTTGGTGATTCATGACCAGTTACAACTCTAAAACTAACAGCCACACCACGATGAGTTACTGGAATACCAGCATAAGCAGGAGCTGATATAGCAGAAGTTATCCCAGGGATAATCTCAAACTTTATATCTCTCTCATAAAGATAATTAGCCTCTTCGCCACCTCTTCCAAATACGAAAGGGTCTCCACCTTTAAGACGAACAATAGTTTTATATTTTAGAGCATTTTGATAGATAGTCTCATTAATATCATCTTGAGGCATAATATGTCTGCCATCCTCTTTACCAACATATACAAATTCACAACCACTTTTTGCTTTTTCTAAAATATCAGGATTTGCTAATCTATCATATATGATAACATCAGCCTCCTCTATTACTCTTAATGCTTTTAGAGTCAATAACTCAATATCACCTGGACCTGCTCCTGTTAAATATACTCTACCCATTATTTTACATCCTTATTTTTTTGTTCATAAATAAATATACCTGATGGCTTTTTAATTGTAAAGATTTCACGAGAGAGATACCACTCTTTTGTATTTAAGACAGCAATTTTATTTGAATCATTTACAGATACATAAAGTAATGGTTTTTGATTAGACCATCTAACATGTAAAACCTTTCCATCAAACTCAAATCTTTTAACAATCTTCAAAGTTTTTGTATCTATTATCTGAATTACTGGAAATTTTTTACCACTAAATGTTACAGCTAGATATTTTTTATCAGGAGATAGTGATGTAAAGACAGGTAAACCCTCTGTATCTATATTTTTTACAAATTTAAAATCAGATGTATAAACTAATACTTTATTATCTCCCACTGCTGGAATAAATACATTCCCTTTGCTAATACTCCAAAAGCCAAAATGAGGAACTTTTAATACTGGTTGTCTATCACCTAAAAGAATATCTATCTTCTTATACTCCATTGTATCAAGATTAACTACCCCAAAAAATGGACTTTTAAAAAAACCAGTTATAAAGTTATTATCTTTAATCATAGCATCAAAAGGCATAACTCCAACATCTTTAAACTCTTTAAATATCTCAAAATCTGGAATTTTATTACCTTTATTTTTATCTTTTAAAACAGTTATCTTATCATTATCCATTTGAGAAAATATCAAATAATCTTTATATATCTTAATTCCAACATTTTTTGAATCTGTTTTAAATGATTTTATAGGATTTAAATCTCTATCTAAAATATCCACACTCTTATTATCATAATTAGCTACAGCAACATAGTATTTATTAATTACAAAACCAATCGCACTTTCACTAGTTTTATACTCTTTTAATATCTTCTCATTCTCTGGGTTAAATTTAATTACATAACCATCTCTACTAATTGCATAACCATCATTTTCATAAAATTTAATAACACCATGATTCATATTGTGCATATTTTTGATACGAGAACTAGGAAGTCCCTTTTCTATAATAGCCAATGAGCTATCTTCTCTTTCAACTACAAATATTTTTTCAGTTGAACTGTTTATTACGAATGGCTTGATAGCTTCTGCTTCAAGAGTTATAAATAGTGATGATATAACAGCAGATGTTAAGATTAATTTTTTAATCATTAAATTCCCTTTCTCTCTTCTTTGGTTAAATAACATGATGGGTCTTCGCTCCATAAATCTCCTGTAATTGCATAGGCTCTTGCACGAGAACCTCCATTACATATATCTATCTGTTTACAATCAGAACAAATTCCACCTATCTCTTTGCGTGGATGAACTCTAAGTCTATCCAAAAGTTCTCCATTTTGCCAAATATCACCAAAATTTTGTTTTATGGTATTCCCTACTGTCAAAGGGAAAAATGGGTCAGGTCGTACATCACCTTCACTATTAATATTTAGAAGTTTTCTTCCAGCTGAGTTACCACCCCATGTCACTAGTCTATCTCTCATTGTATCTTTTAAATCAGGATACTCTGTTGCAAATTTATTTAAAAATAGAACTGCATCCATCTCCATATTTCCAGTAACAATCTCTATATCTCTTCCTGTTTTATAATATTCAAATGCTTTATTTAAAATAAATTCAACTGCTTCTCTTCGTTGAGCTTTACTTAAATCCATCTTTAAATTATCTAATCCACGACCAGAATATACAAGATGAGATATATATATTTTAGGGATATTCTCTTTTTCAACAAGGTCAAAAATATACTCCAAAGAGTTTAGAGTATCTTTTGTTATTGTAAATCTAATTCCAACTTTTGCACCAGTTGAATTTGCAAGTTTAACAGCTTTAAGAGTCTCTTTAAATGCACCTTTTAAACCACGAAAAAAGTCATGAGTTGGTTCATCCCCATCTATACTAACTCCTATATAATTAAAAGAGTTCACTATCTTTGGTATGTTACCTTTTGTAAAATAAAGCCCATTACTTGATAGATATGTAATAATTCCATTCTCTTTACAAAAATCAGCTATCTCAAAAAGGTCTTTTCTTGTTAGAGGCTCTCCACCAGAGAATATAATAAATTTAACTCCATTCTCTTTCATCTCTAAAATAGTTTTTTTTATTTGTGGCGTGGTGAGAGTATCAATCTCATCTAGTGTTGATTTTGAATAGCAGTGTAGACATGATAAATTACAACGATTTGTAAAATTCCATATAGCAATAGAGCCATTCAAAACTCTCTCTTTCTTTCCTTCTACTACAGAAGATATAAGATTTGATAATCTAAACATTATTTACCTTTATATGAGAGAATATATTCTGTTATTAATTTTCTCTCTGAATCATTTAATTTTAATTGAGTCATTACTGTTCGTTTATAACCAAATATTTTATACATAGATTTTGGGTCTATTATATAAGCTTCTATCTCTTGGCTTGTTCGTTTATTGGCAATCTCTTTAAACGACGGTCCAAATGCCATAGAAGTTTGGTGATGACAACCCCAACAATAGGTCTCAAAAACTTTTTTTCCATCTAACTTATTAGCCAATAAAATAGATGAAAAAGCTACTATCAATATAAGATATTTTTTCATAACTTCTCTTTTGTTTTATGTAGCATTCTAGCTAAAATAAGCTTGAAAGAAAGATTATAAATAGTATGAATTTTAAAAAAATTAAATGTGTGTATAGATATATGATTTCAAAGATTTTTTAAGAAAAAGTAGATTATAAAAACTCCCCAAAAAAGGGGAGAGAGTGCAATTTATGCACCTGGTATAGTTTGTCTATGCTCAATTGAGTATGTAAATGTAGGAGTTGTTAAATCTTTAATATATTTAATAAACTTACCTGTTTTAGCTTCATAGATACCAATTCTACCACAATTCCACTCAGAAATCATAGTCCAGTGACCATGGTTTGCTGGTTCAGCGTGAAGAATTCTAGGAGTAATTGCTTTACCTTTTTTATCTTTAACAGTTGGAACTTTCCATTCAAAAAGAACTTTATGAGTTACAGGGTCTGTAACTGTACCTTTTTTAGTACCAACAGTAATAATTCTATCTAACTCCAAAGTTTGCTTATTAATTAAGTGAACTTTATTCCAGTTTGCAGCACCACCAAGAACATTATCTGCCCAAATAAATGGAGTATGCTCAGAAGTACCAACAAATAGTCCTCCACCACCAGTTGGAATCTGACGAATTACATCAAAGTTATCATCCCAAATAGTTACTTGACCTAAGTTCATATTAACTGTAGCACCAAGTTGCTGACCTAGACCCTCATTAAACCAAGATGAACCTTGACCTGGGTGTGGCTTAGCAGAAGGACCTGTATATATTTTTGTAACTAAAGATTTAGTTTTAAAATCAACTACACCAATAACATCACTACCTTGTGAAGCTTGGAATAAATATCTACCAATCTCTTTACCTTCATTTAAGAAACCATCATGAAGAATTTTACCAATATTTGGAATATCACCAACGATTGGATATCCATCTTTAGAGTAATCTACAATATATACATGACCTGCATCTTTAAGTGCAAATGCAATATATGGACCATAAGGAGTATCATAAATACCAGCAACACGAGAAGAACCTATGTTACCATCGGTATCAATTACTGATGAAGTTGGATATACTTTTAATGGCTCAAGAGTCATAGCATCCATTAAAATTGCTCCACCTGGTACATAATTTCCAGCCATTAAATATTTTCCATCTGGAGATACTGCAAGACCACGAGACTCTGAACCAACTTGGATTTGAGCAATTTTTTGCTGACCTGGAGTGTTAAGGTCAAACATTGTTACCAAACCTGAACGAGAGATAGAGTAAGCATATCTTGGTTGTCTTTTGTTAGTTACTGTAACATGAACTGCAAATCCAGCAGGGTGCTTAGATAAAACTTTACCTGTAGTACCATCAATAAATGCAACTCTTTCTGCATCTCTTTCTGTTACAAAACAGATGTCTGTATTTTTCTTAACATCAGCAGCATGAGGATACTTTTTAAAGAATTCCATTCTATCATTTAAAGGTTTCCATCCTGATTTAACACTATCAAGTGTTAATACAGCCATTTTTTTACCTTTAAAATGTTGAATATAATCAACCATTTTAGCTGCATCTTCTTTGCTAAATTTAGATTTAAACTGAGGCATAGCTGTTCCAGCTCTACCATTTAAAATTGTTTCTGCTAAAAAGTTAGAATTTTTCTTTGAAATTACTTTTGGACGAAGGTCAGAACCAACTCCACCTTCGTGGTTTGGACCATGACACCCTTGACACTCTTTTTCAAACACTTTTTCAACATTCATTTTAGATGTTCCAGCAAATAGACCTGAACTTACTACTGCCATTGCAGCAACTGACATAACTAATTTATTTAATCTCATTTATTTCTCCTTTAAATTAAGATGAGGCTGACCTAAGTCAGCCAACTGAAAACTACTAGCCCTCTTTTTCTAAACGATCTTTCTCTTGTTTGTAAATCCAAAACATTGGAAGTACAATAATTGTGTGAAGAAAAATAGTAAGTGTTAATGGACCTTGATTTAACCAAGCAAAAAAGCTTGGTACAATATCTGTCATTGGTTCAAACATAATATATCCCCTTATTTTTGATGTACTGGATTTTTACCAGTAGTTAAGAAATCTTTAATTAGGAAGATGAAACCAGCAAATGTTACAACACCCATAATAAGTCTCCAATCCATACCTTGAGCAAACCATGTACTAGTTTGACCATCAAAATATCCACTCCATGTAGCACCCATTTGAGCTCTACTAACAAGAACTTGAACATAACCAGCAATAGTAAGAGATATAGTCATACCCATTACACCACCAACAATTAATCCAAGACCCCATAAAGATGATTTTGTATTTTTCATAACTTTAATGTTATTTTTACCAGCAATTGCAAGATACATCATACCAATCAGAATTGTTGCATAAGCTCCAAAGAATGATAAGTGACCATGAGCTGATGTAAACTGTGTTCCGTGAGTATAAAGGTTTACTTGTGGTAGAGTATGGAAAAAGCCCCATATACCAGCACCCAAGAAGTTACCAAATGCATTCATCCAGAACCATAAGAAAGCAGGTTGATTATTTACAACTGACTCACCTGTTCCATCTGTACTCTTTTTACCTTGTTGTTTACCCCAATCATACATAACATGAATAAACATAGCTACAAGTGGTAAAGGCTCTAGTGCAGAGAATAATGCTCCAATTTCCCACCAGTACTCAGGTGTACCAATCCAGAAATAGTGATGTCCTAATCCAAGGATACCTGAACCAAATAGCATAGCTACTTCAATCCATAACCACATCTCAACAACTTTACGATTTGCACCAATCATTTGGATAAGACCATAAGCAGCTAAAGCACCAACAAATACTTCCCAAGTAGCTTCAACCCAAAGGTGTATTACCCACCACCACCAGAATTGGTCAATTGAGATATTATCTGTAAAGAACATACCTGCAAGATATAGACCAGCAAAAGCAATCATATCTGCCATTAAAACTGTGATAATTCCTGTTTGTTTACCTTGAATCCCTGTCATAAATAAATTTGCAACAAATCCAAGAGCTACAACAACAATACCAAAGTCAGCCCATCTTGGAGCTTCAATATACTCTCTACCTTCATGAATAAACCAAATTGACATCTCATCAGCTGGTCCAACTTGAATAAATAGATATACTAAAACAACTATAACAATAGCTACTACAAATACCCAGTAAAGTAATTTACCTATTTTGATACCAACTGTCTCTATTCCAGTTTCATCAGGTAATAACCAATAAACAGAACCAAACATAGCAAATACCATCCATACAACAAGTGCATTGATATGAAGCATTCTAGCAACAGAAAAATCTAATAGTTCAAATAAGAAACCTGGCACTACATATTGAACAGCTACAACTAAACCAAATAGTAATTGAGCTCCAAATAAGATAGCAGCAAAGGTAAAATACCAAGTTGCTAATTGTCTTGATTCACTACCAACACCTGTAAAAGGGTTATCTAAAAGTTTACTTGCCATTTCTTACTCCTGCATTTTCCATTTTTCCAAAGTTTCTTGGGAATCCATTTGTATCAATTGATGACATATGTTTTAAGAATGCAACTAAACCTTTTGCCTCTTCTGGTGTAATACCAAGTTCTGGCATCATACGAGCATGAGTAGGATAAGTTGATGGATGTTGTAAAAACTCAGCCATTGCCTCTTCTTTTGTTGGTTTACCTGTCATTGCTTGAAGTGGTCCACCATCTGCCCAAGCTGGATCTAACCATGCTTTTGTTAAATCTGGTGCATAATATGCTCCATTACCAAGAAGTGTATGACAGTTCATACAGTTTTTAGTTTGAGAACCTAATTTACCTAAGTGAAGTAAAGCACCAGCTTCTTCCTCAGACCAATCATCTCTTCCAAAAAACTTCTCTTTTTCGCCAATTACTGGAACTTCATGTCCACGCTTGTTGTCCATCTCATAAGTTATTTTATAATTAATAACAGTTGGTCCTGGAACTCTTTTTGTTATACCTTGTTTCAAGTCTTCATCTGTACCCATTGAAATTTGCATTGATGTATCAAATGTCAACCAAATTAATAATACTGAAGCAAAACCTGAAACCCACGCTGCTGAACGAGCCCAGAAGCGATTATCACTCCATACGGATTTTTTAGCCACTCTATCCCCCTAAAATGATAGTTCTAAATATATATGCAACATCAATGCTCATTCTCTTCATGAACTTGATCTTGCATATAATAAACGGCATGAGGGAGTAATAAATACCCTATCATAGCCACCACTAAAGCTTTTGATGTAAATTCTCCTACATGCATTAAGCTTCCCATTATATATAAACAATAACCAGTTAATAACCAAAAAAAGTAACCTAAAGGCATAACCCATTTTTTGACCAATTTAACCTTTACTGCTGTATATATACCAACATAAAGTCCTCCAAAAACTAAAACAAGTGCAGAGGAAACAAAGATAGGTAAAAAATCATCCAAAGCTATCTCTGGTCTAACTACAGATGGGTCTATCATGTGAACTCCTTATAAGTGTATTAATATTTTAGAATCAAATGTAGTATATCTCTATTTAAATAAAAAAAAATTGATACGAATCAATTTATAGAACCAAAACTAAACGAAATAATCTTTTTATAATAGATGTAACTTAATGAAACAATATTACAAAAAGCTATTTTTATCTTATCTAACTCTTATATATAGTATAAGGAAGATGAGAGAGAAAGGGTAAAAATAATAGTGGTAATTATCATCACTTTTCTCTTTGCAGACTCCTCTATATTATATTTTTTTTCAAGATAATCGCTTAATTTTAATCCAGGATATACACTAAATAGAAGCATAGGAAAAGCTAATACAAGTACCATTACAATATCTTTTGTCATAAGTAACCTTTATTAAATAATTTATAGTAGTATATCATAATTCAAAAATAAAACTAAGAGGGAATATGGATTTTTTTAAATATATACATGCTGTAGGAACAGGGGCTAAAGGAAATAGAGATTTGAGTTTTGAAGAGTCAAAAGATATGATGAGACAGATATTAAATCAGACTATTCCAAGTGAACAATCTGCAAGTTTTTTGTTGGGATGGAGACTTAAACCAGAGACTACAACAGAGTTTGCTGGTGCATTAAGTGCTTGTGATGATTTTATTGAGAAAAGAACTATTAATAACTCAATAGAGTTAGGTTATCCTTTTGATGGAAAGGTAAAAAATCCTTATATATTCCCTCTTGTTGGAGAAGCTCTTAAAGATTTAAAACTTAATTTGGTTATTACAGGTGATAAACTAGCACCTGCCAAAGGTGGAGTTATAACAAAAGAGATTTATAGTAGTTTAGAGTTAAGTTCAAATATCCATTTTTTTGACCGTGCTGATTTTTTTAAAGAGATGAGTAATATTAGTGATATTCGTATGAATTTAGGGCTTAGGTCTGGAATTAATACCATAGAGAAATTAACAGGAGTTGCCAATAGCGAGTTTGCAATTACTGGTGTTTTCCATAAACCTTATGTTAAAAAATATGTAGAGATATTTGCAAATAGATATAAAAAGTTTGCAATAGTTCAAGGGAATGAGGGTACACCAGAGTTATTTTCAAAGGGGCGTTTGTGGATTGCAAATTCTAAGAGTGTTGAAGAGTTTATTATTGACCCTAAACGATATAATATAAACTATCAAAAATCATGGCAAAAAATATCTTTAGATGAATCAATTAATCAGATTAAAAATCCATCTAATGAGTATCTAAAATTAGCAAAACTAAATGCTGCAATTTGGCTTTTTGTAACAGACAGTGCTAAAGATATTGACCAAGCATGGGAGATGTTACATTAATGGATAAGTTTCATAATCATATCAGAAATATACTCCATGGCTTTTTTTTATCTATTGGAACAACTATCGCTGAACCCTCAACCATATTGCCACTGATTATAAACTATTTTGGTGGTAGCTCTATGCTTGTTGGTTTTTTTGCTTCTCTTCTTCGTGGTGGAGCAATTATAGTTCAACTTTTTGCTGCATTTCAATCACAAAGCTATACATTAATGTTACCATATATTAGACGAGTATTTATCATTAGATTTTTTGCTTGGTTTTTTATCGGTGTAAGCATAATAGTTTTTGGAGAGAGATCACCAAATTTAACACTATTTTTAATTGGTCTTGGACTCTTTATATTCTCTTTTAGTGCTGGTTTTGGAGCGATATATTTTAAAGATATTATTGCAAAGATATTTTCTCATAAGTTTCGTGGAAAAACTATGGCATATCGCCAATTTTTTAGTGGATTTGGTGGATTAATCAGTGGAGCTTTGGCTGGTTGGATTTTAGCATCTTTTGATGCACCAAATAGTTATGGCTATCTCTTTATAATAAGCTCTTTTATTATGGGATTTGGATATTTATCTTTTGGGACAATTGATGAACCTAAAAAAGAGAGTGTTACAACAGAAGAAAAATCATTTAAAAAGTTTTTAAAAAACTCATTAACTATATTAAAAGAGGATAAAAATTTACAAATTCAACTTAAGACCTTTTTATTTGCTTATGGTTATTTAATTGCATTACCATTTATAATCTTAGATGCTCAAAATAAAATAAATCTTGATGG
>Ga0256826_1002783_pt1 | contig 10583 bp, 13 predicted proteins | sample CV79metaG_FD_185975 | JGI IMG/M metagenome (GOLD analysis project Ga0256826, IMG submission 185975) | Hydrothermal vent microbial communities from East Pacific Rise, Pacific Ocean - CV79 | ecosystem: Environmental > Aquatic > Marine > Hydrothermal vents | place: Pacific Ocean: East Pacific Rise... | reverse complement strand
CAGAAATCTCTTTATCTTTCATATTATACTCCAAGTTATCCCCTTCGATAGTATTGCCGTGAAACTCTAATAAAAAAGGGCTAAAGGTCTCTATCTCTTCTTTTTTAAAATCATAACTTAAATCTTTGGTGGTAAAGGTCAATCCATCATTTCTAGTAAATTTAATATCGTCTTTCATAAAAACAGCATCATCTTCATAAACGGCTCTTGTAGAGATAATATTATGACCATTCTCATCAGAGAGGTTAACCTCTCTTAAGTCCAAATAGTTTGTGTGTTTTATCGCTTTATGTGCAAATACTTTTTTACCTTCAAGGTCTACTTTTAACTCAAAGAGAGAGAAGTCTTTAAAAACAACTTCTTTATCTCCTTTTGAATTAATAGCAGGCTTTGAAGAGGGGTTAATCCCTAAAATACTAAGAAGTAGTATTGCCGTGACAAAAATAAGAATGTATTCAATTTTTAGTACCATAAAGCCAAGTACTCTTTTTCTAAGCCTTCATCACGAATTAAACACTCCAACATTTCACGAACAGCACCCTCTCCACCTTTAGCATCTAAAATATCGGTTGCTATTTTTTGAACGTGTAGAGAAGCATTGAGTGGGACAAAAGAGCGTTTTGAAGCATTTAACATCTTGTAATCGTTCAAATCATCTCCAGCAGAAGCTACATTTTCCATACTTAAATTTAACTCTTCTAATAAATTTTCTAAAACCTCTTGTTTATTATGAATGCCTTGGTAAAAATGCTTGATACCTAACTCTTTGGCTCGTCGTTCTACTATTTTGGAGTTACGCCCTGTGATAATAGCTACTTGTTTACCCAATTTTATCCACGAAGCAATTGCTAAACCATCTTTGACACAAAACGATTTAACCTCATCTCCATCTTGAGTATAGGTTATTTTACCATCGGTTAATGTACCATCTACGTCTAAGACAATCAGCTCTATTGCCATTATAAAACCCCTTTGGTACTTGGAATTCCTGCATTTTCATTAATGGTAACTCCACGACGAAGAGCCACTGCCAACGCTTTAAAAGATGCTTCTGCTATGTGGTGTTTGTTTCGTCCTCGGTTACAGATAAGATGTAAGGTAAGTGAAGCATTAAAGGTAAAGGCTCTAAAAAACTCTTCAACCAATTCGACATCAAAGTTTCCTATTTTACCACTCATTATTTCAGGCATTTCAAAAACTAAAAAAGGACGATTAGAGACATCTAAATCACAAGTAGCTGAGGCTTCATCCATAACCACCGTGGCATTTCCATAACGTTCTATATTTTTAATAGGATAGAGTTCTTTTTTAAGTGCTTGACCAATAACAATCGCGACATCTTCCACCGAGTGGTGGTCATCAATATGAGTATCGCCTTTACAGACTACGTCTAAATTCATATGAGAATGTTTGGCTAATGCTTCCAACATGTGGTCAAGAAAGCCAACACCTGTATTGATGGTAGATTCTCCTTGACCGTAAAGTTCAAGTTTTACAGAGATTTGCGTCTCTTTTGTCTCTCGTGAGAGTTCTGTCATTTTTTTTCCTTCGAGTAAGGTGCTACTTCATCACGAGGAATGCCCCTACCAAACCATACTTTCTTTTAAATTCTTCTGCTTTACTCCGAGAAGAAAAGCCCTCTATTCGAACACGGTATAGTGGTTTTTGATCTTTTGCACCTGTTTTTATTGTCACTTTATATTTTGATGAAAGTATAGCATACTTTTTAACGTACTTTTTAGCACCTCTATAGTGTCTAAATGCACCTACTTGAATGGCGATGCTAGTAGTATCATAAGCCTTTTTAATAGTGTTCTTTTTCTTCTTTTTTAAATAGACCTTATCATTAAATTCTAACGCTTTTCTATTTGTGCTTGATGTGCTGGTATCAGAAGCTGTCATTTTATAGGTATAGCCATTATTACTGTAAGTTTTTGGTTCACTTGCTGTATCATTAAATGCATAAACCGTCTCCTCTTTACTCTTCGTAACTTTAGGAGTTTTTTTATTGAAGTCTAAATTTGCATAACAATCAACACAATCTTTTTTATCTATTTTTGAATTAACACTCTTCCATTGTGAGTTACTTTCTGCCATACAGGTATTAAGAAAGAGAAACACAAAAGAGAGGAGCATTAAAATCTGTTTACTAAGTAGTATTTTCATTATGTACACCTTATTATATTTATATTTAATTTTTTTTTAAAGTCCTAATAGACATTTGCAGAGAGATATTCATTTCTTTGTCCAGAGATACCTGCATAATGTCTATTAAAATCTTCTACTTTTGAACTTGGGATATTCATTCTATACGCACGATTATACGGTGTATGTCCTAATTTTAAATGTGGATTTATTTTATTTAAATACCGTTGATTCATATTTAATAATGATGCCACGTTTGACAATTTTTCGCCTGAGCGAACATTGACAGGAGTAATACCATCACTGTGCAAGGTATACATCATCTCACCAACTCTATCGTTCTTTTTAAAGAGATAATTTTCGCCAATCATCGCCATTAATAAAACTTTTTGAATGTATTTTTTAGTCTCTTCTTTAATGTATGAATTATGAGTACTCATTAAAATATCTAAGTCTCTGCTTCCTGCTCGTTTAATTGCTTGATTTACACAACCATTTCCACAATTATATGCCATCGTTGTCAAGTACCAACTTTTCAAATTCTTATTAATACGGTAGAGATACTTAATCGCAGCGTTTGTAGAACGGACAGGATCGTAACGTTCATCCACATCCTTATTAATGGTCAATTTTAACTCTTTTCCAGTATTAACCACAATTTGCCATAAGCCCCCTGCTCCCGTATGAGAACGTGCTTTGGTATTAAATTCAGACTCCACCATAGCAATATAGAGAAAAATTGGAGAAATATCACGTTCATAGATAATATTTTTCATCATGGGAATGACCAATCCTCCTTGCTTTACTGCTTTGACAAAACGTTTTCGATAATCATATTTATGTTGATGTACAAACTCTTTAAATTCAGGGTTATCAATAAAATTATCCTGAACATCAAATTCTGTAAAGATGTAGCTATAACTTGGAAATTCATCACGCAAGTTAGAAAAAGCAAGTGTGGGTAGAAGGAGGGTAAATATTAATATTTGATAAATTTTCATAGCTATTCCTATAAGTATATTTTTACAATTATAGTATAGCCTAACTTAAATTTTAACCTTAAATTTATTTTAAAATAAAAATTTATATTTAATTTTTATGCAAGTTTTAAAAAAAGTTTTTTTGCGTTTTTTGTTGTGTTTTTAACCACATCTTCATAGCTAAACGAGGAGATTTCTGCCATTTTTTGAGCAACAAATTCAGTATAAGCAGGTTCATTACGCTTTCCTCGATGTGGGTGTGGTGTCAAATAGGGTGCATCTGTCTCAATAATGAGTTTATCCTGAGGAATTTTAGGATAAACATTGATAAGTTTTTTTGCATTTTTAAAGGTCAAAACACCCCCAATACCATAATAAAAGTTTTTATCACTTAACTTTAACAGCACTTCACTTGCATTATAACAGTGTAAGACTCCCCCCATCTCTCCTGCATAATGCTCCAAAAGTTCAAGACAATCATCCGAAGATTCACGAACATGAACAATTAATGGTAACTCAAGCTCTTTTGCCCACTCAATTTGATCAATGAACACTTTTTTTTGTAAAGCTTTCTCTTTTATAATCTCTTCTTGCTCTTTAGGCAAACGAAAATAATCAAGTCCACATTCACCAATAGCCACACATTTGGGATGCGATACAAACTCTTTCAAAAAATTCTTATCATAATTCTCAGCATCATAAGGGTGTACTCCAACAGAAAAATAAATCTCAGAATACTCTTCTGAAAGCTCTACAGCTCGTTTTAGTGTCGTTGGGTCTGCCCCTGGAATAATAAAATGTTCTACTCCCTGCTCTTTTGCTCTGGAAATTACAGCATCTATATCATCGTTGTATCGCTCATCATCCAAATGACAATGGGTATCTATAATCATCGCGTTAACCTTATTCTATATTCATCTATTTAAAAAAAGAATTCTAGCAGAAAAACCGTCTAGTAAGGTAAATTTAACTCTTGTCCAGGAAATATTGTATGCGATGTATTCGTTAACGTTTTATTATGAGAAATAATTTTATCATAAGCCGATGCATTTCCATAATATTTCTCTGAAATACTCGCCAAGGTATCGCCTTTTTGTACGATAATTGTTCGTACAGCATCTCTATCTAACTCATCCGAAAGAGCCTTAGCATAAGAAGTATATTTTAATGTTGAATCATTCACAACATCATTAATCGCTGAACTTAATGATTCTAACCCCTCTTTCTCTTCTGCAATATCAACTGTCGATAAAATTTTAATTAATTCACTGTCGCTTGTACTTTTAATCTCTACAGGCTTATTTGTATTTAAAAGAGTAATGCCCTCTAAAAAGTTAGACTCATCTTTTAAAGAATCAAAACTTACATACCCCATTACACCAATGGTTGTAAGTAAGAAGAGATTAAAAATACCTAATTTATACCCTCGTCTATTTCCTTTAGCATACTGATTAATACTCGCCTTCTCTGTTGCTGCTACATATTCGTCTTTATTATTAAACATTTTCAATCTCCTAATTTTCTTTTGTTAAAAGTATAGTATCAAGAGAATTGGCAACAACTATGAAAATTTGATACTAATAAGGGATATTAAGCTTTTGCCCAATATGGATTACTTGTGAATGTTTATTTAATTTTTCATTTGCTTCAATAATTTTATCAAAATTCATTGAGTTTCCATAGTATTTTTCAGAGATGCTTCCCAAGGTATCGCCTTTTTCCACTAAAATAACTCTGGAATTTTTATGGTAGATATTAGAATCAGATTCAATCTCCTGAGAAATAGCTTGTGTGTATAAAGAGTCATCCTTAATGGTTGAGGTATTAATAACATCGTCCATCGCAGCACTTAAACTCAACTCTTTGGTATTCACAATATCCATCTCCATAGAGTTTAACATTTTAAGATATTCACTGTCACTTTTAGTATGACTAACACCCATAACAGCTGTTTGATGAGGAAGAGCATCATTAAATAAATTTGTTTCACTCTTTAAATAGTTAAATCCTAAGTATCCTAGAAAAGTGAATGATGCAAGAAGAAATAAATTCCAAATAATCATTACCCCATTAATAGCACCTTTATTTGTATGGGTATTCACTTGTGCATCTTGTGTCGCTTTTAAATATTCATCTTCTCTATTATCAAACATTTTAAATACTCCTATTCTTTTATTATTCTTGAATTATATGATATTTAAAATTAAACTTAAATTATTTTTTTAATTTTTATAAATAAAATGGTATTTATGATAATAATTTTTTGGCAAAGGAGAGTGCTTCTGGATTCATTTTCTCTCCAGCAACAATTCGTGCAATTTCATCAATTTTTCCCTCTTTGTCTAAAATATTGACATGACTTTTACCTTTAACCTTGGAGATTAACAGATGTTGGTTGGCTTTAGATGCTAAATGTGCTTGATGTGAAATAGCAAAGATTTGATAAACAGAAGAGAGTTTTGAAATCATATTTGCAATGGCTATCGACTCATCTCCACTTACATTGGCATCAATCTCATCCAGTATTAAGACACCTCCATCTTTTGCCCCAGAAAGAGCAACCACCATCAAAGCTAAACGCACACGATTAAACTCTCCACCACTCAACGTTTCAGCAACAGAACCATTTAAATCAATAGAGACTCGATCTTCTCCGAAACTATCCAAAGAGATTCTACTAAACACAAAAGTAATGGGAGGCAGTTTTAATTCATTTAGATACTTTTTTAAAGATTTTTCTAAAATAAGAGCGTGTTTTTTTCGATTAGTACCAATACGATTGGCTAAAATAACAAGTTCACTGTATTCCATCTGTACAAAAGACTCCAACAAACTTTTATCTTGTTCTATATTCTGATACCCTTTGAGTTCCTCTTTTTTTAACCTTACATATTCCAAAGCCTCTTCAATACTTCCATAACGTCTCTTAAGTGTTGAAATTTTTTCAAGTCGGTCTAAAATATTTTCAATATCAACTTCAGCAAGCTCATCAGAGAGCAACTCAATCTCCTCGAAATCCACTCTTAATTGATTCATAAACTCTATAAAAAAGCTGTTGTCCTTTTCTAAAAGTCGATACACCTCAGAGACGGCTTCTTCTGCTTTAAATATATCACTTGCACTCTCTAATGCATCTTTTACTTTATCAATTCGAGAAAGTTGCTGTTTGATTTTCATCAAATCACGGTCTTCGCCTATTTTAGGAGCAATTGTTTCTATTTTTTCAATCTCAAAATTTGTAAACTCTATTAACTCTATCAGCTTGGATTCATCCCGTTTTATCTTCTCTAACTGTTCTAATTTTAGCTTATAATTTAAAAAACGTTTACGATACTCTTTAAGAATTCGTTTAAAATTTTTATCTTTAGAACTTAAAGAGTTATCAATAATATCTATCAGATTTTTACTCTCAAAACCACTCTTGTCACGTACTGACAGAAACTGTACAAAAGGAGAGAACAGTCCATTTAAAACTTTTTTAGAGATGTGTTGCCCTTCTAAATAGTAACGTGCTTTCTCTTTTTTTAATACTTTTAAGGTTAATTCATCTTCTAACGCATAGGCTTCACTTTTTAATTTTAATGGTTTGGTTACCGAAACTTCACAAAGAGAAGCTTCGGCTATTCCATAACCAAAAGTAGCTAAAATACTGTTCATAAAAAGGGATTTACCTGCTCCTGAAGGACCAGATAAAACAACCAATCCATTTTCTATTTCAATATCAACCTCATCAAATAAAATAAGGTTTCTTATGTATACTCTATTAATCATATTATTCTATATCGCCCCATGAGAGTTTTTCTCGTAATACCGAGAAGTAATTTCGTTCTTTTTTATGCAAAAGCTTTGCTCCAACCTCTGCACCATTAATAACCAACACCTCTCCTGCTTGCATCTCATAATCGTCTTGTCCATCAATCATAACAATCACTCTGTCTTTTGAAGAGGTCAAATTAATAGTAAAATCCGATGGCAACACCAAAGGGCGTTGGGTCAAAGAGTGTGCCGCCACAGGCGTCATAATAAAGGCTTTGGTCAAGGGATACATTACAGGACCACCTGCTGCCAAATTATATGCCGTAGCTCCTGTAGGTGTGGATATAATTAAACCATCTCCCCTATATGTGTTGAACCATTCATCATCAATAGAGGCATCTATTTTAACCATATGAGAGATGCTTGGTCGAGTAATAACCACATCATTAAAGGCATAAAAATTTTTACGACCATCTGCTGTTTGAATATAGCCATCAATCATCATTCTATCATCAATTCGATAGCGACCAATAAGAAGATTATCTAAAAATTGATCAACTTCATCCAAAGTAACATCAGCTAAAAAACCTAATGTTCCTGCATTGATTCCAAGAACAGGTTTATGATTATTGTAGGATTTTCGCACCAAAGAGAGTAAGGTTCCATCGCCTCCTAAAGAGACTAAAAAATCAGACTCTTTACAAAGTTTAGTAAAATCTATACCCTCATCATAACCAATCATTTTCGCTGAGTGTTCCACTAAAAGCACTCTAATTCCTCTAGCATGAAATTTCTCTTTTATTTCATCATAAACAGGACGCATTTCAGGGGCATTTGGCTTAATAACAAACCCCGCCGTTTTAACCTGTAATAATTTTTCTTCTGTCACGTCAAATTCTCCACTTTTAATTAAAAATAGAATATCATAAAATCACTTTGGCTAACTGCCTTATACGATTTATTTTTTCTTAATATATTCCTTCATTATATTAGCATAATATCTACTTACAGAAAGATATTTATCAAAAAAACAAAAAGCTTTATCAAACATGTATAAGCCTATACCCTAATTTATAGTTATTTGAAATACTATTTTTAGGAAGTTTTCGTCTAAGATTATAAAGCAAATTTTTTAATCTACTACTACAATCTGTTTCAAAAGAATCATCTTCCCAAATATAATATTCTATTGACTCTTCAGTCACAAGTTTATCTTTTTCTTTAATTAGTAGATTCAACAATTTAAGTTCATTCTTAGTTAGTTTAATCTCTTGATGTGTAGAAGTATGCAATATAATTTGATCCGTATGAAAATGATAGCCCTCCTTTAGCCAAACAGCATCATTCAATAAAAATGCTAACTCATAGTTAACATTAAAGAGTACATTTTCAACCTGCTCTAGCTGAAAAGGACGGAAGATACACCCAGCAAGATGAAGAGGTAGTGCCTTGTATAACTTCTGTTTATCTAATTCTTGACTAAGTAGTACCATTACAGTTTTATGGTCATGTTCTCGAATTTTTTTACAAATATCAAGTGCATCTCTCTCCCTTGAATCACAATCTAAAAAAATTGTGGAAAAAATATCTTTTTGGTAGACTTCAAAAATCTCTCTATTATTCTTAAGTAGTAACACATCTTTAAAATACTTTTCAAAATACTCTTTCTCTTTATCCTTACCCACCAATAGGAGGGAAGTGGTTTTTACTCTATTCATTATGATTTTCTCCACTTATTTAATTATAGTTTTTCTATTTCAATGAGTTGGTTGTACAAATAATGGTAGTCAAGATATATTACAAAAAGCTTCTAAAGAATTAGTTTAATATCTATTAATTTTAATTATATAATAATCTTTTTAATTTTAAAAAAACAAAATAGAACTTTATATAATTTTATTTATATAATTTATTACATAAATAATTTTTAAGAAATTTCCAATAGCTTAATTTTATTTTTTTAAAAAAAAGTAGTATATATAAAAAAATAGCCGTATAAATACTATATAGAGAAATTTTAAGTTCTAAACAGTCTATTTTACGGGGTTTTCTTAATTTTTTTTTATTAAAATATCATTTTTTTATTTATTTAAAAAATAATTTTTTTATTTAAAATTAGGTTAATAATTATTGAATAGTAAGTTTTTTAGTGTTTTTTGATGAAAATTAAATATTAATTAGCAAAATCTAACTTTTTGAAGAGTTTTTTCTGTTATACTACTCTCATGAGAAAACTCATACAGATATAAAATGTTGGATGGGGATTTAATTCTCATGGTTGTCCCTCTTTTTAGTTAGAGAGACAGGTTTAAGTCGCAAACCAAACTTTGACGAGGAAAGTTTGCTAACACCCTATAGGTATAAAGTGTAATTCATTATAGCACACTATACCTTTATAAACAAGAAAAAGGATTTATAATGAAAAAATTACTATCAATCGCAGCAGTTGCTGCACTATTTACTACAGGTGCTATTGCTGACACAATTACTGTTAACGGAGTAGTTTTAGCTGGTGCTCAAGTATCATTTGGTTCAGCTCCTGCAGGAACTCTAGTTGCTGGAACATTTGCATTCGAAGATGCAGTTGTAGGATTTGAAAGTTTAGCATTAGATCAAGACAATGTTGATAATCAAAATGTTTTCGTTAAAACAAACTCAAACAATGGAGTAAGTATTGCTCTTGGAACAACTCCTGATTTAAGTGATGGAACACATACTGTACCTACAACTTATGCACTTGGTGGTGTAGACTTTGTTGCAGGAACAGCACAATCTCTTACAGGTGGAACCAATGATGGTAGTGTTGCACTTGCAAATCAATTTACAACAACTGCACACCCAGCAGCTGATCAAGTTTCAGGTGCATACACTGCAACAATTACTGCAACAATTGCTCAAAACTAATATACTAAGTGGACTTATCTAAAATATTTTAGATAAGTCTTTTTTAGCATAGAAAGATTAAAAAGGATTGAGCTATGAAAAAAATTATATTACTTACAGCAACCATTGCTACAGCCATGTGGTCTGAAGGTATAACTATTAATGGTAGTATTCCTCCTGCGGCTATTGTTGGATTTGATAATCCTATTACTGAAAATTTGTTAGACAATACTTTTACTTTTAAAGATATTGTGATTGATATTGGTTCTATTCCATTGGGAAGTAAAATTGCACCTGTTACCAAACAGATTTATGCAAAGACCAATTCTGTAAATGGTATTACCATGGAGATTACAGATACAAAAGGTTGGGCTAAAGGTCAAATACTTAATGAGGATGAAGATGCTATTAATATGAAGTACTCACTTATGGGATCAAGCTATAGTATAAAAAATCATCCTGTTGTAGAACTAACCTCTTCAACATCAGATGGTTCTGCAAGTATTGGAGTTTTTGTTATTGAACAAAAAAGCAATATTAGTTCTGATCAACCAGAAGGACACTACAGTGCTGTTTTTAATGTTACCATTGCATCACAGTAACATACAGAGGTAGCAATTGATAATTATCTTTTGCTATCTATCAGTAAATTAATGAAAGGAATATCTCTACTCTTTTCATTAATTTATACCTCAAGGACTTCTTATGAAAAAGATATTACTGTTAACCCTTCTATTATCAAGCTTCGCACTTAGTGTTACTCTTCAACCAATGTTACAAGTTTTAGACCACAAAAAGAAAAGACACATGATTTTTTCT
>Ga0256826_1002780_pt1 | contig 10590 bp, 10 predicted proteins | sample CV79metaG_FD_185975 | JGI IMG/M metagenome (GOLD analysis project Ga0256826, IMG submission 185975) | Hydrothermal vent microbial communities from East Pacific Rise, Pacific Ocean - CV79 | ecosystem: Environmental > Aquatic > Marine > Hydrothermal vents | place: Pacific Ocean: East Pacific Rise... | reverse complement strand
TGACATGGAAGAAGCACGTATAACCAAAACTTCTTGGTTGGCTTTAAAAAAGATTAGAGATGCCTCATTTAGAGAAGTTGCCAATGTAACCATTATTGGATTACGCCATAAAGACGGACAATTTGTTCCCATGCCAAAAGGAGATACCACCATTACAGCAGGTTCAAAACTACTATTGATTGGTCCGAGTGAAGGTATCAAAAAAGCGAAAAAACTTATTCGAAAAACCATTAAACCAGAGGAGATGTCAAATGTTTAATCTATTTTCACTTAAAGGTGGACTTACCAATGTTCAAGGATTTTATTGCGATGGCATAAATGTTGGTATGAAAATTACAGAAAACAATGATGGAGACGTTGCTTTTATACGTTCTGAGGTTCCTTGTGACATAACAGCACGATTTACTTCCAACAAATTTCAAGCTGCACCCATTAAACATTATCAAAATTATTCTAAAGATTTTCAAACAGATTTCATTTTGATGAATGCCAAAAATGCAAATGCAATGACTGGGGTACAGGGAGTAGAAGATATTAATACTATTTTTAAAGAGTTAAAAAAGTATCAAGAAGTTCAAAATCCTATTATGTCCTCTACTGGGGTTATTGGCTACCGTTTGGACCAAGAAAAAATTACTTCTGCTTTTTCAAAGTTTAATTACTCTGCTAAAAACTCAGATAAAACAGCCCGTTCAATTATGACTACTGATAGCTTTAAAAAAGAGTTGGCATTTAAAATTGAACTCGATGATGGAACTTCTTTTAACATTGCAGCCATTTGTAAAGGTGCAGGTATGATTAACCCTGCCATGGCAACCATGCTTTGCTTTGTTACCACAGATGCAGACATTCCAAAAGCTGATATGGAAGAGTTATTGTCTACTGCAACAGAAGGTTCATTTAACCGAATTTCTGTTGATGGAGACACTTCTACAAACGATACCATTATGCTTCTAGCAAACAAACTTTCAGGTACTTACAACAAAGAAGCTTTTAGAGAAGCTCTTAATAAAATTACTTTTGAACTTGCCATGATGATTTTAAAAGATGGTGAAGGTGCAAACAAACTGGTTGCCTTTGAAGTAAAAGGTGCAAAAACAGAAGAAGAAGCACGTACAGCAAGTATGGCTCTTTCTAACTCTTTACTTGTAAAGACTGCACTCTTTGGAGAAGATCCAAATTGGGGACGTATTGCTTCAACCATTGGGGCATCTGGTGTTTCTTGTGATGACAGTACGCTTACCATTCACTATGACAACCTACTTATTTACTCAAATGAAAAAAGAGAATTAGATAAGGAAAGAGAAGATAAAGCCTATGTTATTATGAAAAATAATTCATTTAAAGTTACTTGTAATCTTGGCTTAGGAAAAGGCTCTTACACCTCATATGGCTGTGATTTATCCTATGAGTATGTAAAAATAAATGCTGAATATCGTACATAAATATATTATTCACAATAGTAAACATTTAAAAACTTATTAATTACTTAATTTTAATAAATAATTTTTAAATAAATAAAATTTTAACTTTATCACATAAACTATAGACTATAATTTATATATTAAAAAATAATTAAATATAGGATATAGTTTTGATAGCTAATCTAAATAAAAAATCAAACCTTTTTTTCGTTAAATCTATAGTGATAGCCATGATACTTACATTAACAATAATACCAATATTACTACTGTTGACAGAGGTAAATACAAATTGGGTAACCATGGCAACACTTCTTTGGTGTATGGGTAGTATTATTGTTTTTCACCCATTTGTACTCTATGTTTATCCTCATCTAATGAGCAAAACATCTCTTTATTTACTGACCTCAATTCTCATCGTCGTTTCAGCATGGTTAAATATTACAATGATTACCCTATTGCTTCCCAATAACTATATATATTACAGTATCTTTACTACCACTCTTTCTCAAATTTCACTTTTTGGTTCACTCTATGTTATTTTTCTTAATACAATAATAACGCGTATAGCACTAAGTCCAAATATTGATTTTTATACAGAAGAGAGACTCTTTTAGGTATACTTTTAACAATTAACTACAAAAGAGTACTACTTTGACAACCTTTCAAGACTTATCTTTACCCCAAGATGTGTTAGAGAATTTACATTCTCTAAATTACCAACAGCCAACTACTATTCAAGAGGCAACCATTCCACTCATTCGAGAAGAAAAAGATGTTATTGCACAAGCAAAAACAGGTTCAGGAAAAACATTGGCTTTTGCTTTACCTCTTATTTTAAAACTGGATGATAACGAGCATTTCCCTCAGGCATTGATTATTGTTCCTACACGTGAACTGTGTGAACAGATTGCAGGAGAGTGCCAAAAGCTGGCTCGTTATAAGTCAGACGTTAAAGTTGTAACACTCTACGGAGGAACCTCTCTAACCAGACAAGTGGCTTCTTTAGAAAAAGGTGCTGACATTTTAGTAGGAACTCCTGGACGACTGCTTGATCATTTTTCAAGAGAAACCATCCACCTCGGACAAATTAAAACACTCATTTTAGATGAAGCCGACAGAATGTTGGACATGGGTTTTGCTGATGACATTTTAAAACTGGTTTCAAACTTACCAAAACAACGACAATCTCTTCTTTTTTCTGCTACCTATCCTGAAAATATTGAAAAACTTACTAAAGTTATTTTAAAAAACCCTATAGAGGTTAATGTTCAAAGTCAAGAGACAAAAGTAGCCATTGATGAATTTGTTTATAGTGTTGTGGAAAAAGAGAAAGCTCTATTGACTACACTTAAACATTTTCAGCCCTCTTTAGCCATTGTATTTTGTAACACCAAAGCCAAAACACTTGAAGTCTCTACATGGCTCAATGACAAAGGTTTTGATGTTGCAACCCTAAACGGTGACCTAGAGCAATATGAACGCCAAGAAATGCTCTTACAGTTTGCCAATGGTTCTTTACCTGTTTTAGTTGCTACAGATTTAGCTGCAAGAGGGTTAGACATTGAGGGGGTAGATATTGTCATAAACTTTGATGTACCAATGAAAACAGAAGATTATACTCACCGTATTGGACGAACAGGACGAGCAGATAAATCTGGATTGGCTGTAACTCTTTGTGATGAGTATGGACTAAGAAAACTCTCAGAAATAAAACCTGAACTAAAAGCTCAAGATATTGACACCTTACAAGCAAATAAAAATTTCTATATGCAAGGGACAGTAGCTACTCTTTGTATTGATGGTGGGAAAAAGAAAAAAGTACGTGCTGGAGATATTTTAGGAACACTTTGTAAAGAGATTGGCATTGAAAACAAACACATCGGGAAAATCAATGTCTATGCTACCCACTCCTATGTTGCACTTGACAAGTCTGTCATTAAAAAAGCATTTAATGGTTTAAAAAATGGAAAAATTAAAGGAAAGAAGTTAAGAGTTTGGTGGTTGGACTAATTGCTAAATACCTAGATATTCTCCATAATAACAGTATCAACAATTTGGCTTGACTCAGCTAATAAACTTGGCTGTTCTGGAGAGAAATAAGATAATTTCTGTAATTCTGTAGCTTCAAAATATCCTTTTTCAAGTTCTAATTCTTTTAAAGAACGTGTTAAATCTTCTACTTTCTTTAATTTCTTAGCCAATGTATTTGAAAGATTAACTTTCTCTAATTCTTGTGTTAAAAGAGACATTTCTTTCTCTTCAATTTCAGCCAATAGACTAAAAAATTCCCTCTCTTTTCGAGAAAGTTTTTCATTATAAATATTTGCATCTAAACTCTCTTTATATTCCTCTTTTAATTCAACTATAGATTCTAATTTTTGAGTAAATCTATGATGCAATGTTTCAAAAATTTTAGACTCATGCTCAAGTATACTCTCTACTGCAAAGAAAGTTCTCTCTTCTTCCATATTTTTCTTATTTTCAAGTTCAATTTCACATTTTAATTTTTCAATTTCAATGTTATAACGGTGAATACTTTCTGTATATTTATACACACCCTTTTTATAGAGTGTATCAATCTCTTTGATTGTAGAAACAACATCCATCTTAATTTTATTTTCATTTATAGGCACAAGTTCTTCTGAAATTTTATTGTTAACTTCAATATCATTTTCATCAATGACTTCAACTTCATCCAAAGAAATATCTTTATTTTCTTCTTCTCCAAAAAAACTCATTATTTGTCCCTATTTCTTAAAACCAGCAAGTTCAAGTTGCTGAGCTCTTTTTTTCTCATACGCTTCAATCATAGTAACAACCTGACTTTTAAGTCCTTCTTTTTGAGCTGTTTCCAATGCCTTAATGGTATGATTTAATTCTAAAATTTCTTTTTCAATACTATGTTCTCGTTCCACACGTTTTAATTCCATTTCGTAACTATATTGTCGTAGGCTTTTAATTTTTTCTTCTTTTTCACCCAAAAGTTTGACTTGTTGTTTCAAATTTCTTTTGGTACGAATAAATAAATACAAAAGTAATCCTATGCTCATAATAATCAATAAAAAAACAGCACTCGTATAATCTTCATTGAGTACAGTATATAGTTTTTCTTGCATATCCCATCCTTGTTTAAGTACGAATATTTTAACATAAAAGTATTTGAAAGTAAGTTTTAAAAGAAGAAAAGGAAAATTATAAAAAAGAGGAAAAAACTGTTTCTAAAATCAAAAGACCCTAGAAACAAACTAGATTATTCTGTAAAAGCTCCAACAGCTGTAAGACGCTTATAACGTTTATCTAGCATCTCTTCAGTTGTTAACTCTTTTAATCCCTTAACTCTGTCTAAGAAATATTCTTTTACAATAGTTGCAGATTGTTGTTTTGTTCTATGTGCACCAATTAATGGTTCATCTAAAATATCATCGATTAAACCATGAGAATATAAATCATTAGGTGTAATTTTTAATGCCTTTGCTGCTTGTTCTACTTTTGATGGATCATTCCATAAAATGGCAGCACATCCTTCAGGAGAAATAACAGCAAAAACAGAATAACGCATCATAGCCAATCTATCTGCAACACCAATGGCTAAAGCACCACCAGAACCACCTTCACCAATAACAACTGAAATCATTGGCACTTTAATGTTTGTAAATTCAAAAAGATTTTTAGCAATTGCTTCACTTTGACCACGTTCTTCTGCACCAAGTCCAGGATAAGCACCTGGGGTGTCAATAAGCATTAATACTGGAATATTAAATTTTTCTGCTAATCTAACAGCACGGAGTGCTTTTCTGTAACCCTCAGGATTTGGCATACCAAAATTTCTTTTGAGCTTATGCTTTGTACCACGTCCCTTTTGCTCACCAATGACCATTGTCTTTTGACCATCAATATAACCCATATAACATAAAATAGCAGGATCATCACGAAAAGCTCTATCACCATGAATTTCATACGCATCTTTCATCATAAATCGAATATAATCCAATGCATATGGTCTATCTGGGTGACGTGCAAGTTGTAATTTTTGGTAGTCTGAAAGACCTTTCATAGTCTTTGTAACTTCTTTTTCTAAATCTTTTTCATGTGACTCTAAAGCATATTCATCATTTTTTGCACGAGCAGAATCAATGTCATCTTGAATCTGTTCTATTTTCTTTTCAAACTCTAAATAAGTTGCCATGCAACATCCTTATATTTTTTTAAAAATAACAACTCCATTAGTTCCACCAAAACCAAAAGAGTTACTCATCACTGTGTTAATTTCTGCATCACGCACACCTTCTGATACATAATCTAAATCACAATTTTCATCTTTTGTTTTATAGTTAATCGTTGGAGGAAGTTTTCCATCTCGCATAGCCATTAGAGAAACAACTGCTTCAATAGCACCTGCAGCACCGAGGCAATGACCAATTTGACCCTTAATAGAACTCATTGGAGGACAATTATCTGCACCAAACAACTCTTTTACAGCAGCTGTTTCGTTTTTATCATTTGCTGGAGTCGAAGTACCATGTGCATTAACATAATCAATCTTAATATCACCAGCCATTCTCATAGCAGCTTTCATAGCACGAAGTGGACCATCTACAACTGGTGTCGTAATGTGATTCGCATCACCACTTTCACCAAATCCAATAACTTCACCATAAATTCTTGCACCACGTGCAACTGCCATTTCATACTCTTCAAGAACCAAAGCAGCAGCACCCTCACCCATAACAAATCCATTTCTATCTGCATCAAATGGTCTTGAAGATTCTTGTGGATTATCATTATTTGTACTTAATGCTTTCATCGCAGCAAAACCACCAATTCCAGCACCACAAATTGCAGATTCTGCACCAACCACCAACATTCTGTCAGCACCATCAAGCATAATTGTTTTTGTAGCTTCTGCAATGGCATGTGTACCAGCAGCACAAGCAGTTACACATGACAAGTTTGGTCCTTTAATTCCATGTGCAATAGAAATAAATCCTCCAAGCATATTGACAAGAGAAGAAGGAATAAAGAATGGAGAAATACGTCTAGGTCCACGATTTTCACAAACAATAGAGTTTTTCTCAATATTTGGAAGTCCTCCAATACCTGATGCCGAAGAGATACCAAAACGTTCTTTATCAATATCATCACCGAATCCAGCATCTGCCATTGCTTCTTTAGTTGCTTTCATTCCAAGTTGGATAAATCTATCAGCTTTTTTAACTTCTTTAGCATCCATTACTTCACTTGGATCGAAACCAACAATCTCTCCTGCAATTTTTACAGAAAAGTTTTCAGCATCAAAAAGTTCAATCTTTTTAATTCCACACTCACCATTTAAAATGGCAGTAAAAGAACTCTCTTTATCTTGCCCTACACTGTTGATCATTCCTAAGCCAGTAATTACTACTCTTTTCACTCTATCTCCTATGCTCTTTTTAAGATATATATCAAACTACTGATATAGTTTCAAATATAATTTAAAGCAAACCCTAAAAAAAGGGTTTGAAATTTACGCTTGAATATTCTCAATGAATTTAATTGCATCAGTAACTGTTGCAATTTTTTCAGCATCTTCATCAGGAATTTCAATATCGAATTTCTCTTCAAGTGCCATTACTAGTTCAACTACATCAAGGCTGTCTGCTCCAAGATCTTCTACAAACTTAGATTCTTCTTTTACTTCATCAGCATTTACGCTTAGTTGTTCAACAACAACTTCTTTTACTTCATCAAATAGTGCCATGACACTCTCCTAATTGTTTAAATTTTATGCTCATAAGTATAGCAAAAAATTCTAAAAATAGTTCTCTCTTATCTTTTATTACGCTTTTAAAGCCAAATTCTTTATATATTTAAACACTTTATTTAACAAAAACACCTCTTTAGACACATTAATTATAAATATATATAAATAATAAATTCAACTACGTAAATACAAGCAAAATAATTGTGAATTATTTGTGGAATTTAACTTATATATAATGTAAGTAAATATAATCTACAAATTTACCTCATATAAAGAGACAGATGCATTCAATATTTTTCATAAGATACATATCATAATTTTGATAATTTTAAATTCCACAATTATTCATTTTTTATTAAAAAATTCGTATTTTTTTTCATATGCTACCAAATAGCCATACAGTAGTCTTTTCATAGAAAAAATATTTTAAAACAAAGTCAATTTAATTTTTAATTAAGAATTAAAGAGTATAATTCCCAAATTTTTTTAAAAGGCTATATTAAACATGATTAAACATTTTTTAATATTTTTTACTCTATCAGTGGCTCTATTTGCATTTGATAATGCATATTTTGAAGCTGTATTGAATCAAGTAAAAAGTTACAATGTTGACACAATAACGTATAATGTTCCAAAACCTAGTGATCCCAAGAGCCTTAATGCTCAGAAAAGTGAGCTATCAACTTCTTCAACTACTATTGATAATAAAATTATCACTGTAAATAAACAAATTAAAACTCCAGATGACATCAAAATTTTCACCTCTAAAAAAATAGAACCTATTAACTACACAAACACAATATCATTAAATAAACTTCAAGTCTCAGAAAAGAAACAAAAATTTTTCTATATGATACTTCCAGCAATTTTAATTTCAAAAGAGAATCTAAGACTTAAAAGAGAAAGAGTTCTTTCACTAATAAATACTCCCGAAGAAGAACTGCAAGGAGATGATTTTGAATTTTTAGAAGATTTATATAAAAAATACAAAACACGTAACAATAAAAAACTTGCGAACCGACTCAAAACACACCCAGTCAGTATTATCTTAGCTCAAGCAGCCATTGAATCTGCATGGGGAGAATCAAGATTTTTTAAAAAAGGAAATAATATCTTTGGTATGTGGTCATATAATAGAAATGAACCTCGTATTAAAGCAAAAGGAACCAGAAATGGAAAAGCAATTTATGTAAAAAAATATACAACCATCTCTGATGCAATTGATGACTACTTCATGGTCATTGGTAGAGGAGCTTATAAAAGCTTCAGAAAGCAAAGAAATATTACAGATAATCCTCTTGAACTTGTAAAATATTTAGTAAACTATTGTGAATTAAGTAACTATCCAAATAAATTAAGAAAATTTATTGTCCATAATAAACTAAGAGATTTCGATAAATTTGAACTCACTTCAAATTAATTCTACTGCATTGTAACTTTTATGTTACAATGCCTTCATGAGAATAGACCTACACAATCATACCACCAGATGTAACCATGCCAAAGGCTCGATGGAGAGTTATGTTCAACGTGCCATAGAACTTGGCATTGATATTTACGGTTTTTCCGAACATGCCCCTATGAATTTTGATGAATACTATCGTTTACCTTTTTCCCAAATGAAAGACTATGTAGAAGATGTTCAAAACCTCCAGTCTAAATATAAAAATGATATTAAAATTTTATTGGGCTATGAAGTTGATTATTTAACAGGTCATATGGATGAACGTGTTTTAAAAGCAGAAGTTGACTACCTTATTGGTTCTGTTCACTTTTTAGGTGAATGGGGATTTGATAATCCAGAGTTTAACGATGAATATGCAAAACGAAATATTGATGATATATGGCAAGAGTACTTTAATACCATAGAAGCAATGGCAAAAACTGAACATTTTGATATTGTTGGACATTTTGATTTAATAAAAGTATTTAAATTCATGCCTTCAAAAGACATAAGAAGCATGGCAAAAAAAGCTTTAAAAGCAATCAAAAAATCTAACATGGTATTGGAACTCAATTCGGCAGGACTTCGTAAACCTTGTAAAGAAATCTATCCTTCAGAATCTTTACTTGAAGTTGCCTATGAACTTGATATACCCATAACTTTTTCATCTGATGCACATGCCATTGGTCAGGTAGGCTTTAAATATAATGAAACAAAAAAATTAGCTAAAAAAATTGGATATACAAAAGCTGTTACTTTTGAACAACGTGCAAAAGAATTGATTACTTTTTAATCAAGAAAGTTATAACTTTTATAAAAATCTTTGATACAATCATTCCAACTTAAATTTTTAGGAGATACCAAAATGGGTAAATTTGTAGAAGATAACGACGTAAAAGGATTTTTTGAATTCTGTGAAGCAAATGAAGTAGAGTTTGTAGACTTTAGATTTACAGACATTAAAGGTGCATGGCATCATATTTCATACAGAATGAGTGCTGTAACAGAAGGTCAACTTGATGGTGGTCTTCCATTTGATGGTTCGTCAATCGAAAACTGGCAACCAATTAATGAATCTGATATGCTTCTTAAGCCTGATGTTGGTTCTGCATTCCTTGACCCGTTTACAGCTGACAGTACTGTAATTCTTATTTGTGATGTTTATGATATTTACAAAAATGAACTTTATGCTAAATGTCCACGTTCAATTGCTAAAAAAGCATTGGCAGCTCTTGATGAGAAAGGTGTAGCTGATGCTGCTTACTTTGGTCCAGAAAACGAATTTTTCATCTTTGATGACGTTAAAATTATTGATAACGACAACCAACAATCATTTCATGTAGAGACTGACGAAGGTCATTGGGCTGACAACGCTGACTACGGTGAAATGGGTAACATGGGTCATAGACCAAGAGTTAAAGGTGGGTACTTCCCAGTTCAACCAATTGATCCAGCTGTAGACTTAAGAGCTGAAATGATGCAAGTTCTTGAAGATGTAGGTTTAGAAGTTATTCTAGGTCACCACGAAGTTGCTCAAGGTCAACATGAGATTGGAATTGTATACTCAGACATCATTACTGCTGCTGATAACGTTCAGAAGTACAAATACGTAGTTAAAATGGTAGCTCACCTTAACGGTAAAACTGCTACATTTATGCCAAAACCAATCTACAATGATAACGGTAACGGAATGCACGTTCACCAATCATTATGGAAAGATGGTAAAAACTTGTTCTACAAAGAGGGTGAATACGCGAACCTTTCTAAAACAGCACTTGATTACCTTTCTGGTATTTTTGAGCATAAAGAAGCAGTTGCAGCCTTTACAAACCCAAGTACAAACTCATTTAAGAGACTACTTCCAGGTTTTGAAGCTCCAAGAATTTTGACTTACTCTAGCCAAAACCGTTCTGCTGCTTGTAGAATTCCTTATGGTGCAGGTGAAGGTGCAACAAGAATTGAAACACGTTTCCCAGATTCAG
>Ga0256826_1002779_pt1 | contig 10592 bp, 10 predicted proteins | sample CV79metaG_FD_185975 | JGI IMG/M metagenome (GOLD analysis project Ga0256826, IMG submission 185975) | Hydrothermal vent microbial communities from East Pacific Rise, Pacific Ocean - CV79 | ecosystem: Environmental > Aquatic > Marine > Hydrothermal vents | place: Pacific Ocean: East Pacific Rise... | reverse complement strand
TGTGAAAAATGATTGATATAAAAACTCTATTTAGAGAAAAGCTTGGAAGCGATATGGATGAGTATCTTATGCCTCCTCCGAGCTTTTCTATCATGCAGTGTGAGATAACTGCATTTGATGAGGAAAAGAAATCTCTTGTAGTAAAGATTCCTATCTTGGAGAGTTGGTTAAATCCTTATAGAACTATGCAGGGTGGTATGATTGTCGGAGCTATAGACAATGCTATAGGACCCTTAAGTATGCTTGTCGCACCCAAAAATGTAACGCGAGATATAGAGACTAAACTACTCAAGCCTATCACAATGGACTTAGAGTTTATATATATTTATGCTTCACTTTTAGAACATAAAAAAAGACGACTTATCTTCAGTGTTCTTATAAAAGACAGAGATGAAAACATCTATGCAAAAGCTAAAATAACAAACTGGATTATCTAGAAAATGCAGAAAAAGCTTCTAGCATGGTATGACAAAAATGGAAGACACTCTCTTCCATGGAGAAATACAAAAGATATCTACCATATCTATCTCAGTGAGATAATGCTCCAACAAACACAGGTAAATCGTGTGATGGAAGAGTACTACCCTCAGTTTTTAGCAAAATTTCCAACACTTACAGCCTTAGCGAGTGCTTCACAAGATGATGTACTCGCTGCATGGAGTGGACTAGGGTACTACTCTCGTGCTCGGAATCTTCATAAAACAGCTCAAACAATAGAGCCAAAACTACCTCAAAGTGAAAAAGAACTTTTGGCACTTCCCGGAATCGGTCGCTACACGGCAAGTGCCATCTGTAGTTTTGGCTACTCACAAGCAGTACCAGTTGTTGATACAAACATCGCTAGAGTTCTTAAACGCTACTATGCACTCATTCAGCCAAAAGATGCAACTGTTTGGGAAAAAGCTCAAGAACTTTTAAATACCAAACTTCCAAGATCTCATAACCTTGCTCTTATGGACTTAGGCTCAATGATCTGTCTTCCTAAAAACCCAAAATGTAAAGAGTGTCCATTTGAAGAAAAATGTTTAGGTAAAGATGAGCCAGAGCTTTATACGCAGACAAAAAAAACTGTTTATGAATCACTTGAACTTTTTTATGGGATCTGTATTAAAGAGAATAAAGTAGCTTTACATTACTCAACAGAGAAGATGTATAAAGGTATGCTTGTACTTCCTCGTGTTGAACCTTTAGAGGAAAATTTTATAGGAAGTTTTAAACATTCATATACCAAGTATCGTATCACTGTGAATCTTTACAGAGCCGAAGATTTTTTAGAAGATATAGTTTGGGTAGCCTTAGACAAACTAGAAGAAGCTCCAATCTCTTCACTTATAAAAAAAGCACAAAAACACTTCAAAAATTAAAATAAATATTTTATATTCTTATTAATATGATTAGCTATAATTATAAAAAAATATAGGGAATAGTACTATGCAAAAAACAAACTTTATGGACAAATACCCAGTTCACTCACTTACAATACAAAAAATTGAAACTAACTTTACAACTGTTGATGAGATTCTCACACATCTACAAGCTATTATTGAAAAAAATCCAGTCGCCACTTTCATCGCTATCTTTGATCACTATGCTCATACCTCTTCACTTGAAGAAGGTAAAATAAATCCAGAAATAAAAGATGCAAAGAACTTAATATTTTGTTTTGGAAAGCAGATTCCAAATCCTCAAATACTTGCTGTTAGACCACGAAGTATAGGAGTTACAGAACTTGAAGACTCTTTTTCTATAGATACTATGGAAGCACCAAATGCACAACTACATGAAACACTCGTGAAGTGGATAAAGTCTATTAAAAAAGACTAGAGGTCTATAGCTAAAGACTTCAAAGTTTCTAAGTCAACAAGATTTAAAATTGCTTGATGTGTCGAGTGAATAAAGATTTGTGGGGCATTGCCATCTTTTACAGACTGTGCGAAACGTAGACCTGAAAGGCACCATGACTCACCTGGTTTTACACCTTTGAAACCATGTTCAGGCATAGGAGTTGAAAGATCATTTCCTGTGCGTTTAGAATAGTCTAAAAACTCCTCTGTTGCATAGATACATATAGCATGCATCCCTTTGTTCTGTGGTGTAACTTTACATGAACCATCTCTAAAGAAACCTGTAAGTGGATCAAGACTACAAGGTTCTAGAGGGTTACCAAGAACATTTAGCTCACCAAATATATGTAGTGGTTTTGGCATTTTTATCCTTTAAAATTTTTCAAATTGTAACCAACTCTTTTCAAACCTTCTCTCTCTTAGAAAATTAGCAACTGAATTTAAAACTTTATTAACATTCAAATCTTTTTTATTATTACTTTTTATTATAAAGTGGGAACATACTACACAAATTATTGTTTTATCATAATAAAAAACTATAACTTCAGTTTATCCTATATTACTTTTATTTATAATAGACGAAATTTAATATGCAAATTATCTTCTCGTATAATTTACATATCTTTTCAAAAAGGAAATATATGGCAAATGTAAAATCTTATTTAGGTTCTATTGTTTTAGCAGGTCTTCTTCTTCAAGGTTGTGGTAGTGACTCAAGTACATCAGAGCCCTTTGTTGCTGATAGTACTCCAATCGTTGGAGATAGTGATGCAAGAGAAGCGACACTCTTAGCCGCGGCAAGAAAACTTGATGCTCTTTCAAGTGTTTTATCTGAAGCTGACTTAAGTGCAGAAGTTAAAGAACAGGCAACATCAGACTTAGTACTTAAGTATACTCAACTCTACAATACAGATGCTGACTTCAGAGCTGTGATTGATGGAAGTATTTCTGGTGACGAAACTAAAGAAGAAGCATTTGCAGAGCTCGCTGCCTTAATGGTAGAAGATGTAGCTACAATAAGTAATGGACCTAGTCGTGGTATATTTTCTAAAATTAAAGATGCAACTAAAAAAGTAACTGGAAAGTTTGAAGATGCTGTTAAGAAAACAGTTACTAAGGTTAAAGATGTAGCTGACAAGACTAAAGACACAGTAAAGATTGCAGTTGAAGATGTTAAAGATGTAACTGTAAAAGTAAAAGATACCGTTAAAATTGCAACCGAAGATGTGAAAGATGCTGCTGGAGATGTTAAAGACTCATTAAGTGTTAGTAACCTTTCAGACAAACTCAAAGATGGACTTGTTGATGTACTGGATACACCGATAGGTGCTAAAATCACAAGTGCTGCCTTTGATGTAGTTCTTAACTCACAAACTGTAACAGTTGCTATGCTTGATATGGCTCGTGCTTCTGGTACAACTTCTGAAATTATGGTAAATGCTTTAGCATCAGACTGGGGACTAACTACAAAAATGTGTCCAATGCTTCGTGAGAATGTAGAGTTTGGTGAAAAATTTACAGCTCTTGCTGAAGAAAAAGAGGTTATTGGTAAATTTTTCTTTGAACGTATTGATCCAACAATGTATGCCTGTTTAACAGATGCTATGCTTCTTTCAAACAAAGAGATGGGAGAGCACAGTTATAAGATTGGAAAACCTATAAAACATTCTACAAATGGTTATATGGCTCTTCTCATGGAACGTTATGCAACTGACTATTTCATTATGCCTACGGGTTCAACTGCTGACCGTAGAAATGATAAGTTCGTATCTTTAATGCTTGATACTGGTGCTGTTACTACTTATGATTCTGAGACTAAAACATTTACTGGTCACGGTGATGCAAATGAACTAATCAATGAAAAGTTCTTTTACTCAATTTTCAAAACACCAACAAGTACTGATGGTTTTGTAGCAGCAATGCAAAAAATCACACCAGAAGCAAAAGTAATGCTTATGGATAATATCTTCTTAGGTAAACCAAATGGTGATGGCGAAGTTGATACTATACAAGGTTACTTAAACATAATCTCTATCGGTTCTGCAATGTACGATGGTATTTATGGTGAAAAAGATGAGACAGGTGTTCGTACGAATGCTTATGGTTTCGGTTCATACACAGGTGCATTCATTGGCTTTGCTGGCTTAATCCCAGGTGATCGTTATATGGACTACGGTACTGCCTTTGTAAACGCTGGTTACGAATATGCTAAATTTAACGGTATTGATGTTTGGAGTGGTGCGAGTGATGCTGCTGTAGCTTTATGGGAAGGTTATAACTCAGAAGAGACTAATGCAACTACTGCTAATGCTCCTGCACGTTCAGCTGGTAATGGTATTTTAGCTTCTGATTGGACTGATAATGTTATGGACCTTATGTGGTCAGGTTGGGCACAAGTTAACTTATCAGACATCTTTGACTCTCTATTAGATGGTAACTTTGATGTTATGAATCAGTTAGAAGATCAAGGAAATGTTGCTTATAACACTATCGTAGACGGTCGTGATGCAAACGGTACATTAGCTTACTCAACTGAAATCACTAACGATCTATTTACTTCAAATGATAATGTATATGGTTTCCACGGTTTAGTTGAACTTGCTATGCAAGAAGACCTATACAGTGTAAATAGTGAAAGTAATGCAAGTTATACTATGGACGATGCTAAAGCAGCATTTACTCTTCCTCCGTTTGCTGACATTACATTTGATTTTGTATACAACTCTGCTTCAGATGGTGCAATGGCATACTATGACAAAGAGATTGATGCTGAGTGGTTTAGTGACTTAAGTAGTAAGGACTTAATTCGTGATTATTTCTACCCAAGTGCTGAAAATGCTTATATTCCTAGTTGGATGCTTTCTATTGATTGGTTAACTGTACCAGCCACTTATGTAGATACTACATTTGCAGGAACAGACTTTGACTTTAATGCTGGTTACTTTGATGTTTATGCAACTTCTACAAAAGCTGAGCTTATTACTGAATATGATGCTATTTTAAAAAACATTAGCATTACAAAAATCGATATGGGTGCTGACTCAATCATCGCGGTTGATGAGAATGGTCAAACACTTGAAGGACTTTATGTTTATAAAATTCGTGCTATTTCTCAAGAAGATTTAGATGCTGTTTTTACTGCTATCTCTGAGTTAGGGGACAATGCATTAAGTGCTATTGGTCTTGACTCTAGCAATGCTGCAACTGTAGCTACTGCCGACAACAATACAACTGCACAATAGTTCTAAATAGACTAGCCTTTGGCTAGTTTATTTACCCTCTTAAAAACTCCATCAACTTTAAATTATTAATCTGCTAAACTTAGACTTATATCTAACAGAAGGAAAGTAACATGACAGGAAATCCAGGAATAACACTTATGCAGATGGAAGCAGCACTTAATAACTTACAAAACACTATGGTTAAAGAAGATGGTTCTTATAATCTAGATGAAACATTTTTTGAGCTTTTTGATGACATACTACTTAAACTTCAAGATACTCGAAAAATTGCTCAGACTTTACGAGAGCAAGAAAAAAACAAAACTTCTAACTAGGAATACTCGCTCTTTTTAGTGCTTTTAAAGGGGGCTCAAGTAGTTCTTTTTCACTTTCTAAGACTACTTTTCCAGACTCTAAACTACCAGCACTCAACACCTCAACTCGTAAACCACCACGACCTCGCATCAAAGCATAAGCTCCTTTTTTAAAGACTGCGTTCATCCATGGACAAGGTGAGCAGTGAGCGAGTCCTCTAAATTTTACTCTGCCAAGAGTAAACTCTTCTCCTATGAGAGAATTTAGATGTACTCCACTGATAATGATATTTCTACGAAAAAGTTTTAAGTCTAGTGCTAGTTCTAACTCTTGACAAACAGCCTCTGCAACCTCTAAAGAGAAAAGAGTGACAGGGTAAGTTGAGAACTCAAATCTATCACCTTTTATACCCTTTCCCTCTTCAAGTTCTATGGATTTATGCTCTTGTGTTGAAGCATCACCTACATCAAACTTCTCTCTTGTAAAGTAGTTATGTTCTGGAGAACTAAAAATATTATGAATCTTCACATCTTTTCTATGCAAAAGCCAACCTAAACTCACTTCCCACACCAAGTTCTGACTTCACACTCACCTCTATCTTATACTCATCACATATCTGTTTAACGATGTTAAGCCCTACTCCAAAACCACCTGCTATTTGAGAGTCGCGTTTATAGAGTTCAAAGATAGCTTCTAGTTTCTCTTTGGCTATTCCAACACCTTCATCTTTTATGGTAAAAACACCATCTTTTAAAGTGATTGTTATAGTTGTTTCTGGCATAGAGTACTTAATGGCGTTTGAGAGAAGATTTGAGAAAAGCAGTTCTATCCGTGACTCTATTCCTGTAAGTAAAAAACTTTCTAACTCTACATCTACTTTTATCTCTTTTGCAGAACTAAGTTCACTATAGTAATTAACAACTCTGCGTATAATTGTCTCTACTTCTAACTCTTGTGAAGCTTCAGTACTTTTTGAAAAGTTCAGATAAGTAAGAGAGTTATATATAGTTTCTAATTGCTTTGTACTTATAGAGATATTTGTAAGTATCTTTTTATCATATACCTCTTTTTTTATCGCTCTACTTGCACTCATTTTCAGAGCAGTTATCGGAGTGTTAAGCTCATGCGAGACATCTTGTATAAAAGATTCTATCTGCTCTATTCTTGTACGAATAGGTCTCATAAAAAGTCTAGAGAGAAAGATAAGAACTATTCCTATAAACATAAAAACAAGACTCATCATACCAAGGACATACAGTTGTAACTCATGAAGATTTTTGAAGTAGTTTTTTGTACTTACTACAACATAGGCGATATTTAGATGTTTTCTAGGGGCATCTGTAACAAGCACTTTAGCATCCTTTTTCTCGTAGTAACCAACTTTATATTCTGTTTTTTCATCGACTCTTATAAGCTGATACTCAAACTCCTCAGTAGTAGGTAAAATAAGTTTTTCTCCCATCATATGAGCATTTATTATCAGTCCAGATAGTCTGTCTGCGAAGTGCTCAAGTTTGTAATATGTCTCATTTTCTAGTGCATTTTTTTGTGCGGAGTAGTACCAGAATCCAGAGAGTAGTACAAAGACTAAGGATGAGCTGAGATAGAGTGCAACAAAGGAGTAAAAACTTCTTTTTTCTAAATCATTCAAATTTATAACCTTGACCACGAACATTTAAAATGTGTTCTTTACCTATGTACTTTCTTAAGTTTTTTATAACAGTACGAACAGCATCATCACTTGGCATCTCATCAAATTCCCAGATATTTTGTAAAAGTTCATCACTACTCACCACTCGACTTCTATTTTTATACATATAGTGCAAAAAATCACTCTCTTTATGTGTCATAGTAAAAGTTTTAGCACTAGTTTTTATAAGATGTGTTTTTGTATCAAAGATGATATCTTCTTCTATAGTTATCAGGCTATCGAGTCCGAACTGACGTTTAATGTTATCTATACGTTGAGACAACTCTTCAAGATCAAAAGGTTTTTTTATAAAGTCATTTGCTCCTGATTCAAATGCAGCTTTTAAGTACTTAGTATCATGGAAAGCGGTGATAAATATAGTAGGAGTAGCATCATTAAAAGAACGCAACTCTTTTAAAAGTGATATACCATCCCCATCAGGTACATTTATATCGAAGATGTACAAGTCAAATTTCTGCTCTTCACTCAAACTCAGAGCTTTTTTCATACTATAAGTCTGTACAACTTCATAATCATCTTCAAGGTGATCAACTAAAATGCTTGCCAAAGATATATCATCTTCAAGGAGTAATATTTTCATACCCTTAGTATACACTTTTATAGGCAAAAGACAAATAGATTCACTACTTACACTTCACTAACACTCTTCATCTATACTAGCCCTTAAGAAACATAAAAAGGAAGAAAGATGTTACTCAAAAACACACTTAAAACTGTTACTTTATCAGTTATGGCTTCGATTATTTTAGTTGGTTGTTCAAGTAATGACTCAGTAAGTAGTGATGGAACAAACATAATTGGTTCTGTTGTTAAAGGTCCTATTTCTGATGCCACTATAGAAATTTTAGATGCTTCAGGTAACCTTCTTGCCTCTACAACTTCAAAAGATGGTCTTTTTAGTTTTCCTCAAATGGATTTAACTAGTGACTTCTACATCCTAAAAAGTACAGGTGGTTCGTATGAAGATGAAGCGACAAGTGTACTAGTAACTCTTTTAGAGACACAAGGTCTCAAAACACTTCTCACGAAAAATGAACTTCAAGCTATGATCTCACAAAAAACTCACTTAGCTATGACACCTGAGACAACTATTTATGCAGAGATTGTGATGAACTCCATTGAATCTGGTGAGGAGTTAACTACAGCTATGAGTAGTGCAGAGACACTCATAAGTAATGCCCTTATTAAAGACTCTTCACCTCTTGCTCAACTTGATGGTGATAAGTTTATGCGCCGTGGGGATTTCACTTCAGCTTTTCCAAAAGATCAAAGTGAAGCATTTGCTAGAAATCGTGCTATATCTTTTTCATACCTAGTCAAAGACTTAAATTTAAGTGCATCTTCTGCTTTTGATGTTATAGACCTTTTAGTTGAAGACTATAAAGATGGTCGTGCAGATGGTATAAAACTCAAAGATGGTCGTGATGTAAATGTGAGTGAATCTTTTGCACTCTCAAGAACTCGTCTTTTTCAAAACACTACAGATAAAATGAGACGTGGTGAACTCAATGAAGGTCAAATTGCACAGCTTGAAAAGATGGGTTTTGACACAGAAATGTTTAACAATACAAGTGGTGCAGATACAGAACTACTCAATGAGTTAGTAACACAATATCTTGCATCTACTACACTCCCTACACTACATACTTTACCTCTCTTAAGTGATGAAGATGGAAATACAACGGATACAAAAGAGAGCTATACACTTAAAGCTACAGAAGGTGTCAATGTTTCTATCCAAACACCAGAAGGGAACTGGACAACACCAATGTGGAGATACAATAATAATCCACTTCCAGTACTTATAAAAACAAGCCGCGGCACAGAGATGACACTTACTTTAGACAATAACTTAACAGTAGACTCAACTATCCACTGGCATGGATTTAAAATACCTGCAATTATGGATGGTGGTCCTGATGTTCCAGTAGCTCCTGGAAGTACAAAAGATTATACTTTTACGATGAATCAACCTGCTGCATCACTCTGGTTTCACCCGCATCCAGATATGCAAACAGGTAAGCAGGTTTATATGGGACTCTCTGGGGTTTATCTTATTGAAGACACGATTACTAAAGAGCTTGAAGATGCAAAAACACTTCCAACAGGGGACAAAGATACTGTTCTTTTAATACAAGATAGAAGATTTACAGATGAAAGCAATGGTGTTAGAGAGTTAGCATACATGACAAATGAAGCAGATAGTGATGGAATGATGGGCGATACTATACTTGTAAATGGTTCAGTTATGCCAAAACAAGAAGTAAGTAACACACTTCATAGATTTAGACTTTACAATGTAAGTAATGCTAGAAACTATGACTTTGCTCTAAGTGATGGTAGTGAATTTACTATAGTTGGAACTGATGGTGGACTTTTAGATAAACCAGTAAAAGTAGACCATATTATGCTTGGTGCAGCACAGCGTGTTGAAATCATTGTTGATTTTGCCAACTATAGTGTTGGCGATAAAGTTTTACTTGTCTCAAAACCTTTTAATGGTGACATGATGGGAATGATGGGCAATATGGGTAATATGAACGGCATGGGGAACATGGGTTCTATGAATGGTATGTCAGGTATGGGCAACATGAGTGGCATGGGAAGTATGAATGCTCCATCACAAACTGAACATATAGATGGAATGCTTCCAAATGGTACACCTCTCGCTATCATGAGATTTGATATAACAGCAGATGAGGCTGAAGACATTACTCTATACAGTACACTTCCAACAACTGCTGAGATTACAACAAGACTTAATGAAGACGATGCAAGCAACAAAGGAAACGAAAGAGAGTTCTTAATGTCTATGGATATGAGTCAAGGTATGAGTGGCGGAGCTATGAGTATGAGCTTTGTTATCAATGGTAAAACATTTGATATGAATAGAGTTGACGAATTTGTAGAAGCTGGTGCAACAGAGATTTGGAGCATTAGAAATATGTCGCCAATGGCTCACCCTTTCCATGCACATGCTATACAGTACCAAATACTTACACGTAATGGTATACCAGCGAGTGGTGTTGACTTAGGATGGAAAGATACATTCTTAGTACAACCAGGTGAAACTGTAAGAGTTATAGGTGACTTTAGCTCAGCAGAGGGTGACTACATGTATCATTGTCATATCTTAGAACACGAAGATGCAGGGATGATGGGTTACTTTAGAGTTGGAGATACTGGTAACTTAGGGACACAACAGTAATAACTTTCAAGACAAGGGATTATCCCCTTGTCTATATTCATTTATAAGAAGAACTTTTTTTAAGTTCAATAATGTTACTATCATATTATTTTCTTATAACTGGATACATTATGCAAACAAAATATATATTTTTAAACTATCTTTTACTCCCTATAGTAGGAGTTATGCTATTTACCTCTTGCTCACACAAACCAGAGCCAAAACCTTTTATCTACCACCAAGAAAAAACTGCTGATAAATTCACTCCTACAGCTAAAACAGTAACTCTTTATACTCAAGAATTAGAGTTATCA
>Ga0256826_1002778_pt1 | contig 10592 bp, 4 predicted proteins | sample CV79metaG_FD_185975 | JGI IMG/M metagenome (GOLD analysis project Ga0256826, IMG submission 185975) | Hydrothermal vent microbial communities from East Pacific Rise, Pacific Ocean - CV79 | ecosystem: Environmental > Aquatic > Marine > Hydrothermal vents | place: Pacific Ocean: East Pacific Rise... | reverse complement strand
ATAGCCGAAAAACTACTCATAAATGCTCCAGATATCATAGGGCTTGGTGTTTATATATGGAATGCTTCAGAAATTCGTGAATTAATTCACATTATAAAAAAAGTATCGCCTCAAACTACAATAATTTTAGGTGGACCTGAAGTTACCTATCTTCCTTTTCGTGTAAATTTTGATGATGCTGATTATATCATCCAAGGTGAAGGTGATTTAGCCTTTTATAAACTCTGCAGGAAGATTCTAAACGCAGAAGAATCTGAGCGGATTATAAAAATGAGTGCACCTAATCTCAAAGAGATAAACCTTCCTTATAAATACTACACAGATGATGATATAAAAAATCGCTATATTTATGTAGAAATTTCTCGCGGTTGCCCCTTTGAGTGTGAATTTTGTCTCTCTTCAATGGATGAAAAGGTACGAGCGTTTAATCTTGATGAAGTATTAGAAGAGTTTCAGACACTATGGGATAGAGGAGCTAGAAATTTTAAATTTGTAGATAGAACTTTTAACCTCAACATGAAAACAGCCAACAAAATTTTGGACTTTTTTTTAACAAAAGAGCCTCCTTATTTTGCTCACTTTGAAGTGATACCAGACCACTTCCCTGCCTCTTTACGAGAGAAGATAAAAAGTTTTCCTCACGGTGCTTTGCAGCTTGAAATTGGCATACAAACACTCAACCCAGAGATAGCAAATAATGTCTCACGACAACTTAAACTCGATAAGATAGAAGAGAACATCAGCTTTTTAGAAAATGAAACAACAGCACATATCCATCTTGATTTGATAGTAGGATTGCCAGGGGAGACACTAGAGAGTTTTGGACAAAATTTAGATAAGCTTATGCAAATGAGTAGCTGTGAGATACAGATAGGCATACTCAAAAAACTCTCAGGTACACACATAAGTAGGCACGACATCACCTACGAGATGACTTATAGTGATATTCCTCCTTATGATATCCTTAGAAATACTCAGCTTAGTTTTAATGACATCCAGATTATGAAACGCTTCGCTAGATTTTGGGATTTGTTTTACAACAGTGGCAATTTTAAAAGTTCAATTTTTCTTCTTTGGAGTGATGATACACAGGCCCCTAAAGTATTTGATAACTTTTATGCTTTTGGTCTTTGGATATATGAGCAGACCGATTCTACTTGGAAGATTTCACTGCAGAGACAAGGCGAACTTTTATTCACTTATCTTAAAGAGATAAAAAATTTAAACCCTCAACTTATTGCAGATGCTATGCTCCAAGATATGATGAAACTAAAAGGAAGAGCAATCCCTAGTTACTTAAAAGCATATAGTAGTAATTTTACTACAAAAGCTAAACTTGGTTCTGCTGGTTTTAACAAAAGACAGCAGTAAATTTAGTATAATAAATGATGAAGTTTTTATTGCCCATATTTTTATTTTTATCAGTTCTACTTGATGCTCAACTTATTTCTCAAGACTTAGAAATAAGAGCAGAAAAAAAATATGGTTCTTTTGCAAAGAATAGATTTCACTCAATTCAAAAAGATTTAGTAGAAAAACTCAAAGATGCCAACGATACGCTCAAGCTAAACGCAGTAAACACTTGGGTAAATCGTATTAAATATGATAGCGATATGGATGTTTATGGTGTTGGTGATTACTGGGCTACACTTTACGAGTTTGTTGGTAAAGATAAGGGTGATTGTGAGGATTATACAATTGCCAAATATTATATACTCAAAGATTTAGGAGTTGATCCACATAAGATGAAGTTTACCTATGTTGTTTATAGGGACAAACGAGGTCATCTTCTCGCACATATGGTTTTATCTTATCTAAAAGTTCCAAATCCAAAATCCAAAAATGACATCCTCATTTTAGGAAACAACAACAAACGTGTTCTTCCCGCTTCACAAAGACCTGACCTTATAAAAGTGATAAAAATGATAAATGGAGATACTGGTCCAAAATCAAAAAAGTGGAAAAAACTTGAAATAAATATGCGAAATAAAAAGTTATAAATTTTCTAAATCATCAGCAAAAGAGATGATGTTATCTTCTAGGTTTATACTTTTTATAGAAAAAGTAACAGCGGTTCCATCTAAAATCTTTTCTATTTCATTATGAAGATATTCTAAATCACATTCACCATTTTCAAGTAAAACAAAGTCATCCCCAAAAACGGTAAATACCAATATCGGTTCTGCGGAGATAGCTAAGAAATTTGCAACATTTTTTAAAAGCTCATCACCCTTATTCCAGCCATTTTGTTTATTGTAATCTGAAAAGTGTTTTAGTTGTAAATAATGCAAATATTTATACCCAAAATCATAGCTATTTTGAACGAGCATTACATCGAGGTAGGTTTTATTATAAAGATTAGTTAGTCTATCTTTATAAAAATAAGCAAAGCGCTCTTTTTCTATCTCTGTAGCAGGCAGTTGATTTATATCGGCATCTATTTTAACATCTTTGAGTGCTCTAAACGCAGCGTTTACAACCTCTGCATTGTATTGCGTACCTGCCAACTTTTTAATCTCATTTAAGGCACTAAGGATATCTTTTCTACCCTTATAGATTCTATTTGTTGTCATTGCATCAAAAGTATCTGCAACCATCATAATCTTAGCTAAGAAATGGATTTCATCACTTTTGATACCACGAGGATACCCACTTCCATCACATCTTTCATGATGATCATAGACTATCTCTGCCAAATCATGATACATAGGAATTTTTACAAGTATCTCATAACCAACATTTACATGTTCTTTTATGAGTTTATATTCGAGTTCACTTAATGCTTGAGGTTTCAGTAAAACAACATCCGGAGTTGCTATCTTCCCTATATCGTGTAAAATACCTGCGCGAGAAACAGCTAAAATCTCTTCTTCACTGCAGCCCATCTCTTTAGCTATAAGCTTGCAGTAGCGAGAAACCCTTTGGGAGTGTCCAGCAGTATAAGAGTCTCTTTTTTCAACCATATTCACGAAAGAGAGTAGAGTTTGCTCATAATTGTCTTTTTGAAAATCCAGCAAAGAGCGTAACTCAGCTGTTTTTTCACTCACAAGCTTTTCAAGATTATTTTGATACTCCAAAACTTCTCTAAATTTTGAGAGTTTTTGACCCATCTTAAAGAGTTCATAATTTAACTGCTCATAATCAAAAGGTTTTATAACATAACCATCAACACCAAGTTTTATAGCCTCACTCATATGCTTTGCATCAGTGTAAGCCGTAGTAATCAAAACAAGTTGTTGGGGAGAAATTTTTCGTATCTTTTCAATCATCTCTAAACCACTCATATGAGGCATAGATAAGTCAGTAATGACGATATCGAACTTCTCTTTCTTGTAAGCTTCTAAGCCTTCAACTCCATCATTTGCCACAACAACTTTAGCAAATAACTTATTTAAATATTTCTCTACTATTCCCTGCACAGAAGAGTCATCCTCAACATACAAGATATTTAACAATTGTGTTAAAGTAGATAACTCTTTTAAATTCACCATATCAAGATTTTATCAAATTAGTGCTAAAATATGCAAGCTTCTATGATACAAATCATAAAATATGAAAAGGTTTAAAATGAATCATCCTATTTATATTGGAATCGGTGCTAGTGCTGGTGGACTTGAATCCCTGAAAATTCTACTAGCACATTTGCCAATAGATCAAGAATATATTTACATAATTGCGCAACACCTAGACCCAAATAAGATAAGTAGCCTCACTAAAATACTCTCTTCATTTACAGATATGGATGTTAAAACTATAAGCCAAAAACATCACTTTCTTCCAAATAGTGTCAATGTAATTCCAGCAGGCTATAATTTAGTAGAGGAAAATTCTAAACTTATTTTAGAAAAAAAAGTAGAGGACTCCTTCGAGCCAACTCCCTCAGTCGATAAACTTTTTATCGCCTTAACTCATTTAAATACAAAACAGCATGTCGGAATTATATTAAGTGGAACAGGACATGATGGAACAAAAGGTATCATAAAAATAAAAGAGAATGATGGTGTCACCATAGTACAGTCAACAACAGAAGCTATGCATCCAAGTATGCCACAAAATGCTATTGAAAGTGGCTTTGTAGATTATGTTTTAACAGCCAAAGAGATTGCTCAGGAGTTAGTCCCAATGGTAAATAAAGCTCCAAAACCTCTTCTACAAATTGCAAATCTTTTAAGAACAAAAGAGAAGTTTGACATAAATAAATATAAGATAGACACCATAATGCGACGCTTGGACAAACGAATGATGCTTGTAAAAGCACAACATCTACATGCCTATCTTGAGTATATTCAAACGCATCCCCAAGAGCTTCATCTTTTATATCAAAACATACTCATTGGTGTGACTGATTTTTTTAGAAATAAAGAAGCCTTTAATTTTTTAAAAGAAACTCTTTTTGAATACCTGAAACAAAAAGAAGTAAATTACGAAGTAAGAGTTTGGTCTATAGCCTGTTCAACAGGAGAAGAAGCCTACTCTTTAGCAATTATAATTGATGAAATAAGTAAAGCCTTGGGCAAAAAATTTACTGTTAGAATTTTCGCAACCGATATAGATGAAGATGCACTTCGTATCGCGAAACAAGGCTTTTATTCGACAAATTCTACCAAAAAGCTAGACAAAGACATTTTAAATAACTATTTTTTGAAAGTAGATAATGGCTATAAAATTATCAACTCAATCCGCTCGCAAATAGTCTTTACAAAACATAATATCTTAACAGACCCTCCTTTTATCAATCAAGATATGATTAGTTGTCGTAATCTACTTATTTATATACTTCAAGAAGCACAAGATAAAATATTTACTCTTTTTCATTATAGTCTCAAAGATGATGGAATGTTATTTTTAGGTTCGTCTGAATCAACATTTTCAAGTAAACGCTACTTTAAACAGATTGCTCCAGAACATAAGCTCTATATAAAACGTAAACTCACTAATCCGCCAAAGATTTCATCACACTACTTTTCAAAACATCTTGAGGAGAGCAATGCAAAAGCACAAGGCTACCTGCAAAAAACTAAAGAGATAAAGATAGAAGATAAAATCACAAAATCACTCTTTGCATTCTTTGCTGAGTGGAGTATAGTAGTTGATGAAAATCTATCTATCGTTTACAAAAAAGGAAATATTCCCTTTTTAACTATGCCTGATGGTTATATGACAACGAACATCATTGACAACCTCACCAAAGAGCTCCGTCATCCTCTTAGCAAACTACTTAAGCAGGTATTTAAAACTTCCAAAACACAAACTACAAACTTTATAGAGATAAATACAAAAGAGGACAGAGGAGCATTTGTAAAAGTTGTAGCTATGCCCCTTCATGAAGAAAATAAACATAACTTTGTTTTATTGTACTTTCAAACCCTCAATAAAAACGAGCTATATTTTGACATAGACAACTTATCTTTACCAAAAGAAGAAGATGTCCTTAAAAGCTTAACAAATCAAATACAAGAGCTTCAAGAAGACAATGAAGAGCTCTCAAATGAGAGAAAAATATATATAGAAAATATGCAGCTCTTAAACGAAGAGTTACAAAGTTCCAATGAGGAGCTCCAAAGCTCTAATGAAGAGCTAGAAACATCAAATGAAGAGCTTCAAAGTTCAAATGAAGAGCTTCATACCTCCATCGACAACGAGCAAAAACTACAAAAAAAATTCTCTCAAATCTTAAATACGACAGGAGATGGAATTGTAGGTCTTGATTTAAACGGTAGACATACTTTTGCAAATAAAGCGGCTCTGAATATGCTTGGTTATAGTGAAGATGAGCTTATAGGGAAAAATGGACATTTATTATGGCATCACACTAAGCCTGATGGAACTAGCTATGATACAAAAGAGTGTGCCTTACATTCACATATAAAAGAGGGGATAGGATATAGGGGAGAAGACCTTTTTTGGAAAAAAGATGCTAGTTCGTTTGAAGTGGAAGTTTTACAAAATCCAATCATTGAAAATGAAAAAATTGTTGGTACTGTTATCTCTTTTCATGACATCACTGAAAAAAACAAACTTAAAAGAGAAGTTAAATATGAAGAGAGCTTAGCAAAACTCTATATGAATACCCTTAATGTAATAGTTCTTGAATTAGATATAAATGCAAATATAATTATGATTAATCAAGAGGGGTGTCGCGTTTTAAAAATTAAAAGAGAAGAGGCCATAGGTAAAAATTTTATAAAAACTTTTCTACCTAAAAAAGTACAAAAAGAGGTAACAAAAGTTTTTCACTCTTTAATAAACAAAAATGATACAAGCATAACTACATATAGTAACCCTATAATCGACACCCAAAATAAAGAACATTTGGTACGTTGGACAAATAACTATACAACAGATATGAATGGTAATATCACAGGCGTCATAGCCTCAGGCTTGGATGTCACAAATGAGCAAAAATTATCTCAAAAACTGTTTGAACAAGAGCATCTTTATAGACTCACTTTCGAAGAAGCTGACATCGGTATAGCCCATACATCCCTAGACGATAAGTGGATAGATGTAAATGAATATCTTTGTACACTTTTAGGTTACTCTAAAGAGGAGTTTCAAACGCTCTCTGTAGCTGATGTAACCTATCAGGATGATACTTTACAAGACATTCAAATGAAAGAACAACTTTTACAAAAAGAGACAAGATCATATCATACAGAAAAACGCTATGTGCATAAAAATGGAAACACTATATGGGTAGCTATTGCAGTAGTCTTGCTCTACGATGAGTTCAATAAACCTCTTTACTTTTTAAAAATAGTTCGTGACATATCTCAACTCAAACTTCTTATGTATCAACTAGAGTTAGAAAAAGATAAACTTGAAAAAATGATAGAGTTTGCCCCTATTCCTATACTAATGTATGACGAAGATAAAAATATTATACTTATAAATAAAGTCTTTAGTGATACACTTGGTTATAAACTCGATGAAATTCCTACTATCCCTTCATTTATAAAAAAAGTTTTTGTAAATGCAAGAAATATAGAAGAGATAAGTAGATACTACGATAATCCAACAAAAATTCAAAACCAAAAACAAGTAATGTCCACAAAGAAAAATGAGCAAAAGGTTGAGATAATAAACGCAGTAAAATTGAGTAATAATATCTCAGATAAAAATATTTATATGATTTCTATGCTTGATATCACTGATATGCAAAAAAAAGATGAGCTAATGCTTGCACAATCTCGCCAAGCAGCGATGGGAGATATGTTAGCAATGATAGCACATCAGTGGAGACAACCACTCAGTGTTATTTCAATGGTTGCAAATAATCTTCAGGTCGATATGGAGCTCCAAGGTCAAATAAAACCCCAAGAGTTAACAAAGCTCATAAGCACACTAAACCATCAAACGCAGTACCTTTCACAAACCATAGATGACTTTAGAGATTTTTTTAAACCTGACAAAAGAAAAGAACATATCACTATTGCCGACATCATACAACGATTACAAAATTTGACGCAAAAAGCACTTGAAGACAATGGTATAAAACTTACGATAGAAAACACCCTAGATGTTACACTTTATACCTATCCAAATCAACTTATACAAGTTCTTATAAATATCATTAATAATGCAAAAGATGCTTTAAATGAAAATGAAATAGCAGAGCCTTATATCATCATAAATATAAAACAAACAACTAAAGAGTACATTATAGAAGTATGCGATAATGGTGGTGGACTAGATGCAAGCATAAAAGACAAACTCGGAGAACCCTATGTCACTACAAAATCCAAAAATGGAACAGGCTTAGGAGTATATATGTCTAAAATCATTATGGAAAAACAACTCCATGGAGAACTCGTTTGGAAAACAAATGAAGAAGGATGCTGTTTTTCTGTTATATTAGCAATGAAAGAGAATGAATAAACTCTCTTTTTGGATTACTTAAGCATATTCTTTATAAACTTGTATTATTACTAAAAAATTTATAACATGGGTTAATTTATGACACTATTTAAACAGATGGCTTTAGCTGTCTCTTTTTTAATTATTGCGATTTTGAGTGCTGTTTTGATTCAAAACTATCAAACTGCAAAAAAAGATATGGTTGAGAGTTTGTACCAAATGACTGTAAACAATATCTCTTCACTCAGTGCTACACTTGCACAAAATGCAAATAAATCTGCCATAATGAAGAGCATAATCAGTGCTAAACCAAATAGTGAAACAGCCATGCAAGATAAAACACCTGCAATCGTTAAAAGTACGATAGACGCTGCGTTTGACAGTGGTTACTACAAACTTATAGAGTTCAAAACTGACACATATACTTATAGACAAGTAGATAATGAACCTATTGAAGGTGTTCCAACGTGGTTTATCAAGCTCTCAGACATCAAAGTAGCGCCTATTACAGCCGAGGTCTCTTCAGATTGGTCTATCTTAGGGCAGCTCACCATTCTTGGTGATGTTACACTTACATATAAAGCTTTATATAAAATATTTGTAAATCTTATCTATCTGTTTATCATCTTTTCTATTATAGCCTTAACTCTTTTGGCGATTTTACTCCACTTTATACTTAAACCTCTTAAAAAAGTAAAATATCAAGCAGAAGCGATACTCAACAATGAGTTTATCATCCAAGAAGAGCAACCCTACACTACAGAGTTTAGAGATGTCTCAAGTGCTATGAACTCGATGGTTCGTCGAGTCAAAGAGATATTTAAACAAGCAACAGAGGCTGCTAAACGCAACAAAGAACTTCAGTACAATGACCCTGTTACAAAACTCTTCAATCGTAGATATTTAATGATAAAACTACCCGAACTCATAAGCCTTGAGGGACGAACAAATGGTGGTAGTATAGTCTTACTTGCTCTAAATGAGGCGCAACATCTCAACCAAATAGTTGGACGTCAAAAAGCTGATGAGTTTTTTTTACAACTTGCAAAAATATTTAAAAGTATTTGTGCGATACATGATGACAACCTAATATCTAGGGTTAATGGAACAGAATTTATTTTAGTTTTGCCAAATGCACATACAAGTGAAACCCAACACATTGCCCAACAAATAAATAGAGATTTTGATGAACTGCTTCAAGAATATAATATTCCAGAAACACAGGCAAGTATAAGTATAGGAATTTACAGATACAGATCTGAAATCACTGTAGCCGACTTACTTACACGAGTCGATACAGCTCTTTTAAAAGCAAAAAATAATGAACGTAACAATACCTACATCTATGAAGAAGAGTATGAAGAGGTTCCCCTCAGCAAAACACAATGGAGAAGCTTGTTTGAAGAGAGTATAAAAAATGACAACTTTGACTTAGAATTTTTTGCAGTAAAAGAGACGCAAACCAAAAAATTAATCCATAAAAATATGTCATTTCATATTCTCACTCAAGACAATAAATCATACTGCTACAATGGCTTTATAGCACCAGCCATCACTTTAGGAATGACTAGTGAATTATACTTGGGCGTACTTCAAAATTTATTTGTAAACTACAAATCACAACTCAATGCCATAAATTACTCACTCAAACTACCAAAAGAATTTTTAGAAGATGAAAATAGCTTTGATAAGCTCTCAATGCTTTTTCATAAATACGCAAAAAAAATGCATTTTCATTTGTGTTTTGAAGTCGCAGATAGCTTTGCAATCCATAAAACTGCTACAGTTTTAGGGTATGGGGATTTATTCAAAAAATATGGATTTAGTATAGGTATCAACTCTTATACTGGCGAATCTAATGATTTTGCTTATCTAAAAGAGATAAACCCAAAATTTATAAAAGTAGATACTCAGTTTTTATTAGACCAGTCAGAAGATGCTATAAATACACTTAGAGTAATCACCAATTCATTAGATATCTTTATAGTTGCAACATCAGTTCAAACACAGAACGATATAGAGATGTTAGCTAAATACAAAATTTATAAAGCACAAGGTTCAATAATTGAAACAATTTAGATTTTGTGTGATAGAATAAGCAGAATTAATAACTTAGGAGATTTTACTATGTTTGGATGTAGTGCTAAAATAGAGAAACTTGAAAAAGCATATAAAGAGAGAATAAAAAGTTTAGAACAAGAAAATTCTGCACTTAGAAATGAAATACATCAACTTCAATCTAACAAAGAAGTACCTAGTGATACTTCTATTGACAAAGATAGGTTAATCAACATTATTGTAAATAGTTATAATAGTGGTACACATTTCTTACAAGAAACAATCGAAGAAAATCTAGTACAACTCGAAGAGATAAATGAACTCAACGCAAAAACAAATAAAAGAGTCTCTGATGTTGATTCACAAACTTCAAAGATAGCTTCTAGTATAGAAAACATCCAAGAACATGCCAATACTCTCGGGGATGATTCAAACTCACTCAATGATAGCGTGATGTCTATTGCTGAGATTATTAATCTTATTAAAGATATCTCAGACCAAACAAATCTCCTTGCACTAAACGCAGCTATAGAAGCAGCTCGTGCTGGTGAGCATGGTAGAGGTTTTGCTGTAGTCGCTGATGAAGTCCGTAAACTTGCAGAACGAACACAAAAAGCGACTCAAGAAGTTGAGATAAATATCAATGGACTCAAACAAAACTCTAACTCAATGATGGA
>Ga0256826_1002777_pt1 | contig 10592 bp, 10 predicted proteins | sample CV79metaG_FD_185975 | JGI IMG/M metagenome (GOLD analysis project Ga0256826, IMG submission 185975) | Hydrothermal vent microbial communities from East Pacific Rise, Pacific Ocean - CV79 | ecosystem: Environmental > Aquatic > Marine > Hydrothermal vents | place: Pacific Ocean: East Pacific Rise... | reverse complement strand
AATCCCAACCTGGAGTAAAACGTACAGACTTTCCATTGAAGTAGTTATGTTTTACGATAATATCTTTAAGAACTTTATTGAGTGCATGACCGATATGGATATGACCATTTGCATAAGGAGGTCCATCGTGAAGAGTAAAGCTCTCTGCATCTTTACGATTTATTTTCATCTTATCGTAAACTTTTGCTTTGTCCCAAGACGCATAACGCTTAGGTTCATTGTTGATTAAGTTTCCGCGCATTGCAAACTTTGTAGTTGGTAAAAGTAGTGTGTCTTTGTAGTCCATCTGTACCTCGAAAATTATTATATATGTTATACATTATAACTTGATGGTAATTAAGAACATCTTTATATAAAAATAAGTGCTATAATTTGCTTAAAATTTAATAGATAAGGCTGTAAATATCATGAAATTAGATCTTCTATTTATAGGAAGTAAATTTATTTATAATAAACCTCTTCAAGAATATATTATACGAGAGATAGAAAAAAAAGTAGATTTTATAAGTTCAATAACATTTTTTAAAGAGAAAGATAACTCTCTATTCTTATATTTAGAAAAAGAGTTAAATACCTCTAGTCAAATTATTATAGTTACAACTAAACAAACATTTACTACATTGGGTAAACTTATATGTACCGTTACAAGTGATAATCAAATATTAAGAGGAACTGTTCTTATTCCTCAAAAGAGTACTATTTACAAAGAGGGAAATTATCTTTTAAAATATAAAAGTGCAGATGTTAATGTTTTTCATATTGATGAGATGCAAAAGATGCCTGAAATATTACTTGTAAATGAAGAGTCGAACTTGAGTGTACATATATTTAATGAGGAGAAAGAGAAACTATATTTATCACTTCAACCTATTGCTAAAACATATGAATTAAATATTGAACTTGTTAATATTGTTGATGGTTGGTTACTCCTTAATATAACAAGTAAAAAATATGGAAATATTCCTAAGTTTTTAGATGCAATAAAAAAGCAACTTGAAGATAAACTTATAGCTAAACCAAATATTATAGAGCATATAATTGAAAGATTAGTAAAGGTAGGTAAAAAGATCTCTTTTGCTGAGAGTTGTACGGGAGGATTGTTAAGTTACTATTTTACAAAACAAAATGGTGTTTCTCAAATTTTAGATGGGGCATTGGTAACATATTCAAATGAGTTGAAAGAGAATTGGTTGGGAATAGAAAGTTCTATTATAAATAGATATGGTGCAGTGAGTGCTGATGTTGTAAAAGAGATGAGCCAAGGAAATATGAATGTAACAAATGCAGATTATACTATATCAATAAGTGGTATAGCTGGTGATGGAGGAGGAACAAAAGAGAAACCCGTTGGAACTGTTTTTATAGGTGTACGAACAGAGGAGGAGCATAAAGAGTTTCAATTTTCTTTTAAGGGAGATAGAAATTATGTACAGCAACAGAGTGTTTTAGAAGCTATTAAAATACTACTTTTGATAGATAAAGATACTTTTTTCTAAAGAATTTCACTTTTCTTTTGAAAAAGCTTGACATTATAATTTTATTTGTCTATAATTCTACCAACAAACAGCAATGATTGTTAAAAGTTAGAAAAAAGAAACAAAATGTCTTGTTAGCTCAGCTGGTAGAGCACGTCACTTTTAATGATGTGGCCGATGGTTCGAATCCATCACAGGACACCATTTAAAGATAAAAACAAAATATGCGGTGGTAGTTCAGTTGGTTAGAATACCTGCCTGTCACGCAGGGGGTCGCGAGTTCGAATCTCGTCCACCGCGCCATTTAGTTTTTATTTTAATAATGGGCGTTTAGCTCAGTTGGTAGAGCGCTACCCTTACAAGGTAGATGTCACAAGTTCGAGTCTTGTAATGCCCACCATTGTTAAAAACCTTTCGTTTGTGAAAGTAAAGTGACCCTTTCGTCTAGTGGCCAAGGACACTATCACTTCATGGTAGGAACAGAGGTTCAAATCCTTTAGGGGTCGCCAAAATTGGTGTTTCGATAAAATTTAAAATGGGCGTTTAGCTCAGTTGGTAGAGCGCTACCCTTACAAGGTAGATGTCACAAGTTCGAGTCTTGTAATGCCCACCATTTTAAATTACTTCTCATTTTATGCGCGGTGGTAGTTCAGTTGGTTAGAATACCTGCCTGTCACGCAGGGGGTCGCGAGTTCGAATCTCGTCCACCGCGCCATACTTCAAAAATATTTATTTCAAAACAAAATGTCTTGTTAGCTCAGCTGGTAGAGCACGTCACTTTTAATGATGTGGCCGATGGTTCGAATCCATCACAGGACACCATTTATACAGACCATTCTTCCTAAACAAATCGTTTTGTACCACTTTTATCATACATATCTCTGTATCTAAATGTAATTAGATTTTGCATAATAGCAAAGAGAATAATAAAGTTGATAAAACTACTTCCTCCATAACTAAACATAGGTAAAGGAACACCAACAACGGGTGCATAGCCTATAGTCATAGATATATTTACTCCCATATAGATAAATATCATAAAAGAGATAGCCATCGTTATAACTTTAATAAAGTAATCTTTATTAAAGTTACTAAGACTCAGTAGATGTAAAATGAGCATTATATAGATGAGAATAACTCCTAATGAACCTAAAAATCCTGTTCTTTCTACTAAAAAAGCAAATATAAAATCACTAGTTGCAATAGGGAGAAATTTCATCTGTGTTTGAGTTGCTTCATCTTTACTTTTTCCAGTGAGACCACCAGAACCTATAGCAATAATTGATTGTTGTACATGATAGGATGGTTTTTCACTTAAAAAATCAGTTATACGTACTTTTTGATAATCATGAAGCATAAATTTATAAGCTAAAGGAGATAGTAATAAAATACCTATAAATATTGTTGCCCATATTTTCCAATAGACTCCTATTACAAATAGAACACCATACCCTATAAGAAGAAGTACTAAAGCTGTTCCAAGGTCTGGTTCTTTTGCAATTAAAACAAAAGGAATTAAAATATAAAAACTGATTTTTAAAAACTGTTTGATTCTATATCCATTGATTGGGGGAGGGTCTCTTTTTATAAGGTATGCTAACATTAAGATCATAGCAGGTTTCACAAATTCTGATGGTTGAATAGTTGCATTTATAAAAGGTATCTCTATCCATCTTTGTGCACCAAGTCTAGCATGACCAAAAAACTCAACAGCAATTAATAATAAAATATTAAACCAATAGATAAGAGGAATAAGATAACTCATTCTTCGAATAGGTAAAATAAATACAAAAAGAAAGGTAACTATAGCGATACCGATATAAGCAGTTTGTTTTTGAGCAAGGGCAGGGACAACTTCTCCTATAAGCCAATGGGAAGTAATTACTAAAGGGATTATTAAAATAATAGAAAAAAAGTCAAATTGTGCTAAAATACGTTTATCAAATTTCAACAAGTTTGGAACTCCATATATAAATATGCAGAATTGTAACATAAAGGTTAAGAAAATGAATGAAATAGAAAATTATAGTTGTGAAGAGGTTGCTCGTTTAGATATATTTTTAGCATCTAAAATAGGACAAACACGTTCACAAATAGCACAGCTTATTAAATTAGGGTGTGTATATGTAGATAACAAAGCAGTGAAACGCCCAGGTGTAAAGTTAAAAGTTTCTCAAGAGATTAGAGTAGAATTTCCAGCAGCAAAAAAAGAGAAAGCTCTTGATGTAGATTTTGATGTGGAAGTTTTATATGAAGATGATGACCTTTTAGTTATAAATAAGCCAACAGGTGTAACAGTGCATCCTGCTCCAAGTGTTAAAGAGGCTACATTAGTTGATTGGTTGAAGCATAAGGGTGTTCGCCTTTCTACTATTAGTGGAGAGGAGCGTCATGGAATTGTTCATCGACTTGATAAAGGGACAAGCGGGACAATGGTTGTTGCTAAAAATAATGAATCTCATGAGTTCTTATCACAACAATTGCAAGATAAAAGTATGGGTCGTTACTATATAGCAGTTATTACTCCACCTTTAAAAGAGGATATAACAACGATTGAAAAAAATATAGGTAGAAGTGCAAACAATAGACTAAAAATGGCATGTGTAGAGTCTGGAAAATATGCTAAAACAGAGTTTAAACAGTTAGCTTTATCTAAAGATGAAAGAAATCAACTGATAGCTTGTAAGCTTTTTACAGGACGTACTCATCAGATTAGAGTTCATTTAGAGAGTATGAATCGTCATATTATTGGTGACCATATCTATGCTACTGCATCTAAAGAGGAAAAATCTGAGAGAATTTTACTTCATGCACATTCTATCTATTTTATACATCCAACAACGAAGGAAAAGATGTTTTTTAGTGCTAATTTTGATACTACTATGAAAGATTATTTAGATAAAAAATTTGATTTGGAGAGATTAAATGAAGTTATGGACACTGATTACATTATCCACAGTTTTACCACTACTATTTAGTGGTTGTGGTGTTTCACCTGAACCAAAAAAAGAGTTAAAAATAGATGAAACTCTTCCTATTATTAAATTGACTCAAAATGGTATTTTTGCAGATATGAATGCTATAGCATTTGAATGGGAGAGTTTAAATAGCTCAGCTGTTGATGGGATTTATATCTATAAACAAGCTAAATACTATGAAACGATACATAATCGTTTTGCAACTCACTATGTAGATAGTAATGTTAAACCAAACACACATTATAAATATAAATTTAAAACATTTTCAAAAGATGCAGAATCTCATTTTAGTAAGTTAATAGATGTTCAATCTTTAGATGTTCTTGATTCTGTTACTTGGATTCATAGTATAACAGGAATGCCTCGAAGTGCTAAAATTCTTTGGAGACCTCATACAAATGAGAAAGTAAAGAGCTATATTATTCAACGAAAAACAGTATTAGAAAAAGAGTATCAAGATATAGCAAAAGTAGATGGTCGTTTAAATGCTGAGTTTATTGATAAAGATTTGGAGGATAATACACAATATCAATATAGAGTAAAAGTATTGACTTATGATAATATTATCTCAAATCCTAGTGCTGTTGTAGATGTTATTACACGGGAACTTCCAAAAAAAATAGTTAATATACAAGCTTCAAAGATGCTTCCTAAAAAGATTGAACTACATTGGGATAGATCACAGTCGAAGCACTTTAATATTTATCATCTTTATAGAGCAGATAGTGTAGATGGCAACTATAAACTTATAGGAAAACTTTATAATAATAGTTTCATTGATGATATTAAAGAGGATGGAAAAGAGTATTTTTATCAAGTAAGCGCTGTAGATAATGATGGATTGGAAAGTATATATAATGAAAATTCTGTTATAGGGAAAACTATAGAGAAACCAAAAACTCCAAAAATAGTGTTTTCAAAGTTTTTTAATCATAAAATAGAGATAAAATGGAGTAACATAGATACAAGAACTCAAAAATATAGAGTAATAAGAGCAGAAAAAGAGGGTTGGTTTGATAAAACAGAAAAGATTTTTGATAATATTACAACCACAACTTTTATAGATGAAAATATAAAAATTGGAAATAGTTACTTTTATAAAGTAGTTGCGATAGATAAAGATTCTGTAATCTCTAAATATAGTGAAGAGGTTGAAGTAAAAGTTTTAGCTAAAAAAACTGTTGAAAAAGTAGTTGTTAAGCCTATGGATAATCTTGATGTTGTAAGTGAATCTGTTGTAACAACTAAAAATTTAAAAGCAAATGAGAATTAATGCCACATTTACATATAGAAAAGTTTAAAAAGATAGAGTTTCCAGTAACACACGACAGTGTAACATTTAATTTTATAGCAGATAATGCAAATCATGCAGATGAGCAGTTAATATCCGTAAAGGTAGATAGTGATGAGTTTTTTTTACTTGTAAAGAGTGATGAGAATAGAAATCTTCTTAAAACAGATAAACTTACAAGACCAGCTTCAATATATAACGTTCATAAAGCACTTTTGACATATGCAAAAGTTGCAGATCTAAATATAATATCTTCAAATGTTTTAACAGATGCAAAAAATATTCATCTTGAAGAATCAACAGCTTTAAAAAGTATAGAGTATTTTGCTTCTAATTTCCCAACAGATAGAGAGATAAGAATAGAGGTTGGTTTTGGTTCTGGAAGACATCTTTTACATCAAGCTGTGCATAATCCAGATATTTTATTTATAGGTATTGAGATTCATCGTCCCTCTATAGAGCAAGTTTTGAAGCAGGTGTCTATTCAGAAGTTAGATAATCTTTTTGTTTTAGATTATGATGCAAGGCTTTTTATGGAGTTAGTTCCCTCTAATATTGTAGGGAAAGTTTACGTTCATTTTCCAGTTCCATGGGACAAAAAACCTCATAGAAGAGTTATATCTACATCCTTTATAGAGGAGTCTCGACGTGTATTAAAAGTAGATGGGCGACTTGAACTAAGAACAGATAGTGAAAACTATTATGCTTACTCTTATGAAACATTTATAGCTTTTCATAAAACGGTTTTACATATAAATAAAAACAGAGAGATAGCGATAAGTTCCAAGTATGAAGATAGATGGAAAAAGATGGAGAAAAATATTTATGATGTAACTATGATAAATGAGGAAGAATCTCCTGCTTTGTCATTAGAGGGCAGTTTTGCGTTTAGTGTAAAAAAACCAGAGTATGAAAAATTGTTAGCACTTCATAGCACTACGAAAAGATTTGAAAACGGTTTTATCCATTTTGAGAGAGTCTACAAACTTGAAGATGGTGTTATGTTACGTCTTTCTATGGGTAGTTTTGATAGACCTGAACATCTTTATTTAATTGTTAGGGAGAATGAAACACTCTATTATCCAACATTACCACTAAAATCAAAAAGTAATCTTATAGCACATAAACAACTAGATGAGGTATTAAATGGATAAAGTGATAAGTGCTGAAAATTTAACTTTGTCCTATTCTGATAATGAAGTTATTATCAATAAAGCAAGTTTTTCAGTACAAACAGGTAGTTTTGTTTTTATTACTGGAGCGAGTGGTAGTGGTAAATCGACACTTTTAAAATCACTTTATGGTTCATTAAAGGCAAAATCTGGAAGTTTAATCGTTGGTGGTGTAGAGCTTAAGGGAGTGAGTACAAGTAAACTCAACCTTTTACGACGTCATATAGGTATCGTTTTTCAAGATTATAAGCTGGTAAAAGAGTGGACTATAGAGAGAAATATTATGCTACCTCTTGTTATAAATGGTTATGATAGAACAGTGACAAATAATCAAGTTGAAAGCCTTTTAAAGCATGTTCGTTTAAATCATCAAGTTGGAAAATATCCAAAAGAGTTAAGTGGGGGGGAACAGCAACGAGTTGCTATGGCGAGAGCTTTATCACACAACCCTATACTTATTCTTGCTGATGAACCTACAGGTAACCTTGATGATTACTCTTCTGAGTTAATTTGGAATCTGTTAGAGGGAGCAACTACCCAGTTAAAAACAACTGTCATTGTTGTAACTCACCATATTCCAGCAATTATGAAGATAAATTATCAACATTTTCATATTGAAAATGGGAGTATAAATGAAGTCCATTAGAAATCACTTCTCTTTAGTTGTTGCACTTGTGAGTATCCTTTTTTCTATACAAGTTTTTGTAATTGTAGATAGATCTATAAATGCGTATAAAGAAAATCTATTACAAAACTATTCTGTAGTTGTGGTTAGTAAAAGTAAGATGTTAGAAAAAGATATATTAGATATAGATAAAAGTTTTTTAAGTATATCGGAATTATCTCCTGATGATGTTATAGCAAGACTTAATACAGGAATAAGCAAAAAAAATACAGAATTTTTAAAATTAACACTGCCAAAATTTTATAAATTAAAGCTCAACTCTTATCCAACATTAAAAGAAGTAAATTTTTTAACTGAAAAATTACTTGCACATAAATCGATTATTAAAGTAGAAAATTTTTCTCATAATATAGATAATACGTATAAATTATTATTACTTTTTAAAAATATTATTGCTGTTTTTGCTATCACTGTTTTTGTTGTAACAACACTCTTAATTATTAAAGAGTTAAGGATTTGGCAATTTAACCATAGTGATCGAATGAATATTATGAGACTATTTGGTGCACCTTCATGGATGCGTTCGGCAATACTTTTCCGATTAGCTATTACAGATGCAATTATTGCCAATATAATTATATTTATACTTTTTAAATATTTTGCCTCAAGTCATTGGTTGTTAGAAGAGTTTAATATAATAGGAATCAAATTAACAGTTTTCAATCCACTAAGTGATAGTTTATCACTCTTAGGAATCGCTATTACTTTATCTATTATATTAGCATTACTTATTGCATTGGGACATAAAGAAGAGGTATGATACGTTTAATTCTAATATTTATATTAACTATGCCACTCTTGGCAGTGAAAGATGATATTGATAAAAAAATTGTTAAGACAAGTTCAACTTTAAATCAATTTGGTAAAAATTATCAAAGTCTAAATAAAAAGATGGCTTATACTGCAAAAGCCATTTTGAAACAGAAAAAAGAGTTGGATAAACAGAGTAAATATCTTAAGAAGTTAAAACAGATTCTGAAAACAAAAGAGAAAAGTTATACTATTAACAATAAGAAATTATTACTTTTAAATAGTTCTCAACAAAAACTACAAGATAAACAGAAAAAGGTGGAGGAGGAACTTGTCTTTCTCATAGCTAAAACTATAACTTTATCCTTGATAGTGCAAGAGGAGTATACTGTAGATACTAATTCATTGATAGAGTTTGAAGTGTTGAAGAGTATATTGAAAAGTTCAAAAGACAAAGCAAAAAAATTGAATGAGATTTTTTTTACTAATGCTAAAGATATAGCTCTTTTAAATAAAAGTAGAGATGATTTAAAGAGAGCTATTGATGATATTGATATGAAAAGAGCAGATGTTATTGCTGTGCAAAGGGCAAATAAAAAAGCTTTAAAAAAGTTAAATAACAATAGATACAGTTATAAAATGGCATTAAAAAAGCTTTTAGCAAAGCAAGATAGTTTGAAAAAAACTTTAGCTGGACTTAATATAATCCGAATAGATAGAGTGAAAAAAGCAAAAGAGGAAAAAGCAAGAAAATTAGCTTTTTCAAGTAGAAGAAAATTATCTAATAAAAATCTTCCAGTAGTGAAACAGCATGGTTCTAGTTATAAATCTATAAAAACAAAAAGATACAAAGGTAGTAAAACTATTGCTCCATTAAAAGCATACACAATCTCTAAAAAATATGGGACATATGTTGACCCTATCTATGGGATAAAGATTTTTAATGAATCTATCTCTTTAAAACCAAAAGGTAGAAATATTAATGTACGAACAGTATTTAATGGAAAAGTTATTTATGCAGATAAAACAGCTGTTTTAAATAACATAGTTATTGTAGAGCATAGAAATGGATTACATACAATCTATGCAAATCTATCTAAAATCTCTCCAAATATTAGAAAAGGGCAAAAAATTAAAAAGGGTTATATTATTGGTCGGGTTAAAGATGAGTTAATATTTGAAGTAACTCAAAAATCGTATCATATAAATCCTATAAGACTTTTTCAGTAGTTTATAAAAGGAGTTCAACTCCTTTTAACCCCTCTATATCTATCTGAGTTTTTATTTTTTTAGAGACGATTAAATCTATGGGTTTATAGAGTTGTTCTTGTAGTTTGACTTTTGTTAAAACTCTTTTATATGTTGTATCTTCATCAACTTCTTGCAAGATGTATATATCTATATCACCCCCTTTTTTAGATAGATCTATACGACTACCAAAGATAAATATTTTGACTTTATTTGTAAAATATTTATAAATTGTTGTTTGAATAATCTGTTTCTCTTTAAAACTTAATCTCATTGTTTTAATTTTTTAATTTTTAGATATTCATCTTCTAACTTTTTTGAAATATCTATTAAAATATCACTATGCTTAATAATAAAATTAATATTTTGAGCAATTTTTGTATAATCAGGATAATCATGAGAAAGTTCATTTCTTATCTCTCTAAAGACACTCCACATATCTAAATCAAGTATATTCTCTTTTTCTAATACTTTTATAACTTCTAAAAAATTAATGTCAGCAACAGGGTATTCTTCATATTGTAAAAATGTTTTAAATATTTTTTGTCCTAACCAATCTTGAAGTTTAGCAAATCTAAAAACTAAACTATCAAGTGCAAAAAATAATATATCATCTTCTATATTCTCTTTAAAATCACTTGCTAAAGGATAGTAAGGAGTAACATATTTGAGTGCTTTTTTAATCATAAAAATATGATTATTTGCTGTTTCAAAGTAACTTTCTAATTTTTGTGATATATCCATGTTTTCCCATTTAAGTTAATTTTAGATTATTATATCACAGATTTTTGCTATAATTTCAAAAATTAAAAAGAGAAAAATATGAACTTTATTCAAACTCGTGGATTTGATGAAACAAAGCCTAAAACAGTAACATTTTCACAAGCGATACTTGCTCCTATCGCTTCTTTTGGTGGTCTTTATGTACCTGAAACTCTTCCAGAACTAGGAGAGGAGTTTTTAAATAAACATCTTAACTCTTCATATAAAGAG
>Ga0256826_1002776_pt1 | contig 10599 bp, 11 predicted proteins | sample CV79metaG_FD_185975 | JGI IMG/M metagenome (GOLD analysis project Ga0256826, IMG submission 185975) | Hydrothermal vent microbial communities from East Pacific Rise, Pacific Ocean - CV79 | ecosystem: Environmental > Aquatic > Marine > Hydrothermal vents | place: Pacific Ocean: East Pacific Rise... | reverse complement strand
GTTTGTAGCACTTATTGCTGATGCACCAGCAACACTTAATGCCACACTTCCTTGAAGAAATTTTCTTCTAGAAACTTCTACACTCATAAGCATTTCCTCTTTATAATTTTCTAACTGATATATAAATTTACATAAACTTATAAAAAACATTAGATGGAGTTATTCTAATATATATTAACTTATAAATAACTTTTGTTTAACTTATATTAAGAATAAACATAAGTTATTGTAACTAATTTAAGGGGAAATGAAATGATTAAGGAGAATCATCACTTATATAAGATTATAAGTGATGAAATATTTTTTGTATTTAGTATCTGTATCTTAAATATGCTCTAACATCTTGAGCTTTGTCTACTGGATTCATATCCTTTGCTAAAGCTTGTGACATTGTCATTGGAGTACCTGCATCTCCAAAGAATCCATTACTACCTGTATATTTATAGTCAATATATGTATAACGAACTTGTGCAGTTAGTTTTTTACCTATCAAATCTTTATTGAACCATACTTCATAGGCATCACCACGTGCAGCTAATTTACTTCCAACTAAAGTATCTTCACCATAAGTAAAGCTTCTCCAGTATGCACTTCCTTTGTTATACTCTACACCTATTCTTGCATCATCCATAAGTTGACATGGCCAGTTTGCACCTACATATACAGACTCACCTATTTCACTATCAGTTGAACCAAGCATTGAAACATCAGGGTGTGTTTTAGAGTATGCAAAAGATGCAAAGACTATAGTATCATCAAGCATATCACTAATACCATCACCTACACCATCCGCAATAATACTTAGTGCACCCCCTGACTCATCACCTGTCTGTTTAAAATTATAATCTTTATGATTGCCAGTATCTACCATACCAGGCATATTATATGACTTGAACCATACTGTATGGACAGAGTACTGACCATCATCATAAGGATTAAATAGTACACCAACTAAATCTGTATTATCAAAACCATCAAGTTTTGAATAATCTAAAGTACTATTAAAACTATATGAGTTAGATGAAGCATTGTAATCGACTCCATAATAACGAGATGCTGCATTTGTCATACCTCGTCCAAAACAGAATTTCAATGACATACCCGAAACATCTGTTAAATTCTCAAGAGAATAATAGAAACTAGCACCATCAAATTCCATATTAATATTATGTCCAATGGCTGATTTTGCTTTTTGATCTTCTCTATAGTTTACTAGTAAACCATCAGTAGATGGTCTTCTACCAATACTTGCTGTCCAAGGGATGTCCAACCCTAAAAAAGTGTCATTTTTATAAAGCCAATATGCCTCTTTTAGTCTTATCGTATCTGAGTCATTTGCTGTCTCATTAATAACCCAATCATATTGATTGAAACCCTGTTTTGGATTTATCGCTTGTCCATACACTTTATAGTATGACAATGTACTATAAAATGCTAAGTTACTTGTTGGGGCATAAGCCATTTTCAGCCAAAGTCTATTGCTAAAAACACCATTAGAGCTTGTATTTCCATTAGCAGATTTATAACCAATATAATCATAAGCAGTTCTAAAATCTGCATTAAATTTCAAATTATCATTATTGGCTAATTTATTGACAGCACTAATTTTTTTTGTATTTTTTTTTGCTTTTTTCTCTAACTTAGCAATTTTCTCATCTTGTCTCTTCTGCATCTGCTCTATCTGTGATTGGAGAGCATCTATCTGCATCTGTGTACTATTTTGTTCTTTTCTATCTGTATCAGCATATACTCCTGTAGCAAATATAGCTACCATAGAAAGTGTGATGATTTTTTTCATACTAATTCCTTATACTAAATGTTTAATTATCTTTTAAAAACAGTTTATATCTGTTCTTACAAGCTCCTAGTAAATGAATTATCAGGAACTTGTATGATACATCTATAATCTTTAAAATAAGTTTAACTTAACATAGATATTAGTAACGGTTATATTTATAGTTTTTTCGCTAAAGAGAAGAGACTATTTTACTAATGCTATTGCATCTATTTCAACAAGAGCATTTTTAGGAAGAGTCTTTACAGCGACTGTAGCACGTGCTGGTTTATGTGAACCAAAGGCTTCAGCATATACTTCATTCACAAGTGTAAAGTCATCCATACTTGCTAAAAATATAGTTGTCTTAATCACTTCATCTAAAGAGCTACCAGCCTCGACTAGAACAGCTTCAAGGTTCTTCATAACTCTTACAGTTTGAACAACTACATCCTCTTTTAAAAGCTCATCTGAGCCTTCTGGTGTAAGAGCTATTTGTCCTGATGTATATACCATTCCATTTGCCACAACGGCTTGAGAGTATGGTCCGATTGCTGATGGTGCATTACTTGTTTGTACTAATTTCATATTGTTTTATTCCTTTATTTTATTGATTTACTTGCATTTTATTTTGAGCATTATCCATAAAAGCATCAAAACATTCTACTCCACGGTGACCTAAAGAGTTATAGAGTATGTTACCTTTTGAATCAGTAAAGTAGTGACGTGGGATAGGTGCTGTTTTAAACTGCTTTGGGATTGTATCTCTATCACGAGAGAGATGAATCGTTATAAACTCACTATAAAGTCGTTTAAGTATCTCTTTATCTTGCAGTGTAGTATTTTCAAATTTTCTACACCATTTACAAGAGTCTGATGTTATAAAGATATAAACTAGTTTATTCTCTTTTTTTGCATCCACTAAAGCTTTTTTATAATCATTTGACCAATCTAAGTTAGCACTGTAAAGTGAACTGACTAGTAAAAATAGAAATAGTATATATCTCATATCTACTTCCATATCTCAATTAAATTCTTAAATACTCTATGCAGACCTTCAACCTCAGCACGAGTTGTTCTCTCATTTACAGAGTGTATAGAGTCATTACGAACGCCAAACTCTATAACATCTACCCCTAAAGAAGCAATAAATCGTGCATCGCTAGTACCACCAGCAGTTGAATGTTTTGTCTCTACACCTGTAATATTTTTAATGGCTTCATCTATCTTTTTTACAAGTTTAGTATCTGTATCTGTTTTAAATGGGTAAGAACCCTGTGTTAAACGAAGTTCATAGTCTAAAGCTTCAAAATGCTTTACAACAAATTCAGTAACTTCTTTTTGAGTTGTTTTAGTATTGTTTCTTACATTAAACATCATCTTGAGTTCATTTGGCGTTACATTTGTAACTTCCATACCTGAACGGATGTCTGTTACTACAAACTTACTAGGAGCAAAAAACTCATCACCATTATCTAAGTCAACTCCAGCCATAGAGCCTAAAACTTTAGAGATATTATGAATGGGATTTATTGCTTTTTCAGGGTAAGCAGCATGACCCTGCTTGCCCTTAAGTGTTACATATCCATTTATAGAGCCACGTCGCCCTACTTTTATAGCATCGCCAAAGGTCTCTTCACAAGTCGGTTCTGCTACAACAACAGCATCGGGTAACATATCATTGTTCTCTAAAAACTCTAAAATTTTAACAGTTCCATATGTAGCATCACCCTCTTCATCAGAAGTAAGCATTAAAGAAAGAGTTCCCTTAAAGTTTTGTGCCTCTTTTACCGCTTGTATAAATGCTGCAACACCACTCTTCATATCTTGTGTTCCACGCCCGTAGATATAACCATCTTTTTCTATCGCTTCATAAGGATTAGTATCCCATCCACTTCCAGCAGGAACAACATCAACATGACCAGCAAAACAGAGATGTTCACCCTCTGAAAATTTCTTATATATAAAAAGGTTTTTCACATCTTCTACATCTATTCTAACAGCATCAAAACCCTCTAAATACTCCTCAATATAATCAAGAAGAGCACCATCATCTGGCGTTTCACTCTTTGAGTTTATAAGGTGTTTAAATAGCTCAATTACATCCATATTTATTTTCCTGGATTATCATAAAATATATATGGTGTAGAGTAGTTACTTATCTCAAAGTAAAGTTTTTTCTCACCATCATCTACTTTATAGTTCTGATTTGCATCAAGGTAACCATAACCATATCTATAGTTTCTAGACTCAATACCATTCGTTGCAACAGCTGTTGAGAGTTTATCTATTTTAATATATCGTTGCACAAGTTTTTCACCCATATAAACATCTAAAACACCATCTGTTCCTGTCCAGTTTTGAATACTTCTACCTATCTTATTTTGTGTCTCTTGTGTACAAGCACTCAAAAGAAGTGTTACAAGGATACTTACTACTATTGTTAATTTTCTCATATCTTATGCCTTTCCATTTTTTAAGACTCTAAGAGCTCTCTCTTCATCATCTGTTCGCATTAAAGACTCACCCACTAAAAAGGCATCTACACCAGCCTTACTTAAGTCTTCTAGTTGACCATGCTCATATATCCCACTCTCAGCTACAATAATTTTTCCATTTGGGATAAGTGGTATCAAATCATAAGAGAGATTCATATTCATTTCAAAAGTTTGAAGATTTCTATGGTTTATTCCTATGATGTCACTTCCCGCATAAATAGCCTTTACTAAATCAGGTTTATCATGAACCTCAACAAGAGCTTCCATACCTAAGTGTCTTGTGTAAGCGAGTAAATCCTTGAGCTCTTTTTTAGAGAGTGCTGCAGCGATTAGCAAAATAAAATCAGCCCCATGAACCATAGCTTCAAGTATCTGATACTTTGAGACAATAAAATCTTTACGTAAAAGAGGTACTCCAACATAACGACGAATACCACCAAGATAATCCAAGTTTCCTTGAAAAAAATGTGGTTCTGTTAAGATTGAAATTGCACTCGCTCCACCACGTTCATATGCCTGAGCAATAGCGATAGGATCAAAATCTTCGCGAATAACACCCTTAGAAGGAGAAGCTTTTTTGACTTCACTAATGATTCTATATGGATCTTCCTCTGTCGCTTGTAAAAAAGGGATAACATCACGAGGTGCTCTAGCATTAAACGCTAGTGAACGGCCTAACCAGTCTAGGGAAAATTCTTTCTCTCTTTTTACTAAATCTTCTTTTGTTTTTTTTATAATATCATCTAAAATCATTTTCTATTTTCACCTTTATTTTTTTTCTTTTTTTCTAAACACTGATCAATCATCTTGAGATGCCCTCTCACTTCTGCATCTTTACCACCTTCAAGCTTTACAATATGATTCATAATCTCTTTTGCCTCTTTACATCTACCGAGTTTATAATAACCCCAAGCTTTGGAGTCTAGATAGTAAGCTGAATTTGGCTGGAGTTTTAAAACCTTATCTATATATCTCATACCTTGTTTAATATCTATACTGTGATCAATGAGTATATATCCTAAATAGTTTAAATACATTGGTTGAGGATCAAGTGTAATAACTTTTTCGAATTTACTTACTACACTTTCTAAAAGAGTTTTAGAGCTTTTATCTTTTGCCCCCTCATACTCAAAAAGTGTACTCTGTCCAAGATAATTTATATCAGAACTTTCTTCGTACAACTTATCAGCTAAAAGCTTTGCTTTTTTATAATCTTTAGAAGATGAATATAACTGAAGAAGAAGATTATCATCACTATGAAACTTTTCTAAAAAAATCATCAAATGAAGATAATCTCTTTTATAAGAGTAATATTGACTTATTTTAGCTGCTAATTCAGGGCTTTTATCTACCTCATAAAGTCTTAAAGAAGTTGATAAAAGTCCATCAATATTATTCTCATTACTGTAAATAGCGATAAGTCTTAAACAGATTAAACGTGAACAACCAAGCATTCTGGAGTGCGTTTCAAGATGGGCAATTGCCTCTTTTTTTCGAGAAAGATTGACATATAAAATTATAGACATTTTATCTAAAATTTTTTCACTATGATTAAGTGCATAAGCTGATTCCAAATATTTGACAGCTAAATCAAACTCTTGGCGTTTAATATATACATCACTTGTTAAAAGATAATCATTTTCTTCTTTTGTTTTAGCAGCTAAATCTACACTTAAATCTCTTGCTTCATCAAGTCTATTCAGCCCTATGAGTGCTATAATTTTAAATCTTATAAGTTGTGCATCATAGTTGTCTTCTAGGAGGTTATTATCTATTCTCTGTATTAGTTTCTCATTCTCTTTTAATAACAGTTCATTCTCTATAGAACGGTAAAGATACTCTTTTTTTTCAGACTTTTGATAAAGTTCTGTGAAAATTTCTGCTGCATTCTTATATGCTTGCAACTGCTCTGCCCTTAAGGCAAATAGAATATAAGCATCCTCTTGTGCAAATACTTTTGCATTTTTATTTTCTGGTTTTATTTCACTCAAAGAACATGATGTAGTTATAATTATAAGTAAGATAAAAAAAATGATTTTAAACATCAACAATTCCTGGGCACTCTTCTTTTAACTCATCTACATGTGTTTTAAAGTAATCCCAAAAAGGAAATGTAATACACTGTGATGGTCGAGCTTCATAAATTTTACAGCCATTTGATTCTCTATCATAAAAAATACACTCATAAGACTCATTATGAAGTACCTCTTTTAAGGAGTATTTATAGCCTTTTTTAAAGAGATATTTTACTCCGAAATCATTAACACTTAGATTTAAAAGTTCAGCTATAGCAAAAATTTCAGTTTTACTCACATAGATATAACCACTCTCTCCCGTACAGCATCTTCCCTCACAAGTAGAACAGGCATCTGAGTTAAAAGCATAGGGATAATTTTCTTTTTTTATAATTGACATTTGAGACTCTTTGTATTAGATTTATCATATATTTTTTGTGTCTCTTCTGTAATAGTGTCACCATTGAATGTAAAAAGAGGTGGTAGTATTTTCATCATTGATTTTGAACCATTTCGGGCATGGATAAGAACAAGAGACGCAGTTTTTTCCACTTTAGCATGAACAAAACGAACATCGACAACCCTCATTTTTACTTTTTCTAAAGCAGTACAGATATCTCCAAAAACAACAGGATCATAACAAAAAACTAAATGCGAATGAGGTTTTAAGAGGCGAGAAACTTTTTTAAAAAACTTCTCTAAGGGAAGATTTGAGTTATATCTGGCGTTTGCCAGAATCTCATCTTCACTCTTTTTTGTACCCTCTGGATAATATGGTGGATTTGAGAGAATATAGTCATATTTCAGACTCTCATCTAAATCCATAAAATCATTATGATAAAGTTTATACTCTATCTTGTTCTCTTCTGCATTTTTTTGAGCATAAGGAATAAATACATCCTGTTTTTCAACTGCTTCCATATTTACTTTTGGATTATCTCTTGCAACTAAAAGTCCAACTATGCCACATCCCGCACCAACATCAAGTACTCTTCCCTTTGGTTTTAAACTATTTACAAAATCATGTAAGTAAAGAGAATCAGAATTATAGGCGTAACCTCTTTGGGGTTGATAGAGTGTCATGAAGTAAAAAAAGCCTTATGTTTAGATATAATTTCGTAATTATAACTTAAAGGCATTAAATGATTATTATTCCTGCACGTTTAGCTTCAACACGTTTCCCTCAAAAAGTTATTGTAGATATTGGTGGACTTCCTATGGTTGTCCGTACTGCAAAAAGAGTTGCACACTTAGATAGAGTTGTCGTGGCTGCTGATGATGAGAAGATTATCGAAATATGCAAGGAGTACGGAGTAGAAGCTATGCTCACATCAACAACTCATAAAAGTGGTACAGATAGAATCCATGAGTGTGCTACTCTTTTAAACCTTAATGATGATGAACTTATCATCAATGTTCAAGCTGATGAGCCATTTATAGAACCAGATGTAGTTGAATCATTAATAAAAAAGCTTAAATCTCTTCAAACGCTCAAAGAGCCTTTTATCATGGGCAGCTGTTATAATGCTATCAACTCAGACTCTGCACAAGACCCTAACCTAGTAAAAGTAGTTTTAGATGATGAAGATAATGCTATCTACTTTTCTCGTTCAGCTATTCCTTATAATCAAGGTGGTGGTGCTAAGTATTTTGGTCATATTGGGATTTATGGATTTTCCAAAAAAAGTTTAAAAGAGTTCTGTTCACTTAAAGATGCACCTATGGAAGATATAGAAAAACTAGAACAACTACGTGCTATCTATCATCAGAAAAAGATTACTATGGTTAAAGTAGCTTCAACTGGTTTTGGTATAGACACACAAGAGGATTTAGAGAGAGCCATAGAAATATTTTTATAGCTAAAATCAATTTAATGAATTGATTTTAACTTAGCATTAAATTTATTTTTAAGACTATTTGAGAAAAACCCCAAAGAATCTACTTTACTGTATAGTTCATAAATTTCATCTTCTGAACTCATTGTTGACAACATATATAAAATCATTCTTTTATTAAGAAATATTTTTGCAACTCTTGCTTCTGCTTCATTATCTAAAAAGGACATATCACCACTCTTGAATTTAGCAAGAATAGATAAAGCTTCTTTAGATAAATCTATATATTCTATAGCACCACTCTCTGATTCATAAAAGTGTCGTTTACGGATCAGATATATAAACTTTTTAGCCCTTATATTTGAAACAGATCCACAATCAACAACTAAATTCTCATTCTTTTTAGAAGTTAATATACTTTGAAGACATTGGTCTAAACTAAAATTAACAACTACATTTCTATTAATATTTTCAGACTCTTTTATATAATCATCTTTATCGTACATATAGTGCAAAAAATCAAAAGTTGGATAAATTGTATATAGTCTATTATAATCTTTATTGTATGAATCTACTATCTCATAATAAATCTTTCCATTCTTACCTAAGTAAACAGTTGGTGTCATAAATCTTTTATATCCATATTCACGTTTTATGACAAGTAGTTCACGATCACGATTTATAGAATCATTTAATACTACTGAATCTTTTTGTGCATTAAACATTGTTGGAGTTATTATTGCAGATGAACATCCACTAAATAAAAACAGTAATATTAATATCAAAGAGTTTAAGAATTTTTTTAACATATATTTCACCTTTAAATTAAATAAAACATTATACCATACTGATAATATTTATGTTATAATTATTTATTAAATATAGGATTTATTTCAATGAAAAACAACTTACAAACTATTTTACTTCTATTTATAATAACTTTCTCAATAAGTGGTTGTAGTACTAAATTTTATCTCAAAAAATCATTAGGCATTGAGACTGGACATCAAAAAGGTGGAAAATTTCTTCCTAAATATAAAGAACGCTCTGACTATACATCCTTATATCTTTATAAAAACAAACTTTATAAAAGTGGCTATGAGATTTTTCCTCAAATAAAAAGTACTTGGAGTGAAAAAAGTTTTAATGGAAAAAAAATCAAATTTTCTAAAGAACTTTGTAAGAAATTTCAAATTAAAGATTTTTCAAATATAAGAACATGTGCAAAAAGTAACAACTTTTTATTTATCGTTGATAAAGGTGATATTGGGGATCCAGGAGGAGTTGGTAATCTCCAATATGTCGATACAACAAAAACTCTAAATATATTACTTAAAAAAATCAGGAACGATGATTTCTCTTTTATGCAAAACAAGCAACATAAAGCATTAATATTGATTTTATTAAATAAAAAGCTTATGACAAATTTAATAAATAAAGAGTTCAATAAAAAAGCTATTCAGAACTATTATAAATTTGCAAAACTAATTAAATTAGATAATCCAATGATTACAATTGCCTATAAGAAAAAAATTCGATATTTCCATTTTAAGAATTATGAAAAAGTTATTCATAGTAATTCTATTAAGGATGTTCAAGTTTTAATCTCTGATGCAGATGGACAAGGAAATATTTTACAAAAGGATAAAAAGGTAAAGAGATTAAAAGATTTAGAGTATAAACTTATTTTAAAAGATTTAAATATAAAAAGAGTGGCAAAATATTATTCTAAAATAAGTTATCAGATGAATAAAGATATAGAAAAATATAATCAACTTAGAAGATTAGAACGGAGACATCACAAAAAAATAAATCCTAAACTTGCAACATATAATGGGTATTCAATATATAAAGTAAAAAAACATCTTATAAAAATTTATAGAGATTCTAAACAATTTAATAATTATTTAAATGCTTATGCTTTAACCAACAATATAAAAGATTTAGACTCTGCCTATAAATTAGCATCAACAAAAGAGAAATTAAATAGAATAGATATAAACTTAGCACCTATTGTTAATGTAGAAAAAGCAAAAGATATCTCTAAATTATCTCTATTTATTCAAAAATATCCTAAATCAGCATTGATTCCAAAATCTAAAATTAAACTAGCACAACTTAAAGCAGATAAAGCTAAAGCCTTACGTTTATCTCTTGAGAGTATACAAAGAAAAAAGATTTTCTCTTCTTTTGATTATAGCTGTAGTGACACGGAGTGGAGTGGGCAATATAATAAGAATCATACTCCTATAGGTAAAGGTACTCTAAAGTGTTATAACAAATTTTCAAACACATCAGGTGCTATTATAAAAATCACAAGTAATGGTTCTAAAACTTTTAACAAGGGGAAAGTCTCTGTTTATGTAAGACAATATAGTAGCTGGTCTCTTTTCTTTGGTTCAGAGTACGATACAAGTAACACATATAGCGAAAATTTCTCTAAAAAAAGTCAAATTTCAGCAAAAATAAATATGACA
>Ga0256826_1002775_pt1 | contig 10604 bp, 12 predicted proteins | sample CV79metaG_FD_185975 | JGI IMG/M metagenome (GOLD analysis project Ga0256826, IMG submission 185975) | Hydrothermal vent microbial communities from East Pacific Rise, Pacific Ocean - CV79 | ecosystem: Environmental > Aquatic > Marine > Hydrothermal vents | place: Pacific Ocean: East Pacific Rise... | reverse complement strand
AAAGTCTCTTTTGCACAAGACATCTCAAAAGTTGCAAAGTAGGGTATAAATGACTTCTTCACAGGCTTACATTAAACATATTTTTTCAGATAAACTTATTTTTGAAAAAGAGGTTTTGCATGTAAAGTGTGATGAAGATAGAAAAGAGGTGATGACCCTTATCTGCTCTGATATTTGTGCAGATAAACAACTCGCTTCGCAGGTTAACTTTCTCAAAATAAAGTCCATTGATGACCTAGACTTCGAAAAGGTCAAAATCACTCTTGTTCAGATTTTACTAGGTGAACTTCTTTCACTCTTGAAAGAGAAACGTTACACAAAAGTAGAAATTGATAACATTAAAAAAGATAAGCGTAACCAAAAGTTTATTTATGAACTCGCTTCAATTTACCTCCGTCGTTTCAGTAATCTGTTTTACAAAGAAGTTGTTAATAGCTTTTTTGATCTTATTGGAACAGCAAACAAAGCAGAGAACCTTAGCCCTGTAGTTTTAGAAGTTATCCATGGAAGTGAAAATAGAAAAACACTACTTGAGCAGCATGGAAGTGGTCAGATTTTATATAAACCAGAACAGGCATGGATGCGGGTTAAACAGGCCAAAGATGATAAAAATAGACAGGTTCAAGTCTATCAGATTGAGATTGTAAAACTAGTAAGAAGAGTAGATGAATTAAAGTTAAAGATATCGGCTATTGTTGCTGCACGTGCCTTAAGTGTAGAAGATTTAAATAAGGTGACTCCTAAACTACTCTTAGATATGTTTACTGAAGAAGATGATATCCAACTACATACAAAAAAGACTATGTTCTCTTACGTTCCAGCCGGTGAATTGGCAAACATCTTAGTACGTGTCGCTTCAAAAGCATTAATTGTAAGCAAGATCCCTAGTGAAAAAAATGATTATAAGCAGATATCAGAATTTTTTAAACGCTGTTCTAAAACCAATACTGAGAAATATCTCTTAGAAAGATTTGAAGAGTATAAGGCAGAACTCGTACTGAAAAGTGCAACATACCGAGATAAACGATTAAAGCTTCAAACCCTAAGACAAAGACCTTTAGATAGTTTTGATGCTACCCTTAAAAAAGTAAAAGAAGCTATGGTCTATAACTTGCAACATTTATAATAATAATTAATTGTATGAAGTAAAAAGCCAAGAAGGCTTTTTAAGAAGAGGGTTATACGTTGAAGCGGAAGTGCATTATATCGCCATCATTAACAATGTACTCTTTACCTTCTAGACGCATTTTCCCTGCTTCTTTTGATTTGCTTTCACCACCATTTTCAATGTAGTCATCATAAGCGATAACTTCTGCGCGGATAAAACCTTTTTCAAAGTCATTATGAATAACGGCAGCGGCTTTTGGAGCAGTTGTATTTTTACGAATAGTCCATGCACGAACCTCTTTAACACCGGCAGTAAAGTAAGACATAAGACCTAACTTGTCAAAACCTTTATGAATGATTTGATCCAGTCCTGACTCTTCAATACCTAGTTCATTTAAAAAGTCTTGTGCTTCTTCATCATCAAGTCCTACAAGTTCTTCTTCAACCTTTGCACAGATTTTAACAATTTCACAATTGTTCTTTTCTGCATGGTCACTTAAGGCCTGTACAAATTCATTTCCTTCTAAGCCTTCACCCTCATCTTCAAGAGAGTCTTCATCTACGTTAGCTCCGTACATAATCTCTTTTTGTGTTAAGAATCTTATCTCTTGGTTAAGTTGCTGGTAGATTTCAGAATCTGCTTCAGGAAAGTTTCTAGCCATGTTACCATCGGCTAAAAACTCTAAAAGCTCTTCTGCCATCTCATAAGATGCTTTTGCACTTTTATCTACTCTTGCTTGTTTTTTTAGTCTGTCAATTCGGTTAGATAAAACCTCAATGTCAGCTAAGATTAACTCATTCTCAATAATTTCAACATCACGTAAAGGATCAATTGAACCTTCTGTATGAACAATGTTGTCATCTTCAAAACATCTAACAATGTGTAAGATTACTTCTGTTTCACGAATGTTTGAAAGAAACTTGTTTCCAAGACCTTCACCCTTACTCGCACCCTTAACTAGACCTGCAATATCAACAAAGTCTAAAGTTGAGTGTTGAATCTTCTCAGGATTTACAATCTTAGCTAAGGCATCTAAACGAGGATCAGGAACAGGAACAATCGCCTTGTTGGGCTCAATAGTACAAAACGGGTAATTCGCCGCCTCTGCGTTTTGTGCCTTTGTTAAAGCATTAAAAGTTGTTGATTTTCCGACGTTTGGTAAGCCTACTAGACCGATTGCTAATCCCATGATTTTCCTTTGTTTATACACTCTCTTTTACGAGTGTAGTGTTTGATGTGTTTAAAATGTAAAATAGATATTTAATTGGTTCTAAAATATAAACAGAGATACCGTGTTCACTTTTCCACCATGAAGACTCATTGAAGTCATCATTGCAAGCTGCTGCCATCTCTAGCTTAATATCATTGAAACCTTCTGCTCTTAGAACCTTTTCAAAGGCGTAATGTGCTCTTGCTGTGTGAAAAGCATCAGTAACTAAGATGATATGCTTCATTGGATGTCTCTTTAAAAAAACAGCCAAATCGTAGGCTTCATCAAAAGTACTGGTCGCACCACCTTTTATGCTTGGAATTATATCAGCAGAAAGATTATATGTAGCCAAAATACGGCTTGCAGTGTCAAAAGGATAAGGAATTATGTCTGAATGTTTATGATTGAGTCGTTTTTGGTCGGTGTAATAGAGCTTTGTACTAAAATTTCTTTGAATAAGTTCGGCTGCTTTGTCAGGACGTGTCTTTGCATTTCCACTTAAAATCAAAATACAGTCCGCACCTTTAGTAGCCGTATCTATACGAAAGAGATTTGCATAAGCCGTTAAAAGCGAAGAAGAAAAGGTGATACTTAAAAAAGCGAGTAAGAAGATACTCGCGAGGGCTATATAGCGTTTTTTTATTTTATACTTGATAACCAGTCCAATGTTACACGAACACCTGCGCCTGAACCACCAAAGGGGTTATAACCCCAAGCCGATTCACTATAAGCAGGTCCTGCAATGTCAAAGTGCATCCATTTGTCTTTGTTCTCTTCATTAATGAACTCATCTAAGAACATAGCCGCGGTGATTGCACCACCATAAGGCTTGCTAGAGATGTTAGAGATATCTGCAATTTCACTTTTTAGCTGTTTTTTAAGGTAACGGTTAAAAGGAAGTGAGCTAATAAGTTCACCTGTATTGGTACCCGCTTTGCCTAAAGAGTGTTTGAGTTTATGAGAGTGTCCCATAATCCCTGTTGTGTACTGACCTAGGGCAACTAAACAGGCTCCTGTAAGGGTTGCGTAGTCAAAGATATAATCTGCTTGAACCTTCTCTTGTGCGTATCCTAGACAGTCAGCAAGAACTAAACGACCTTCAGCGTCGGTGTTTCGTACCTCAATGGTTTTGCCATTTTTAGCCGTAAGCACATCATCAGGTTTATAAGCGTCTCCACCAATCATGTTCTCAACTGCACCAATAATTCCATGAATCTCAATGTCAAGTTTTAGTTCACTTGCTGCTTTGATGATTCCAAGGACGGCACAGCCACCACTTTTGTCCATTTTCATACTTACCATTGACGTTGCAGGTTTAAGGCTTAACCCACCGCTATCATAAGTAAGGCCTTTACCTACTAAAGAGATAACAGCACGAGGATTTTTAGGTTTATACGAGAGATGGATAAGTTGTGACTCATGACGAGATGCACGACCTACACTTAAAAGTGCATTCATGTTCTCAGCAGCCATCTCTTTTTCGTTTAGAATCTTACATTGAATTTCACTGTCTTTAGCTAAGTCATTGGCAATATGTGCGAATCTTAGTGGGTAAAGATCTTCCGGTGTTGTGTTAACTAAATCACGCGTGTAGTTAGTTGCTTTTGCTACCGTGTAAGCATGAATGAGTGTTTTTTCTAAAATTTCTGGATGACTTGCTTCATCTTCTAGTGTTTTTGAAGAGAAGATGATCTCATTTAGAGTACTTTTGTTTTTTTCACTTTTGTAGGTGTCAAACGTATAGTTTCCAAGAATAAAACCTTCAATAATAGCCGTAAAGATTTTATCTTTGTTGTCAACATCGTATTGAGCGATTTTTAAAGAGGTGTAAGTAAACTTTGAAAGCGTTTTAATAGCTGTTGCTGCAGCAGAACGAAAAAGGTCATGCTCATTAGCTTCAACACCAATATAAAGTGTTTTAAACTCAGAGAGGTAACAGACTTCATCTTGAGATGCTTTAAAGCCTAACTCACCTAAAGCACCTTCGTGTAAAAGTTCATTAGTGCCTAGGGCAAATACTACAGTAACGTCTGCATGAATGTCGTAAAGGTGTTTCTCTTTAATTGAAATCGTCATTGGAAAATCCTTAGTCAAAATTTAGTAAATCTGTTGCTTGAATCATATCTTTATCACCACGACCTGAAAGGTTGACGATGATGGTTTGACCTTTAATATCTTTTATCTTCTTTAGATAAGCCACCGCGTGTGAACTCTCAAAGGCAGGAATGATTCCTTCTCTACGTGAGAGCCATACAAAAGCATCTAAGGCTTCTTGGTCAGTAACACTGTCGTAAGAGATAGTGCCATTGTCCTTATGAAAAGCGTGTTCAGGTCCGATTCCTGGGTAGTCAAGTCCTGCTGAAATAGAGTGAGCTTCTAAAACCTGTCCATCATCATCTTGAAGTAGATAAGACATCTGACCATGTAAAACACCGGGACGACCTTTTTCAAGTGAAGCACCATGTTTGTCAGTCTCAATGCCTAAACCACCGGCTTCAATTCCGATACACTCGACTTCTTCATCTTCAAGAAAGTGTTGAAATGCACCAATAGCATTAGAACCTCCACCGATACAAGCAACTATCTTGTCCGGTAGTTTTCCTTCAATCTCTAAAATTTGAGCACGCGCTTCCCAACCGATAATCGCTTGAAAATCACGTACCATCATAGGGTAGGGGTGAGGACCCGCAACCGTACCAATAATATAAAAAGTATCACGAGCATTTGTTACCCAGTGGCGAATAGCATCATTCATTGCATCTTTAAGGGTACGACTTCCACTCTCAACAGCATTAACCTTTGCACCAAGAAGTTTCATTCTAAAGACATTTAACTCTTGACGTTCAACATCTTTTGCACCCATAAAAACTTCACACTCCAAGCCAAGAAGGGCACAGATAGTTGCTGTGGCAACACCATGTTGACCCGCTCCTGTTTCAGCGATAACTTTTTTCTTGCCTAGTTTTTTAGCCATTAGACCTTGAGCAATTACATTGTTTACCTTGTGTGCACCTGTATGGTTAAGGTCTTCACGTTTAATATAAATCTTTGCTTCAAGCTCTTCAGAAAGGTTAGCTGCGTAATACAGGGGAGAAGGGCGACCCACATAATCTTTTAGATAGTAGTCAACCTCTTTCCAAAATGCTTCATCATGGCGTAACTCTTCATACTTCTCTTTTAACTCAAGAAGGGCAGGCATAAGGGTTTCAGGAACATAACGTCCACCGAAGATGCCAAAATGTCCATTCTCATCAGGATCATATTTACTTTTTTTTGGGATATACACTTACTTTTCTCCTAAGACGCTGTACACGGGAGCGAATTTTTCAATTTTTTCTTTTCCACCAAGGAAGTCTAAACTCATAATAAAACAAGACTCAATGAGCTTTCCACCCGCTTTTTGAATAAGTGAAGCCGCTGCATTAGCCGTTCCACCTGTTGCGATAAGGTCATCAATGAGTAAGATACGAGGGTTCTTTTCACCTCTAAAAGCATCAATATGCATCTCTACTTCATCTACACCATACTCTAAGGCATACTTCTCTGAAATCGTAGTGTAAGGAAGTTTTCCTTTTTTACGAATAGGAACAAAACCAACGTTTAAGTCACGAGCAAGCGCCGCACCAAAGATAAATCCACGCGCATCAATACCTGCTACAAAGTCAATTTCCATATCTTCATAACGCTCTTCTAAGTGGTCCATTAGGGTACAAAAAGCGGTACGGTCATTTAAAATAGTGGTAATGTCTTTAAAGGTGATCCCTGGTTTTGGAAAATCAGGAATATTACGAATGGCTTTAACAATAATCTCTCTATCTTCTTGTTCTAGTTCTACATCTAACATAGTTTATTATCCTGCTTAGTTTTATAGTAAGGCATCAATACGACCTTCTAGGTCTTTGATCTTGCCTCTTAGTTTGTCTGTTTCAACACGGTGTTGTGAGTTTCTCTGTTTCAGTACTTTAAGTTCGTTACGCAGTTTGTTTAACTCATCCGTTAAGATATCTACATTTCCCAAAGAACGTTGAAGTTGAATCTGGTACTTTCTAATAAGAATCTCTGCTTCTTGAAGGGTTAACTTCATAAGTTCATTGCTTTTTTGCTCTTTAAAGGTGATATTTTTAAAGTAAAACATTTTAACAAATAAAAAGATTCCAATTAATGTAACAAGGCTTAGCAGTGACCATTCAAAAAACATATAATTCCTTTAGCCCTTAATGGCCTCAATTTTCGCAACACGTCCCGCATGGCGACCGCCTTCAAACTCAGCTTCAAGCCAAGCGTCAATGATAGATTCAGCCACGCCAATACCAACTATACGCTCACCAAAGCATAATACATTCCCATCATTATGGGCACGTCCCATTTTTGCCGTGTAGGCATCATGACATAGTGCTGCACGGATACCATGGTGGCGGTTTGCTGCCATAGATATACCGATACCTGAACCACAGATAAGAATACCCATACTTCCCTTGTCAGCTAAAACTTTTTGACATACTTTAACCGCATAATCGGGGTAATCAACTCTCTCTTTTGAGAAAGGTCCCATATCTTCAACTTCAATACCCTTTGATTTTAGGTATTCGCAGGTGTAATTTTTAAGGTCGATGCCTGCGTGGTCTGTTCCAACATAATATTTAGTGCTCATGATAACTCCTTAAAGTATTAATTGACTCAGTAGCCAATTGAGAGGTTCAAAGATTAAAATCTTCTGTAGTGGTCCTACCATAAAGATAGCAAGGACAATAAACATGCCGTAAGGGGCAAGTTTCATATAGGTTTCACCTATTTTATTAAAACCTAGCTGAAAAGAGAGGTAAGTAATAAACTGTGCTCCATCAAAAGCAGGAATAGGTAGTAGGTTAAACACGGCTAAGAGTAAGTTCACAATTAAGCCCATACCAACAAAGTACAAGAAGGGGTCTTGTGCTACCATTTTTGTAATAAGAAAGTGCATAACACCAAGGGTTGAAGCTTCAGGATTAGCGCTCATAATCTCATGAAAAAGTTCCATAGGAAAGTAGTTCACAAAAACAATAGAAGCACTAAGTGCTAGGATAAGATTATAAAAAATACCTGCAAGCGCAACCGCCATTGCCGCGATTAAACCACCTTTAGCAATAACAGTACGAATGTTTACCGGAACAGGTTTTGCCCAACCAAAAAGAAAACCTGCACTCGTTATGTACAGTAGTGCAGGTACCACAATGGTACCAATAGGGTCAATATGTACTATAGGGTTAATACTTAAACGTCCTGCGTCTTTAGCCGTGTTGTCTCCATACTTATACGCAACTAAACCGTGCATAATCTCATGCCCAACGATGGCAATGATTAAAACCGCAATAGTGATAAGAACCTTTATGATTTCAGTGCTGTCCAATTAAAAAATTCCTTGGTCTTTTATTAGGTCTTCTGCGATGGCACGGTCGATGTACTCACGTTGCTCTAAGTCACTTGGTGTTTTACCCATTCTGTCCCAACGAATCTCGTAATTGTCGTTGATACTAAAGTAAACGAACCAAGGGGTTCCCTCAACTAAACCGTAAGGCACCGTTCCCCAAAAACGACTGTCATTAGAGTGGTCACGGTTGTCACCCATCATAAAGTACTCATTTTCAGCAATCTTTTTAACCGGAAAAGCAAAGAGTGGATTATGCTCATAAAAGGTTCCGTTTTCAACTCTAAATAGACCTGAACGAAGTTGTCTGTAGACTTCAGAACGTCTGTCAACAGGCTCATAACGCCCACCCTCATAAAGAACAACAGGAGTGTCTTGAACGACAGAGATATCATTATGAATACCAATATGCTCTTTTCTGTAAGGATTTTTTACCCAAAGTTTCCCCTCTTTGTTGATAAGTTCATAACCCTTGTAAAACTCTTTAGTGTAGTCATCACCCTCAAACGGGTGAAGGTACAGCTCTTTGTTTACCATGAAGATTTCATCACCAGGTAGGGCAACACAACGTTTTACGTAATGCATTTTCTTGTTGTGGGGTGGTCTAAAGATGACAATATCTCCACGTTCAGGAGTGTCACCATCAATGATATGACCATCAGTTCCAGGAACAAGAGCAATCTCTAAGAAAGGTAGATGCGGTGTTGAGATACCGTAGGCAAACTTTTTAGCAAAGAGGTGGTCTCCAATAAGTAGAGATGACTTCATTGATCCACTTGGGATTCTAAAGGCTTGTGCCACAAAGAAGATAACAAGAAGAACAATGATGATAGTACCCGGCCAAGAGTTTGAAAACTTATAGGCTTTGTAGGCGAAATTTTTAGCTTTTTCCATTAAATGAGTAACCTTAGTCTTTACGTAATTTTGCAGATTCTAGCGTGTTTCTAAGTAACATAGCGATGGTCATTGGACCAACACCACCAGGAACAGGGGTGATAAACGAGGCTTTTTTAGAGACGTTTTCGAAGTCAACATCACCTACCAATTTACCATTTTCCGCTCTGTTAATTCCGATATCAATGATGATGACACCTTCTTTAACCATGTCAGCTTTAATAAGGTTAATTACCCCTACACCTACAAGAAGAATATCTGCTTCAAGCGTGCGTTTTTTTAAGTCTTTAGTGTAGATATGACAGATATCTACCGTCGCATTAGCATTAAGAAGAAGGCTTGCCATCGGTTTTCCAACAATGTTAGAAGCACCTACTACACAGGCATTCATCCCTTGAACATCAATCTTGTACTCTTGAAGAAGTTTCATTACCCCAAGAGGGGTACAGGGTACAAAACCATCAAGCCCTGTGGTTAAACGTCCCACATTAAAAGGGTGAAAACCGTCTACATCTTTTTCAGGAGCTACAAGCTCTAAAAGACGCGTGGTGTCAATCTGTTCAGGAAGGGGAAGTTGAATTAAAATCCCATCAATGTTAGGGTTTTGGTTCATCATCTCAATTGTTTTTTCAATCGCTTCTTGAGAAATATCTTTCGGCATCTCATGCGTAACGGAGTAAAAACCAACCGCGTCACAAGCTTTTTTCTTCATTCCTACATAAGCGTGACTTGCCTCATCGCTACCAACAAGAATCACCGCTAGACCCGGAACACGTCCTGTCTCAGTTTTAAGTTGTTTTACTTCAAGAGCTACTTCGTCTTTAATCTTACTAGAGAGTGCTTTACCATCAAGAATTTGCATCCAAACCTCGTATTAAATATATTTTTGTTATTATATCTTCACAAGACTAAAAGGGTGCTTTGAATGCGACAATTGCTACTGTTTTTACTACTAATTACAACACTTATGGCTAAAGAAAAAGACTCTTTTATCACCGAACAAGAGTATGCTGCTCATCTTTATAAAAACCCTAGAGGTATCGGCTGTAACAAGTGCCATGGGAAAAAAGGTGAGGGAATGGTCATTTCTAGCTATAAACATAAGGGCGAAAAAAAGATCTTAAAAACAGAGTCTATACGAAATTTAAAATTTGATAAATTTAAAGAAGCTTTTAGTAAGAGAAAAGGGGTGATGCCTAAGTATTTTCTTACCTTAAGCGAGATAAAAACACTGTATAACTACCTCACTCTTAAGGAAAAATAGATGTTTATTCCTCAACTTGAAAGTTTAGAAAAGATTGTAAATGAAAACGATATTTCTGCTCTTGATACCCTACTAAAACCCAATGGTAGAGTTCAAAACCGAGAGGGACAGTTTACGTCTGCCTTGATGTTATCTGCTCATAATTTAAAACATCTTCTTAAGATTGACACTATCTCTAGTGACTGCATAGTTTTGAACTTAGAAGATGGTGTTTCTCAAGAGAAGAAACCTTTAGCACTACGTTTAACTGCGTACTTTTTATCTAAAATTGCGCAAAGTCCAAAAAAGCTAGTAGTCAGAGTCAATGCTATAGATGAAGGTGGTTTAGAAGAGATTGCTTTTTTAAATGCCTACAAACCCGATGCGATTAGAGTTCCTAAAGTACGCCATAAAGATGATGTGCTTCAGGTTTTAGAGGTGATGGACAAAAACATAGAACTGCATCTTAGCATAGAGACTAAAGAGGCCTTTTCTGGGCTTAAAAGCTTACAACACAAGGGTAGGGTTACCGCTGTCTATTTGGGTATCTTAGACCTCTTTGCTGACCTTGGGCTTTCGCAAGAGCTTTTAAAGCCTGAAAATCCAACACTACATTACGTGCTTGCAGAGTTCTTAATTGGGGCTAAAACTATAGGGGCCTTACCTGTTTCATTTGTCTATCAAGATTACCAAAATATGACAGAGTTTTCGCGCTGGCTAGACCTTGAAAAGATGATGGGATTTA
>Ga0256826_1002774_pt1 | contig 10606 bp, 8 predicted proteins | sample CV79metaG_FD_185975 | JGI IMG/M metagenome (GOLD analysis project Ga0256826, IMG submission 185975) | Hydrothermal vent microbial communities from East Pacific Rise, Pacific Ocean - CV79 | ecosystem: Environmental > Aquatic > Marine > Hydrothermal vents | place: Pacific Ocean: East Pacific Rise... | reverse complement strand
CAAACAAGTGGACTCGAGACTGCTCTAAAAAACATAGGTGGAAAACCTATACTAAACTCTGTAAACCTTGAAGATGGGGAACCGAAGTTTGACGAGGTATGTCAACTTGCCAAAAAGTATGGTGCATCACTTGTATGTCTTACTATCGATGAAGTCGGAATGGCTAAAAGCATAGAAGATAAACTCAAAGTAGCAGACCGCATCATAGACCTTGCGACTAACCGTCATGGCATAAAAAAAGAGGACTTAGTTTTTGATGTTCTTACATTTACACTCGGTTCTGGTGATGAAGAGTATTTTGAAGCAGGTATAAACACTATAGAGGCTATTAGACAACTTCGCGCGAAACACCCTGAAGTTGGTGCTATTTTAGGACTTTCAAATATCTCTTTTGGTTTAGACAAAGATGCTCGTCCCTACCTAAACTCTATGTTTCTTCACCACTGTGTTCAGGCTGGACTTACTTCGGTTATTATTAATGTTAAGCATATTATTCCTCTTAATAAAATTTCCAAAGAAGACCAAGAAATCTGTGATGACTTAATCTTTAACCGCAAACCAAAGGGTGAAGCTCTTTTTACTTTCATAGAACACTTCTCATCTAAAGAAGCAGTAGATAATGAAGCTGAAGATGCTGAATACTTAGCGATGAGTGATGAAGAGAAAATCGCTAAACTACTAATGGATGGAGATAAAGAGCGTATGATTCCTCTTGTAGAAGAGGCTCGTCACAAAATAAAGCCTGAGAAAATAGTAAATGAAATTCTCATCGATGCTATGAAAGTTGTTGGTGAGCTTTTTGGCTCAGGTCAAATGCAACTCCCTTTTGTACTCCAATCAGCAGAGACTATGAAAAAAACTGTTGACCATCTTAACCCTTACCTACCAAAGGTAGAAAAAGAGGTAGACACTACTCTTAGTCTAGGAACTGTAAAAGGAGATGTTCACGATGTTGGGAAAAACCTCGTAGATATTATTCTCTCAAATAACGGTTATAAAGTAAATAATCTTGGTATAAAAGTTGATCTTGATAAATACTTAGAAGATATGGAAAAAGGTCATGTATCGGCACTTGGAATGAGTGGTCTACTTGTAAAGTCTACACAGGTAATGCTTGAAAACCTTGGTATACTCAAAGAGAAAGGGATTACTATTCCTATTCTTTTAGGTGGTGCTGCCCTTACTCGTAACTTTATAGATGACTTTTGTCGTCCTGCTTATGATGGTCCAATATTTTACTGTAAAGATGCCTTTGATGGTGTAACTGCCATGAGCCGCATAGAAGCTGGAAATATGGATACAAATCTTCATCCTGATGCTCCAGTGCTTGAACGAGTAGAAAAAAAAGAAGTTATCATCCCTCCATTTGAAGAACTTAAAATGCCTACTCGTGATGTAAAAGTCCCAACTCCTCCTTTTTGGGGACGTCGTGAGATAAAACTTACTGCACAACAGATAGAGATGGTATTTGAGTGGATAAACCATAAAATACTTTTTAAATCTCGTTGGGGTTATAGCTCTAAGGGAATGGATAAAGAGGCTTACCAAAAACAACTTGATGAAGTTGTATGGCCTGCTTATGAAAAACTCAAAGCGCAGTTTATAGATGAAAAACTTTTTGAGCCAACTATCGTTTATGGTTACTGGCCTTGCCGTAGTGATGATAAAGAACTTCTTATCTTTGATGAGAGTGAGGGTTACTTTAGTGAGAAAGAAATAAACACTGAACCTCTTGATAAAGTAAGAGAACAAGCCATAGAGAAATTTGACTTTCCTAGACAAAGAAAACAACCACACCGTGCACTAAGTGACTTCTTCCATAGTGATAGACATGATGTCATTGCCCTTAGCTGTGTTAGTGCAGGAGCTAAACTAAGTGATGCAGAACGCGAAATTTATGACGAGGGTAACTACACAGAGTATTACCAGTTTCATGGTCTTGGAGTAGAACTGGCCGAAGCTCTTGCAGAGATAGCACACAAACAGATTCGCCTTGACTTAAACATAGCCGATGGAGAAAAAGCTACTCTCGCAGATGTTCAAATGAACAAGTACCAAGGAAGCCGTTATAGTTTTGGTTATGCGGCATGTCCAGATCTTGAACTTAACCGCCCACTCTTTAACCTACTTAAACCTGAAGAGTTTGGCATAGAGCTTAGTGAAACTTTTCAGATTCACCCAGAGCAGTCTACTTCTGCTCTTATAGTCTACCATCCAAACGCAACATATTACAATGTCTAAAAAGTTTCTCTAGTTCCCAAGCTCTTGCTTGGGAACGCATACATTATCTACCGTCTCCTATAACTCAAAGCTTCTAAAAGATGATGCTTTTGTATCATCTCACTTTTATCTAAATCGGCAATAGTCCTTGCTACCTTTTGTATCTTTTTTATACTTCTAAACGAGAGTGCAAAACGAGAAATGGCCATATCTAAGACCTCTTTTACCTCTCCCTCAAGCACACAATACTTCTCTATCTCTTTGTCACTAAGATTAGCATTAAAACTACTCTGCCCTCTTCTTTTTGTAATAAGATGAGTTTCAACAACTCTTTTGTGCATCTCTTTGGAAGTTAAACTTGGTTTATCCTCGACACCTACATTCTGCATAACTACATTTAGATCTATCCTATCTAAAAAAGGATCGCTTAAACGGTTTTTATATTTTTGAATCTCAAGCTCGTTACACCTACACTCTTTAAATTCATTAAGTAAGTTACCACAAGGACAAGGGTTCATAGCCCCTACAAAAAGAAACTCTGCTGGGTATTCTGTTTTAGAGTTTACACGCGATATTCGTATTTTTTTATCTTGCATCGGTTCTCTAAGTGCTTCTAAAACATTTTTTGAAAAGTGAGGCAACTCATCGAAAAATAAAATTCCATTATGAGAGAGTCCAACTTCCCCTATTTTTGCCTTATGACTCCCACCACCAAAGACACTTGCACTTGTAGAGGTGTGGTGTACTGACTGCATGGCTCGGTGAGGTTTAAAACTAGGCTCTTTAAAGTCAAGTACTTGAAGTTTAGCAAGGTCTAGTATTTCGCTCTCACTCATGGGAGGAAGAATAAAACGCAGCCTACTTGCTATCATACTTTTTCCACACCCAGGGCTTCCCTCAAAAATGATATTATGAAAACCTGCCGCAGCTATGAGTGCTGCCCGTTTAGCAACTTCTTGTCCTTTAACATCTATAAAATCTTCATCATACTCTTTTACATAAAAGTACTTTTTCTTATCTACTTCGTAAAAAGGGTACTCTATTTCACTCTGAACTATACTAGGCTCAAAACTCTTTTGATTTTGGAGTATTTCCACTGCTTCATTCATACTCTTTACGCCATAAAACTCTACATTAGGAATCTTTGAGAGTTTTTCTAAAGAGCTAAAAGGCACTATAACTTTTTTTATAACTTCTTGATTTGCAAGAGAGAGAATGAGAGGATATAAGTGCATATTCTCTTTTACACTCCCATCGAGTCCTAACTCACCAAAGATAAACCACTCGCTTAAATCTGCTGTAGTTTCATTAAGAAGAATAAGAAGTGCCATACTCAAATCAAACTGTGAGCCTGATTTACTTATGTCACTTGGAGCCAATGAAAAAGTTATGCGTTTTGGAGGAAAAGAGAACTCATTGCTGAGTAGTGCAGACTTTACTCTCTCTTTTGATTCTGTTATAGCAGTCGATGCCATTCCCACTATAGAGAAAGATGGAAGTCCCTTTGTCAGAGTGGACTCAACCTCTATAACCTTAGCATCAAGCCCTTCATAAGTAGCACATAATAGCTTTTTCATCGCAGCAACCTTCTATTGGATTACTTAGATTGTAGTATGAAAATTAATTAATTGAAGAAAATATGACATTTTGCCATATATTTATGAAGATTTTTTCTCTTTGAGCATACGTTTGTACTCTTTTTCAAACTTTTTTCGTCTACCATAAGAGAGTTTATCTATAAAAAGAATTCCCTCTAAGTGATCCATCTCATGCTGAATTGCTATACTTAAAAGTCCATCTGCTTCAAGAGTTTTTGTATTTCCATTTCTATCTTGATAGTTTAGTGTGAGTGTTTCAAAACGTTTTATATCTTCATAAAACTTAGGAACACTTAAGCATCCCTCTTGATATACTGTTTCACCAGCTCTTTTTGTAACTATAGGGTTTATAATCTCTAAAAGATTTTCAGGGGGTTGTTCACCCTCTTCATCTGGAATATTTAAAACAAGTGCTTTAACTGCATGATTAACTTGAATAGCTGCAAGTCCTATTCCATTTGTGTTAATCATAATAGGGTTCATAGCATCAAGAAGTTTATGAAGTTTTGCATCAAAATTTGTCACATTTTTTGACTTTAAACGCAGTCTTTTATCTGGGTATTCTACTATTGTGAGTTTCATTTTTTATTACGATCTTAAAGAGACTGCATAGTCCATATTTTTCTTTGCATAGGCTTGTTCTATCCCATCCATTGCACTTACAACTATCTCTTCAACAGAGTATAATGAGTCAATGTTTGTCACACCAATAGCAAGTTTTAACTGTATTTCTCTATCGGCAAGGAAGAAGTTAGAGTTAGATACAAGCTCAATGAGTCTCTCACTCGCTTTTTTAGCACTTTCAATATCTGTATGTTTTAAGAGCATTGAAAAGACACCATTTCCGTAGTGTGCTACGATGTCACTACGACGAGAAGTTTTAAGTAGTAAACGAGCTATAGTTCTAGTCATAAGAACCACTGCTTTTTCATTTTTTACACTCTTCTTAAGATCACGACATAACTCTATCATTATAAGAGAACTTTTGTGCTTGAACTCTTTTATAAGTCCCATCTCTTGTTCTATTTTAGTAAGTAAATAGCGCTTGTTATAAACACCAAACTGATTATCAAAAATAGTTTCATTTTCAACATTTTTTATAATTTTCGCTGTATCATCATAGATACTCTTCATCTGAGAACTTTGTGTTTTGAGAATCGAGTTAAGTTTGCTAACATCGCCTTCTAAAGTAGCTACAATTCCTATAGCTGCTTTAATCTCAGGATGCTCACCTAACTCTTTTTTTCTTTTATCTAAAATTTTTGTCATTAAAGACATATTTTTATAAAGAGTTGCAGTAGTTGCTAAAAGACTCTTTATAGATCCAAAACCTTGCTTAAGGCTCTGTTCTAAAAGAATGGTATTTTCAGCATCATTACTCTCTTCAAGTTCTAACATGGAGTGTATCTGTTTACGAAGACTTTCACTCTTATCTTCTAAGAGTCTATCAAAATAGAGTGAAAAGTTATTTGGAGTAGGAGGAAGATTATCAGCTATAAGTGCATGTAAAACTTCTTTTGCATATATTTCAATATCGCTAGAAGGGTTGTCTGCACCTAAGGCTTCAATAACAGGAGTACTCTTTTGTGCATTATCCATAGTATCATCTATATTTCTACGGTTTCTGCTTCTAAGTGTGCCTGCCATTTAAATCTCCTTACTTTTTGTCGTTTTTAATTAGTACTTCGTCAATCATACCATATTTTTGAGCTTCTGTCGCACTCATAAAGTTATCACGGTCCGTATCTTTTTCAACTTGTTTTACAGTTTGACCTGTATTTTTCGCAAGTATCCCATTTAACTCAGCTTTCATACGAAGAATCTCTTCTGCTTGAATCTGAATATCTGTCGCCTGTCCTTGAGCCCCACCTAAAGGTTGGTGAATCATAATACGAGCATGAGGAAGAGCATAACGCTTACCTTTCTCACCAGAACTTAAAAGAAACGCACCCATAGAAGCAGCTTGACCTATACAGATAGTAGCAACATCAGGACGAATGTAGTTCATAGTATCAAAAATAGCCATTCCTGAAGTAACTACACCACCCGGAGAGTTAATGTAGAAGTAGATATCTTTTTCTGGATCTTCCGCTTCAAGAAAAAGAAACTGTGCAACTATAGTAGAAGCAACTTGATCGTTAACTTCTCCACTAAGCATTACAATTCTATCTTTTAAAAGACGTGAGTAGATGTCATAAGAGCGCTCACCACGCCCTGTTTTTTCTACTACGTAAGGAATGTAAGACATAACTTACGCTATCTTTTCGTTAAGAAGACCAGAAAGAACTCTATCTTCTACCATTGACATTTGAATCGCTGGAAGGTATCCGGCATCTTTGTACTGATCATAAGCTTTTTGAGGATCTTGGCCTTGTTGCATAGCTTCAAAGTAAATAGTCTGCATAACTTCTTGCTCTTCTATTTTAACACCTTTATCTAGTGCAATAGAGTCAATAATGAAAGTAGCTCTTACACTTCTCTCAGCATCATCTCTAAAAGTTTCACGAAGTTCAGTTAATTTGTCTGCGTTTTCACGAAGTTCTTTAATCTCATCTTCACTCATAGTTCCAGCTTTTTTGTTAAGTGCCATATCTATCTCTTGCTCTACAACAAACTCAGGAAGGTCAAAAGTCAAAACATTCACTAAAGTATCAAGAAGTTTTGGTTTTAAGTCTTCATTATAAAGTTTACCAAGAGCTTCTGTTTCTAGTTGTGTTTTCACTTGTTTAGTAAGTTCTTCTAGAGTAGCGTTCTCTTCACCTGGCATCATTTTAGCTGCTAACTCATCGTTAATCTCTACATCTTCTTTTACTTGAATCTGTTTAACAGTAACTTTAAACTCAGCATCTTTACCAGCTAAGTCTCCACCGTAATTTTCAGGGAAAGTAACTTTAATAACTACTTCTTCGTCACGTTTCACACCAATAAGTTGGTCTTCAAAACCTGGGATAAATTGGTTTGAACCAAGAGTTAAAGCGTGATCTTTACCTGCTCCACCTTGAAATAACTCACCATCTATAGAACCTTCAAAGTCGATAACAGCAGTGTCACCCTCTTTCATTTTACGGTTACGTTTAATGTCAACTAAAGGAGCTTGCTGTTGTGCTAAGTTAGTGATTCTAGCAGTTACATCTTTATCAGATATAGCTGGTTTTTTGAAATCTGGAACAGATTTAGTGATATCTCCAAGCTCTATTGATGGACGCATAGCAACCTTAACAGCTACTTCTATAGTAGTTTCTGTTTTATCAAACTTAGTAATGTTAGGCTCACCAATTAAAGACTCATTAGAAATCTCTAACTCTTGGAGACCTTTGCTTAAAACACCACGAAGAGCTTCAGCTTCAGCATCTTCAACTAGTTTTTGACCATACTGTTTTTTAACGATAGCAACAGGAACTTTACCCTTACGGAAACCTTGAACATTAGCAGTTTTGCTTAATTGTTTAGCAATTTTTTCTATGTTAGCATTTACCTCATCCATTGAGATTGTCGCAGTAATTTCTGCGTTTGCACTGTCGATTTTTGTTGATTTGATTTCCATCAATTTCCTTTTTTTTATTGTACTTATATAGTTATATAACTATTATTTTGGGTAATAATAGCAAAAATCTGCTTTTAATTAGCTTTTACATAAATGCGGTTTCAAGTTTATAATCAAAATCCAAACTACCGCTACATCTATCATTACATCTGCAAAATTAAATACAGCAAAACCACTCTGCCCTATTATAGGGTAAGGCCATGCATGATAGTAGAACATATCTACAACACCACCATGAACAAATCTATCATATATGTTAGAGAATGCCCCACCTAAGAGAAGCCCTACTGGCAAAGCATAACAGAGTTTTTTCATATAAAATATATAAATTAAAACACCACTCACAAGTAAAAGTTGTATATACTTTAAGTACTCCGCTAAAAAGCTAAACATAGAAAATGCAACACCACGGTTATAGACTAAAATAAGATCCATATATTCACCATAGTATCTATATCCATCTACAAAAAGCATCTTTATATTTTGATCAATTATAAAAATACCTACAAGAGTAAAAATTAAAACTGCGGAAAAACGCAGAGTATTATTTGTATTAGGCATTTAATACTTTTGTAAAGAATTCTGTTAGTTCTTTCATTCTTTTATTCATAAGTTTTGCTTCTTTACATTCAAGAAGAACACGGAGTTTATTTTCAGTACCAGAGTAACGCACAAGTTGTCGAATACCCTCTTTTTCTAAAGCTTTTAGTTTTGGAGCCAAATCAGCTATCTCTTCTAAAGGTATTTTATTTTTCACATGCAAGTTCACTAATTTTTGAGGGTATAAAGAGAAAGGTCTTAAACACTCAGAAGCTGGAAGTTTTTTGTCTATTAAGAGTGCTAAAACTTGAAGTGCACTTACAAGGCCATCTCCAGTTTTTGCAAAATCATGCATTATTACATGTCCACTCTGCTCACCACCAAAGTTTATACCCTCTTTTTTCATTATCTCTAAAACATGTTTATCACCAACATTCGAACGCCATAGTTTAAGACCGTTTGCATCCATGTAGTCATCTAAACCTTGGTTACTCATAACAGTAGAAACAACACCTTTGCCCTTCAGTACACCTAACTCATTTAAGTGAACACCAAGTGCACCAATGAGCTGGTCTCCATCTACTACTTCACCTTTTTCATCTATAACAACAAGTCTATCAGCATCTCCATCAAGAGCAATCCCTAGATCTGCTCTATATCTAATAACGGCTTCACTTACATCTCTAGGGTGAAGAGCACCACACCCTTCGTTAATATTAAAACCATCAGGAGTGTTGTGAAGAACTATTACATCTGCACCTAACTCTTCTAAAACAGTTGGTCCTACTTTATAAGCAGCTCCATTTGCAGTGTCTAGAACTATACGCATCCCTTTTAGAGACATTGCACGAGGAAAAGAGTTCTTTAGTTGTACTATATAGCGCCCTATTACATCATCAATGCGTTTTGCTTTACCTATTTTTTTTGCAGTTACTTGTGCATCATGAAGCTGTTCATTATCAAAATAGATAGATTCTATCTTCTCTTCATCCTCACAAGAGAACTTATCCCCAAGACCATCAAAGAACTTTATACCATTATCTTCAAAAGAGTTATGTGAAGCAGATATCATTATTCCCGCATCACAACGCATATTTTCAGTAATAAATGCAATAGCAGGAGTAGGCATAGGTCCAACTTCTATAACATCGTACCCAATAGCAGTCAGACCACTTACAATAGCATTCTCTATCATATACCCACTACGGCGAGTATCTTTTCCTACTAGTATTCTATTTGTCACTGCACGTGATTTTAAAAATATCCCAGCAGCCATTGCAACTTTCATCGCAACCTCAGCACTTAAAAAACTTCCCGCTTCCCCACGGACTCCATCTGTTCCAAATAGTTTCATAATCTTTTTTCCCTTTTTTTACACCACATTACAAAAAATATAGTTTATAATCAGTTAATAGTTTCAATGTTAGTTATAAAAAGAGGCCAGACCGAAGGGAGGATTCGTACTCTTTTTATAACTAATATTGGAACGGTCAGCTTAATTTTACGTATTTTACCACCACTTAACTTAATTTTAATTATTTTTAAGCTATTATTGCGCACTTAAATTCCAAAAAGGACTCAAAATGGCAAATCACAAGTCATCAATCAAGAGAATTCGTCAAACACTCGTTCGTACTGAACGTAACCGTTTTTACAGAACTCGTCTTAAAAACATCGTTAAAGATGTTCGTACTGCAATCGATGCAGGAAACAAAGAAGAAGCATCTACTGCACTTAAAGTAGCTAACCAACAAATTCATAAATTTGTAAGCAAAGGTGTTCTTAAAAAAGAGACTGCAGCAAGAAAAGTGAGCCGCTTACATAAAGCTGTTAACGCTATATAATTCGAGCATTATATTATGCTTGCCGATAAACTAACACCGTTTATCAACCGCTATAACGAACTCGGCGAATTGCTGAGTTCACCTGACATAACTTCTGACATCAAACGGATGACAGACCTCTCAAGAGAACAATCAAATCTTTTACCAATCGTTGAAAAAGCAAGAGAGTATCAAACTTTAATCGCAGATATTGCTGATACAAAAGATATGCTGAGTGATGCTGAAATGGGCGATATGGCAAAAGAGGAGCTTAAAGAACTTGAACCACAAAAACCACTACTAGAAGAAGATATCAAAACACTTCTTCTACCAAAAGATCCAAATGATGATAGAAATATCATCGTGGAACTTCGTGCTGGCGCTGGTGGTGATGAGGCTGCAATCTTTGTTGGAGATCTTTTTGATGCATATACTCGTTTTGCTGACCTTCAAGGTTGGAAGATCGAGCTTATCTCTACATCTGCATCTGATGCAGGTGGTTACAAAGAGGTAACTGCACTTATTAAAGGTGAACAGGTTTATAGTAAGTTGAAATATGAGGGTGGTACGCACCGTGTACAACGTGTACCACAAACAGAATCCCAAGGACGAGTTCATACATCCGCAATTACAGTAGCAGTAATGCCTGAAGTTGATGATGTTGAAGTAGTCATTGAAGATAAAGATCTAAAGATAGACGTTATGCGCTCATCAGGTTGTGGTGGTCAGTCGGTAAATACTACCGATTCGGCTGTACGTATTACTCACCTGCCAACAGGTTTAGTAGTTACCAATCAAGATCAAAAATCACAGCATAAAAACCGTGAAAAAGCAATGAAAGTTCTTAAAGCGAGACTTTATGACCTTGAGATGCAAGAACA
>Ga0256826_1002772_pt1 | contig 10610 bp, 9 predicted proteins | sample CV79metaG_FD_185975 | JGI IMG/M metagenome (GOLD analysis project Ga0256826, IMG submission 185975) | Hydrothermal vent microbial communities from East Pacific Rise, Pacific Ocean - CV79 | ecosystem: Environmental > Aquatic > Marine > Hydrothermal vents | place: Pacific Ocean: East Pacific Rise... | reverse complement strand
GAAGTCTGCCTGTAAAATGGCAGAATTTTAAACTATTATTATATTCAGGGGCACTCAAAAGTAAAACATTGAGATATCGCAGTGTTGCAAATCTCTTGGGAAACAGAGCCACAATCTAACTCGTTTTCAAAAAAATAACAGTAGTAAATAGTGTGGTTCCATTTAATGGTTTAGCCGTTCAGACTCAGGAGAAAATACAATAGTGGGTTATTTTCAGATTGCCGATATACAATTCTCATCACCCGTTATTCTTGCTCCCCTTGCCGGATATTCAGATCTGCCTTTTAGACTTCTGTGCCGTGAATATGGCGCAGCCCTTGTGGTTTCTGAAATGATCTCCTGCCATGGCCTGGTTTATCGACAGAAGAAAACCATTTCCATGCTTAATTCGTCTTCTGCTGATCAGCCGGTTTCTTTTCAGCTGTTTGGTTCCGACCCTGACGTCATGGGAGAAGCTGCGGCAATTTTAAATGAATTTTCCCCAGCTATCATTGATATAAATATGGGATGCCCGGTACGCAAAGTTACTAAACGAGGAGCTGGTGCAGCATTAATGAAAGATATAAAACTCGCCGAAACCATTTTGTCAAAGGTTGTGGCTAATTCCAAGGTGCCTGTTACCGTAAAAACCAGGAAGGGAATTGATAGCAGTCATACTACAGCACTGGATTTCACCCGAATGGCACAGGACACTGGAGCCTCTGCCATATGCATTCATGGGCGAACCTGGGTTCAAGGATTTGCGGGTCTTGCAAATTGGAATATTGTGGCAGAGGCAAAAAAAATTTCCACCATTCCTGTTATTGGGAACGGTGATATCTCAGCTTACGACAATGGACTGGAAAAAATCCATGTAACAGGATGTGATGCGGTTATGGTTGGGCGTGGAGCCCTTGGAAACCCATGGGTTTTTAATCAGCAGGGAAGACCTGCAGCAATTAAAGGTATTCTTTCAGCAGTAAAGCGGCATATCGAATTAATGGCTGTTCACCTCGATACCACACGGCAACTTGGTTATATCCGAAATCACGCCAGCCGCTATTTCTTTGATTTTCCCGGATGCTCTAAAATCAGACAAAAGATTCATTCCTGTCAGACAATTTCCGAATTAGTGGATTTTTTATTTTCCCTTGGTTAAATAAGAATTACAAACGCTTTGTCTGTTTAACACCACAAATTTGGAGTCGTTACGACGATATCAGCTCTTATATTTCCATAAACTACATGAAAACCATTCTCAACTACCTGTTTTCAAACGCTACTTAATAGCATTCTGTTGACATCCCTTCCCCTGTTCGCTATATTAAGTAAATTGTTTAATATCTAAGGAATCGGCAGGCACAGGCTTCTTTTCACAAATTCTTCTACTTCTCCAGACCAACATGTCAACATCCCATTCACCATCCGAAAATATTGCACGGGTATATCGTTTCCTAGCCCAGTGTATGCAATATCCTGATAAAGAATGGATGAACGATGATTTTTTTAACGTTCTCTACAATCTTCTTGGTACCCTTGGAGCAACGGATGAAGGGGTAGAGATTAAGAAAGAAATTAACCAGTCAGACGATGCTTTGGAAGATCTCCAGGTCGAATACACAAGGCTTTTTATTAATGGATCCCCACACGTTGTCGCGCCGCCCTTTGGTTCGGTCTATATGGATCAGTCACTACAGGGAGTATTTGCCGGAGACACGTTAGCTTTTTACCGAAAAAAAGGCTTTGATATGGAAGCGGATGCTGATCTGCCCGACCATTTAATCCATGAACTTGAATTCCTTTCACTTCTTGCAGCCGAACAGGATCACGAAGGAGAAGAGGAATTTTTGATACGATTGTTTCGCCCCTGGTTTAAAAAGTTTACAATCAGGGTAACTGATGGAGCTCACCATCCTTTTTACAGGGTGGTTATACATTTAATAGATTTTTTCACTAAGGAGGAAGACAAAGATGGCTTTCAACCTAACGAGGCGTAAATTCCTTCAGACAGCATCCCTGGCAGCAGCCAGTGTGCCGCTGTCTAAGGTTGTTTCCGCTAGCACTGGTATCTCAAAATCTGCCCTTGATGCCAAGGGCACTGCTGGAGATAAAACTGTTGTTGGTGGAATTTGCGAAATGTGTTTCTGGCGTTGTCAAGTGGTCGGTAAAGTACGTGACGGGCGCCTGATAAAACTGGAAGGAAATCCAAAATCCATTGATAACGGCACTGCAATCTGTGCCCGTGGTAATGCAGGAGTTAAACTGCTTTACGATGTGGATCGTCTCAAATACCCCATGAAGAATGTGGGGAAACGCGGGGCACCAAAATGGAAACGTATTTCCTGGAAAGAAGCACTTGATGAATGTGGTTCCAGGCTGAAAAACACGGTGGACAACTATGGTGCCCATGGTATCTCTGTTTTTCCTCATGGTGCTTCAGCAAAATATCCCATGCACTATTTTGAGAGAGCCGTAGGAACCCATAACGTTTCCGAGGCTTCTTTTTTTCAGTGTCGTGGTATCCGGGATACTGCCTATGTTGCAACCATTGGCAAGGCCCCCGGTGAAAAAATTGATATGCCAAACACCAAGGTTCTCTTTTTCATTGGAGACCATTTGGGTGAAAATGTTCATGTTTCTCATATCAAACAGTACGTCCAAGGCCTGCAAAACGGAGCCAAGCTGATCGTTGCCGACCCGCGTTTCTCCGCATCCGCAGCAAAAGCCGATATCTGGGTACAGATCAAACCTGGAACAGATACTGCCTATATGCTGGCAATCATGAATTATCTTGTAAAAAACAAGAAATATGATGCTGATTTTATAGAAGACCACACATCTGGCTTTGAAGAATTCAGCGAAGCCATTAAAGGGTGGACACTTGAAAAAGCAGCAAAAGAATGTGACATCCCAGCTGCCCAGATTAAAGAAGTTGCAGAGATGCTTGCGGCCAATGCACCAAATGTTGCCATTCATCCCGGTCGCCACGTCTCCTGGTATGGAAATGACTTCCAACGCCAGCGTGCACTTGCATGTCTCACCGGTATTCTTGGTGCCTATTATGTGAAAGGCGGCTGGGTTCCTGCCAAGGGTCCCAAAGTTAAGGGCGTATCCTGGGCAAAAGAAGATCATGGCCATGAGTTTAATCTGAATTTTAATCACGAGGAAGACGAAAAAGTTTACACAAATAATCCTCCTGGTACTCCCACGGATCTTATTCGTGATTGCGCAATCAGTGGCAAACCCTACCCGATTAAGAGTTGTGTTGTCTGGGGACAGAACCCCATGCAGACCATTCCAAATCAGGAAAAGATGAAAGACATGTTCAAGGCTATGGATTTTGTTATGTGCGTTGATGTAATGCCAACAGATGTTACCGCATGGGCTGATATCCTTCTCCCTGAAAAGAGTTATCTGGAACGCCATGATTACATCAAAAAAGGCACCCAATGGGATCTTTCCAAAAAGCATCAGCAATATATTTCAGCTCGTATGCCTCTTGTTGATCCCATGTTTGAGCGAAAAGATCAGGTGTATATCACCAATGAACTTGCCAAACGTATGGGCCATGGATCTAAAATTCCTGTGAACACCATCGAAGAGATGGTTGAGAAGTCACTTGCATCTGCCAATCTTTCCCTGGCAAAACTAAAGGCGGAAGATGGAATTCATATTCAACCCGGAAAAGATCCTTACGGAATCCCGGAAGATTTTGAAGTTCAGCTTTTCAATGAAGATCTGGCAGACAACGGACACCCCGGTGCCCCCACTTACAAACCTGTGGCACAGCCACCCAAAGGTTTTGCCAGACTCCTTTACGGACGCGCTCCTGTTCATACCTTTAACAGAAGTCAGAACAATGTATGGTTGAACAACGCCATGCCTGACAACCCTGTCTGGGTTAATGATGAAACTGCTGCCAAAATTGGCCTTGTGGATGGCGATACTGTAGGTTTTGTAAACAGTGAAGGGGTTGAATCCACGACCACAACAACGGTTAAAGTTACTCCCGGCATCAGAAAAGACTGTGTCTATATGTATCACGGGTATGGCAGTGCCAATCCGTTGATGACCATCGGTGTTGGGGCTGGTGTTGATGATACCAGCCTTATCACCAAGCTGGTTATCGATCCTGAGACCGGCTGTCATGGTATGAGGAATAACTTTGTTAAACTGACTAAAAATGGAACGGTTCTGGATCTCTCAGCCTAATCTAATCTACAAGCCTTTTCAGGAGGATATATTCAATGCAATATGGAATGATCATAGATCTGGAACGCTGTGTGGGCTGTCATGCCTGCACCATTGCCTGTCGGGCAGAGTGGGAAGTTCCGGTTCCTTATCAACGTAACTGGGTCAAGCGCCTCGGTCCCACAATGACCGATGACGGAATGGCTGCAACTTATTATCCCGGTCTTTGCAACCACTGCAACAAACCACCTTGTGTGGATGAGTGTCCCGCAGATAAAGTTGAAATGACCTTTACAAATGTTAAAGATGGAAAAACAACAACCATGACAGTGGCTGCCACCTGGAAAGATCCTTTTGATGGATCCGTTCAGGTTGACAAGGATCGCTGTCTTGGCTGTGGTGCCTGTGCCGATGCCTGTCCTTACGGAGCACGGTATGTGAACCCTGCTATGGCAGATGATGACAGCGATGGTAAAGTTGATAAATGTACCTACTGTAAACCTCGGGTGGAACAGGGACTTGATCCCGCCTGTGTTCAGACCTGTATTGCCGGAGCTCGTATTTTCGGCGACTTGTCTGATCCTGGTTCAGAGGTTTCCCAGTATGTGAAGAAAGGTGCCAAAGGACTTGAGGTCAGCGATGGCCATATCGGACCGAACTCCAGATATTTTGGAAGCAAGAAAGATATGAGTCTGCTTTTTGCTGATCACACACCTAAACTTGCCGATATGGGAAGTGTTAAGCGTCGTGCAATGCTGGCGTCTATGCTTACCCCTGCAATGCGCAAAGCTAAGGAAATTGGTATCCTTGGTCTTGCTGGCGCTGTGCTGGTGAAGGGACTTTCTGACAACAGAGATAACAGCTAACGCTTTGTTTTTTTTTAGTTAGGATCTTGTAAAGCCCATTGTTTTAGAGCTGTTCAAGTTATTTATGGACGACTTTCTGTAAACAATGGGCTTTTTTTGTTTTATAAAAACACAAGGTTTAAGGGATGTAATTGGATAAGGCTTTAAGGAAGAGCTTCACTAGCTGATTTCCCGGGCACGCAACAACAATACCAGCCCTACCATCAATACAGACCTCGTCAAATTGTATCATTTGTATTCGCCGCCTGTGTGTACTTACAGTAAGAAAAAGTAAAAATTGACAGTTGCTGATCTAAGTTTTCAGTTGTCAGTTTTCAGTTACTGCACGCTAAAAACTGACAACTGAAAACTTTTAACAACACTATCAGGAATAAATAAAAACAAATCGATCATCACCAAACGAAATCCGCAACCGCCCTTCATGATTACGGCCATACACTTCCCAGCCTGGATCACCTTTAATTTCACATTGTAAACAACTGGGTGAATGCTTTTCTTTTACCGTATCACACCAGGAAATAAGAAGAGAAAATTCATTATCCTGTTCTGCGATTTTTCTGGCAACTTCTCTGGCCTGATCAAAATCATATCCTTCCTCATCAGTCAGCTCAATCTTTTCCATTATTTATTCCATCCTCCTGCTATAATCGCCAGTTCAGTGCCTGCCTGGTAATTCCAAGCATTTGCGCAGCAATGGCCTGGTTATTCTATGATCTGTGTAACGCCTCTCTCACTAATATCTTTCCTGATTATTTTAGCGTAGGTAATGTGGGAAGAAACGAAAACACTGTATCACTCCGACCCCCGTAGGATTTTCTGATAGTCAGTTTTACTTTGTTAGCGAAACCCTCTACGATACCAGAAGAATAGTCTTTTTCTGCACGGAAATAGTTAAGGATCAGTTCCTGATGACGCCGAATCATTTGGCAAATTTTAAAGTTCTGGAAAGCTTCGATGAAGCATAACATCCTTTGTCCATTCATTCATAAATTTATTGACCCAAGTAACACTTTTATAAAACCAGAGCTGGTCAAAATCCTCTTTAAACAAATACGCTTTTGCAGTGCGAAGATTCAACCCCAGAAAGTTTCGTAATCGAGCCCGGAGTTTCCCCCACAACCGATTTTTCTTTTTCAGGAAGATCTATCGGCTGTTGAGTAGTACATTGACTCATATAACAAACATAATAAAGTGCAGATTTAAGGTTTGTTTTTCCAGTGGTCCAGGGTAGAATACGCAATTCTCAACATACCCAATTCAACATAAATACAACTGGACTATTCTAATGAGCGTTGACGATAAAAAAATCATCTATTCGATGATTAAAGTCAGTAAATACTATGAAGACAAACCTATTCTTAAAGATATTTCCCTCTCCTACTTTTATGGTGCAAAAATAGGAGTGCTTGGTTTGAACGGCTCTGGTAAAAGTACTCTTCTTCGTATTCTTGCTGGGCTTGATACGGAATTTAATGGGGAAACTACGATTTCTCCTGGTCTTACAGTAGACTATCTGCCCCAGGAACCTGAGCTTGATCCTCAAAAAACAATCAAAGAAATTGTGGAGCAAGGTGTTCAGGAAACCGTTGATCTGCTGAATGAATTTAATGAGATAAATGAAAAATTTGCAGAACCCATGGATGACGATGCCATGCAGACATTGATTGACCGTCAGGGAGAGGTGCAGGATAAACTTGACACCCTAGATGCCTGGGATCTTGATTCAAAACTTGAGATGGCCATGGATGCACTTCGATGTCCTATTTCAGATCTGACATGTGAACACCTTTCAGGTGGAGAAAAAAGACGTGTTGCGTTATGTAGAATTTTACTGAAACATCCTGATATCCTACTTCTTGATGAACCGACCAACCATCTTGATGCTGAATCAGTTGGCTGGCTCGAACAACATTTACAACAATATGAAGGAACGGTTATTGCGGTAACACATGATCGTTATTTTCTGGACAATGTAGCGGGTTGGATCCTTGAACTTGATCGTGGTCGTGGGATTCCATGGAAAGGGAACTATTCTTCCTGGCTTGAGCAAAAGGAAAAACGACTGGCAACTGAAGAAAAGAAAGAATCTGATCGGCAAAAAACCCTGAAACGGGAGCTTGAATGGATAAAAATGTCTCCTAAAGGGCGTCGCTCAAAAGCAAAGGCACGTATCAATTCCTATGATGCCCTTATGGGGCAGGAAACCGATAAACTGGTTAATGAACTTCAGATTTTCATTCCTCCCGGACCACGCCTTGGAAAAGTAGTTATAGAAGCAGATCATATCAAAAAAGCGTTTGGTGACCGCCTGCTTTGTGAAGATATGAATTTCAAACTGCCTGCAGGTGGTATTGTCGGGATTATTGGATCTAATGGTGCCGGAAAATCAACTCTGTTCAAAATGATTACCGGTGAATACACACCCGATGAAGGAAATTTGCGTTTAGGTGAAACCGTTAAGCTTGGATATGTTAACCAGAGTCGCGATAGTCTTGACCCTGAATCCACCATTTGGGAAGCAATTTCCGAAGGACAGGAAACTGTCTGGCTGGGCACAAAAGAAATTAATTCCAGAGCCTACGTTGGCAAATTTAATTTCGGCGGATCTGATCAGCAGAAGAAAGTAGGGCTTCTTTCCGGCGGACAGAGAAATCGTGTGCACCTGGCTAAGATGTTAAAAGATGGCGGAAATGTGCTGCTTCTTGATGAACCGACCAATGATCTTGACGTCAACACCCTTCGTGCTCTTGAAGAAGCCCTGGAGAACTTTGGTGGGTGCGCTGTAGTTATCAGCCACGACAGGTGGTTCCTTGATCGTATTGCCACCCATATTCTCGCTTTTGAAGGAGACTCAAAGGTTGTCTGGTTTGAAGGAAACTATTCAGATTATGAGAAAGACCGTAAAAAACGTCTTGGTCCAAAAGCTGACCAGCCCCATCGGATCAAATATCGGCAACTCACCCGATAGGGTCTGTAAATAATGAACATGGGCAATCCAGCATCTGCTCTTCTGGACATCTTTTCAACCAAACTCCTACTCCAATTGGGTTCGTTCCAGTTCTATATCGGCACGAGCGGCCTTTGCACGTACCAGTGGAGCAAGTGTCAGCCCTTGTACCAGCACAGAGAAAACAACAACAATGTAAGTGACTGTCACCAAGGTATCCCGAATATGACCGGACGGTAGTGAAAGTGCCAGCGCCACCGAGATCCCGCCCCGAAGTCCCCCCCAGGTAAGAATAGAAACAACTCCAGGAGAAAAACTTCTAAAACGTCGCATTATGCCAATAGGGAGTGCAACGCTGATCAGACGTGAGAGAAGAACCAGAGGTATTGCCAATAATCCTGCCAGCAGAAATTTTGCATCCAGGGACAACAGTACCATTTCCAAGCCAATAAGAACAAAGAGCACAGCATTCAAAATCTCATCTGTCAGTTCCCAGAAAGTATCCAGATGTTCACGGGTAGAAGCAGACATTGCAAGCCTTCTGCCATGATTTCCTATAAGCAGTCCTGCCACAACTATGGCGATGGGTGCTGAAAGATGGCTTGCCTCAGCAAGGGTGTACCCTCCAGTGGTCAGCGCCAGGGTGATAAGGATCTCTACCGTGTAATTGTCTACTTTTTTCAACATCCAGAAGGCCATGGCACCCAGCACTAAACCATATAGAGCACCACCTATGACCTCCATGGCAAAAACATGGAGGACTGATTCCACTGTAACCGCCGTTGTTCCTGTGGCCATTTCCAGGATTACCAGAAAAACAACAACGGCGATGCCATCATTAAAGAGTGATTCTCCAGCAATTTTTGTTTCCAGACTTTTTGATGCTCCGGCCGTTTTTAGAATACCCAGCACAGCTATAGGATCAGTAGGAGATATAAGGGCACCAAAAAGCAGACAGTAGACCAATGGAATATCCAATCCAAGTAAATTACTGCCAAACCTGGTTCCGTACCCGATCATAAAAGTGGCTCCGATAACACTGGCTGTTGCTAAAACAGTTACTACCATCCGTTGTTTAGCCAGATCCTCAAGGTTGATATGCAAAGCCCCGGCAAAAAGCAGCAGACTTAACATTCCATGCAACAGAGTCTCGTTAAAATCGATGGATATCAGCATTTTTTCAATATTTTCATGAACCTCGGGATATCCTGATTGTCCTAACAAGAGAAGGGCAATTGACATACTAAGAGCAATGGCCATTAACCCTACTGCCGTTGGCATATGCAAAAAACGGTAATTCAACCAGCTGAATATGGCAGCGAGACTAATCAATATTGCTATAATATGAAAGAGTTGCATAGAGCATTTTCCTTGTCAAAATTTAACGATGTCGCAAAAACTTTTCATATCCTTCGTTTCTACAGATTTGCTGTCGTTAGGACATACTTACATACGCCTCGCTCCATCAAATTTGTGCTCTTCGAATAGGAAGTTTTTTACATAACCCAGCTTCGCAGCCAAAAAAAATAATACTTTTTAGGTTCTTTAAACTAATCTGTGGGTGAAACGAGGCAAATAGCATGGATGAAATTGAATTAGAGGTCAAGCCCTTCGGGTCGCTGTACGAACCTTGATTTCAAATCTATCCATACTCAATTTATAGGTATTAGTTTCCAAAACAAAAATATTTCGAAAAGTGTGCATTCAGTCCAGTCAGTAACTATTTCATTTATTTCGACCAAGATTTTAAGAAGGAGGACTGAATGCCAGTAAAGACTTTGCTCAATTATACATCAAAATTCAAGACTTTTGGTTTTAAAAACGTAAGCGGGAGTTAAACCCCACTTACCAAATAAGTCAGGGTAAGTTTTTCAGGTGAGATATTTTGCGGCAAGAGATCGTGGAACTTGTCCGGTAATGTTTTCGGCAATCTCTCAAACAAGTAGCGCAGGTAACTGTATGGCTCCAGTTGATTAGCTTTTGCTGTTTCAATCAGGCTATAAAGGGTGGCACTGGCTTCTGCTCCCTCTGGAGTTCCAGAGAATAACCAGTTTTTTCTTCCTACTACAAAGGGACGGATAGCATTTTCAGCAGTATTGTTATCTATTCCGGCATTGCCACTTTTGAGATAGTTTTCCAAGCGGTGCCACTGAGCCAAACAGTAAGAAATCGCTTTTCCAAGAAGACTTTTGGGTACAACTGTACTGGATCTTTTAGTCAGCCAGGCGTTAAATTTCATAAGAATTGGCTTGGCCTGACTCTGCCGCAGCTCATACAATTCACTTTTGCTCATCTTTTTTTGTCTGGCGACTTTTTCAAGGCGATACAGAAGCCTGATATATTTCAATGCCTCATCAGCACTGCCTGCTTTTTTAGAAGAACCGGCCTTTTTAACGTCCATGAATTTACGACGTGCATGAGCCCAGCAGCCTACATGGATAGTATCCGGCCATTGATCCAGAAAATCATATCCTTTATACCCATCAGTTTGCACAACCCCCTGGTAGCCGTCAAGAAACAGTTTGGCAACTTCACCTGCTCGTGTCTGGTGATATTCATAAATCAATGCTGGTTTATCAGGCAAGCCACCTTTAAAAATTCACATATATAATTTCTGTGTTGGGGAG
>Ga0256826_1002771_pt1 | contig 10610 bp, 9 predicted proteins | sample CV79metaG_FD_185975 | JGI IMG/M metagenome (GOLD analysis project Ga0256826, IMG submission 185975) | Hydrothermal vent microbial communities from East Pacific Rise, Pacific Ocean - CV79 | ecosystem: Environmental > Aquatic > Marine > Hydrothermal vents | place: Pacific Ocean: East Pacific Rise... | reverse complement strand
TAGCATCACGTAGCACCAAGCTATCAACCACTAACACTCGATTTTTTAAAGCATTATAATCAACCGTTAAACTAAGTTCTTTGGCTTGAACTTTATCTTGGTAATTTACTTCTTTAAGTACGAATCCACTTAGAAGACTACCTTCTATTTTTCCATAGCTAATTCCTTGTTCTTCTAAAGGTTTTTTTATAAGATCAAGAAGTGTTGCTGGTGACTCTAAGAAAAAAAAGAGAAGTAGTGTTGTAAAGAGTATCAGTAAAATCAACCAACGAAAAAGTTTATAAAGTGTCAATAGTGGCGAAATCAAAATACTTGTCCTATTCCCAGATGTAGTACATAGCCTTCACCATCTGAAGGATGACCCACATCTAAACGTAACGGTCCGATGATAGAAAGGTACCTCATTCCTAAGCCATAACTTTTATACCACTCGCCATCAAAATCATTAACTTTATTAGAAATTTTAGAAGCATCTAAAAATCCTACTACAGAGAAATCATCTGTGAGATAATAACGACCCTCAAACGAACCATCAAGAACACTTAATCCTCCTAATGGATATCCACCTTCGCTGTGTTCTCCTAAATCTCTATAATCATACCCCCTATTACTCATAGATCCTCCAAGGAAAAAGTGTTTAAAGGGTGGTGTTTTTTGAGAAATTGTTCCAGCTGTTGCTTTAACAGCAAAAACCATCGGCTCAAACTCTTTGATATATCGTGCTTCAGCCAAGACTTTGGTGTAATCCATCTCTGAACCAATGGCTTTCATTGCGCGTTCGACATACAACGAAGTGTAATATCCATTTTTAGCATCCATGGTAGAGTCACGTCCATCTATGACCAAACGATAAAATAGAGAATTGATTTGATAATTTCCACTGGTAAATTCGGATATTTCAGATTCAATTTCAGAACTCTCCATCTGAAAACCAAAGTAATGATCAAGTCCTATAAATGACTTTCCAAAGGTAACTCTTTCTGTTAATAATTTTTCAATATAACTCTCATAATCATACTTACTATAAAAAAGTTCATTTCTAAAACTCATTCTGCCCATAAGTGGTACTATTTTAACCCGTGGATCATAAAAACCTGTATAGGCGGTATATCCTTTCTCCGAAAGTTTCAGACTTGCTTTAAACTCACGTAAATTTCCGAAAAAGTTATGGTCAATATACTCTACACCACCACGTGCACCCTCTACAGTATCGTAACCTAAGTTTGAAGAAAATTCTTTGGTTTTACCTTCAACTAAACTCAAATGAATAGGACTTTTCCCATTACTGTTATTAAAATCTGCTTCCATCTTTATTTTTTCAAAGACACCCAAACGATAAATATTTTCATAACTCTCTTCAAGTTTTAATATATTGTATAACTCATCTTGTTCATAAACAATTTCATTTAAAATTAATTCATTATCAACTTTTGAACTGTTATTGATGTCCGTAATCGAGAAATATCGTTTTTCCCCTTTGTCTACAGAAATTTTAACATCTACTTTATAGAGGTCAATATCCACATAGGCTTTGGCATTAAGTTTATAAGTAGGGTAACCATTCTCTTCAAGATAGGCAACAATGGCTTTTTTAGTTCCTGTAAAGTCCGTTGTTCTAAAACGTTCACCTTTTGAGAAAAGAGCAAAATGTTCAAACTCACCATCCATCTCTATAGAAGTAACTTTAATGGGTTGCTTTTTTTGAATGTTTAAATAAATGGTATCATCATCCATTTTTGCATTGACCCTACTTTTATAATAACCCATACTTTTTGCATAACGTTTTAAATTATCAACAAAGTCCTCTACCTCATTGTCCTCAAAAGTAGGATCACTTTTCCATATTTTATATACAGCAGGGTATTCTATATGACAAATTTTAAGCAGGGTTGCTCTGTCAAATTCACCTGATATCATATCTATATCACCAGTAAACGTAACATTTGTAAAAGTTTTTCCCAATAACAAAGAAGAGAGTAAAAAAATAATATAAAAATAACGTTTCATAATTAGATTTTAGCATAGAAGTGTGTATTTATTATATCTTCAAAGAAAAATCAAAGAAAAAATAAGTAAATTTATCATAGAAAAATACAGAAAAAAATAATGGGACATAAAATTAAAAAAATTAATACAAGAACCCAAATAATCAACGTGAAATTTTATTCCCAAATCTAATCTCTACAGTATATTCTTCATTGATTAAGATATTAGATATTAGATATTTTTACATAAGATTAAAAGATTGAAGAAAGAGTGTATAAACGCCTAAATATGGTGCTCGATACAAGATTTGAACTTGTGACCACCTCCATGTCATGGAGGCACTCTACCGCTGAGTTAATCGAGCTTCAATTTAAATCGCTTCTACCATGTTAAGGAAGTTGCACAACCAATGTATTATGCGATCATGGTTAAAAGAGGTCGCATTATATTTTTTTTTGACTTAGAGAGAGATTATCTTAACGAACCAAACGGCGAACAAGTGGATCAAGAAAATAATGTATCGTTTCTAAAAAGTTAGAAAAACAATCTTGTTTTACTTGACACTCTTTTACAATACACTGACGATTATAATAACTGTCTAACAGTTCTTTATTATTAGACACTAAAATTTTTTCTTTAATCTCTATACTTTTATCAATATAGTGCTTTGCCATCAAATACTCTCGCATATAATAATAGAGTTGAGAAAGTCGACTATAACTCTCTGCTAAAAGCAGATTATTACGAATATATGGAAACTTTTTACGTATTTTTAATGCTGTTAAATAATGGTTCAATGCTTCTTGATAGATACCATTTTGTTCATACACCACCGCAAGACGTTGATATGACTCTGCGGTATCAAGATGATTTACTCCTAATATTTTTGTACGAATGGTTAAAGATTCTCTATAAAATGCTAAACATTTTTCCATATGCATCAATTCCAAATAAATATCACCTATGTGCATTAAAAAGAAAGCAAGATCTTCAGTTGGCTTTAGTCCATTGATTCTTTTTTTAATATCCAATGTATCATATAAAAAAGCAATGATTAAATCTTTTAGTGTTGTGTCATCCATATCTAAATTTTTAAAATCTAATTCAAGTACGTGAAACAAACCTTTTTTAAACTTTATTAAACTTTTCTCATCAACACACTTCATGTAAATCGTTAACTTTGTATTTAATTCTTTTAAAGATCCCATCAGTACTGCTCCTTTTTCATTGTATTCATTAAACAATAGTTTCAATAAAAGACATTTAAAAAAGATTATAAAAGTGTTACAAAATAGATTTTTAACATCATTGTGTTTCATATATAAACATATAAATAAAAATATATTGGTTTTTTTAAATAAATAAACTAATTTTAAAAAATAAGTGTATAGTAACGAAACACTTTCTTGAAATTGTGTATTTACTTCACACCTTCTGAAGTATCTATTTTAAATAATTGACGTTATATTAGTTAACTTTCAATATAGATCTAGGTATGGTAATTAATTTTTTAAAAAGATATTCACCGTTAAATTGACTCTTTCTAGATAATTTACTTTTAATTGAAGCTAAATTAGTTTTTGAACTTGCTAGAAGTGGACTATTTTTTGGTAAAATTCTTTCCCTCATTTTAATAGATTCTAAAAGGTTCGTATATGCTTTTTCATAATCAAAAAGATGATAATAACAGATTGCAAGATTGTCATAACTACTGGCAGTATCAAGATGACTGGTAGGATAAAGTTTCTTACGTATTTCCAACGCTTTTATAAAAAGTGGTTCCGCCGTTTCATACTCTTCTAACGAAGCATAAAAAAATGCCAATTCATGATAAGAAGTTGCCGTGTAAAGATGATTTTCACCCAATGATTCTAAACGAATATCAAGTGTTTTCTTATAAAGTTCTAAGGATGATTCTAAATCATCCTTATAGAAATAAATATTCGCCAAAGCACTATAAACATTAGCTGTTTCAAAATGTTTTACCCCAAAAATTTCTTCACGAATCATCCGTGCTTTTTCATAAAGAGTAATGGCAGATTCATTATCCCCTTCTGTATAAAAGGCATCTGCTAAATTCATATAACTTTTTGCTGTTTTTTGATGAAAGAAACCCAATTTATCTTTTCTAAAAAGAAGGGCTTTTTGATAAAGATAAATCACTTTTTTATTTAGCTTTCTACTTTTATAAAGAGAAGCAACTGCGTTATACTCTTCAGCAGTAGGAGACTTTAAAACTTTGGTAAAATTTTTCTGACTTTGAGAATAACTACTTATAGTGGAAACATTATCAACCATTCTCAAACCTTTACTTTTTTTTATATTTTAAGTATACCTATTTAATATTAAAAAATATACAAAAATAGTCGATTATTAACTTGTATTTTTCATTTTATTCATTTTTTGTTAATAAAAAATATAATAGATTTTTTTTTATTATATTTTAATAATATTCTATAAAAAGTGTTATAAACTTGTACTATTGAAAAAATATTGTCACATAGTTGACTTTTTAATGCGTTAAGATAGTGATTACATTCATCTTTTTTAATTAAAGACTAACTCTTTTTTAACCAGCAAAGGAGTATAATCCAAAAAAATTTCTCACTTTATGACACTTTAAGCTAAGGTCATGTAGTATAGGAAAAGTTAATTAGGACTATTATTGTCCGATTTGAAATTTATGAGCTTGCTCAAAGGAATTAAATGAAAGTCTATTTGGATAACAATGCCACTACAATAGTTGATCCACAAGTAAAAGAAGTAATGGATCCTTTCTTTGTAGAAAAATATGGTAACCCTAACTCGCTCCACGCTTATGCAGGAGAAACCCACCCACACATTAAAACTGCCATGGAAAAGATTTATGCCGGTATTCATGCGCCCAAAGAAGACAGTGTTGTCATCACATCTTGTGCAACTGAAAGTAACAATTGGGTATTAAAAAGTATCTATTTTGAGTATATATTAACAGGTAGAAAAAATCACATTATTATTTCTGAAGTTGAACATCCTTCTGTTATGGCAACCGCAAAATTTATTGAGTCTATGGGATGTCGTGTCACCTACTTACCTATTAATAGCGAAGGTCTTATAGAAGCACAATCTGTTCGAGATAGCATTACAGCTAAAACTGCTTTGGTTTCAGTTATGTGGTCAAACAATGAAACAGGTGCTATTTTTCCGGTTGAAGAGATAGGGCAAATTTGTGAAGAAAACAAAGTTCTTTTCCATACTGATGCCGTACAAGCTATTGGTAAAACCCCTGTTGATGTTCAAAGCTTCAATATAGACTACTTAACCTTCTCTGCCCATAAATTTCATGGACCAAAAGGTGTTGGTGCGCTCTATATCAAAAAGGGCAAAGAACTTATACCTCTACTTCATGGTGGTTCACAAATGGGTGGTCACCGTTCAGGAACACTTAACGTTGCCGGAATTGTCGGTATGGGTAAAGCCATGGAACAAGCGGTTGATGCACTCGATTATGAGATGAGTGAAATAAGAGAAATGAGAGATGATTTTGAAGATGCACTCTTAGAAATTCCTGATACTTTTGTGGTTACGCCTAGAAATAGAAGAACACCCAATACCATTCTTATCTCATTTAGAGGAATTGAAGGTGAATCTATGTTATGGGACTTAAACCGAGCAGGTATTGCTGCCAGTACCGGTTCAGCATGTGCTTCTGAAGATTTAGAAGCAAACTCAGTTATGGAAGCGATCGGTGCCGATGAAGATTTAGCACATACCGCTATTCGATTCTCATTAAGCCGTTATACAACACAAGAAGAGTTAGACTATACCTTAGAGGTAGTTAAAAAAGCTGTTACCAGACTTAGAGAGATTTCAAGTTCTTACGCCTATGCTCCTGAGGGACATGAGTCTGGATTATCTGCACACTAAAAAATTATAAAATAGAAAAAACAAAGGAGAAATTATGGGAATGGACAGTTTAATTGGTGGTACCATCTGGGATGAGTACAGTCAAAAAGTTACAGACTTAATGAATAACCCACAAAACATGGGTGAAATTACAGAAGAGCAAGCAGAAGCGATGGGTGCAAAGCTCATTGTTGCAGACTTTGGCGCAGAAAGTTGTGGAGATGCCGTACGTTTGTACTGGGCAGTTGATCCAAAAACAGATATCATTTTAGAATCAAAATTTAAAAGTTTTGGTTGTGGAACTGCCATTGCCAGTTCAGATACTATGGCCGCACTTTGCCAAGGTAAAACGGTTCAAGAAGCGGTAAAAATTACCAACATTGACGTTGAGATGGCAATGCGTGATAATCCTGATACGCCTGCTGTTCCCCCTCAAAAGATGCACTGTTCGGTTATGGCTTATGATGTTATAAAAAAAGCAGCTGGACAGTACATGAATGTTGATATGGAAAGTTTTGAAGAAGAGGTCATTGTTTGTGAATGTGCCAGAGTTAGTCTTAGCACACTTCAAGAGGTTATTCGTCTTAATGATCTTACTACGGTTGAACAAATTACTGACTATACCAAAGCTGGTGCATTCTGTAAATCATGTATTCGCCCTGGTGGACATGAAGCAAAAGATATCTACCTTGTTGATTTACTTGAAGAGTATGAGCGTGAAAAAATGGCAAAGGTAGCAGAAGGTATGGCTGTCGGTGGACCGGTTGATTTTGCTCAAATGACCATTGTTCAAAAACTCAAAGCAGTTGATGCAACCATAGATAAATATATTAGACAAATGTTAATTATGGATGGTGGAGATATGGAAGTACTTGACATTAAAGATAATGGCGCACATTTTGACATTTACATTAGATACTTAGGTGCATGTAACGGTTGTGCATCATCAAGTACAGGAACCCTCTTTGCAATTGAAAATATTTTAAAAGAGAAACTAGACGAAAACATTCGTGTTTTACCTATCTAGTTCTTATGCTGCTTATTCCTCATACTTCATGTATGAGGAATGAGAATATTTTTAATTAAAGGTGCTATAATCAAAAGAAAGGTCTTATGATGAAGTACTCTCTTTTCACCCCGCTCTTAACACTTGCTTTTCTTTCTTGCTCCACAACAACCCCTTACTCTAAAACACCAAAAACAGAACATCAACAACTCTCTCAAGAGTATTTATCCACACTTGATTTTAAGGGTAAAGAGATTATTTCTATTAAAATGAATAATCAATTTTATTATGTTAATCAAAAAGGAGAAAAAATCTTAACCTTAACCTATGACGGTGAGGCAGATCCTTTTTCTGATGGCTTAGCACGAACTAAAGTGAATGGAAAAATTGGTTTTTTTAACAAAAACTTAGAAATAGTTCTTCAGCCTGTTTATGACTTTGCTTTCCCTTTTCATAATGGTACCGCTGAAATCTGTATGGGATGTAAAGAGGAAATAGACGATGGAACTTCTATGCTTAACGGAGGAAAATGGAAAAAAATAGATAGAGATGGATTGGTAATTGAATAATTAATCTAAATCTGTTATAATCGAAACCAAAATTTTAACAAAGAGAATTATAATGATAAAAATAATGATGACTACATTGTTGGCTTTTCTGCTAACAGCTTGTTTTTCACAAGAAAAACAGGATACAAATACAACAAAAACAACTGAGAAAAAAGTAATTCAAGAAGAAATAATAGAAAAAAAAGTAATACCTGCAAAAATAGAAACGCCAAAGATAACAGAAGTTAAAGCATTACCTGAAGTTATTACAACAGAAACAAATGCTACAACAGAAGAAAAAAAGTCAAAAAAAGTACAAACTGCAAAAGATTCTAGCACAGAAACTTTTACCCTTAAAACACTTAACGGTGAAACCATTCATGTTAAAGAAACAAGCAGTGGTTTAATTTTTGAAGAGTACAAAGATAAAGCTGTTTTTCTACTTTTCTTTGGACACCGTTGTCCACCATGTATGGCTGAAATTCCTGTCTTAAAAGCACTGACAGAAAAAAATCATAAAGATTTAGAGATTTTAGCCATTGAAGTACAAGGACAAACAGAAGAGCAGTTGAAAGCATTTAAAGAAAGAAAAGGTATTAATTACCATCTTGTTGCAAGTGGACCACACTTTAGATTTATTGACTATATTGGGCAAAAAGCAAATTGGGGTGGATCAATTCCCTTTCTTATAGGTTTCAACAAAAGTGGAGCAGTAAAAGTTGTTCATGTTGGTGGTATTGGCGCAAAAGAATTTGACAATATCTATACTTCACTTACAAAATAACTATCTCTCTTTTAGCATAATAGAGTTTATAAAACTCTGCTATGCTAATCACTTTAGTTCTTCAACCATTCGTTTAGCCATAACGGCAGAAACAGACATCATCACAATATAAATATAGAGAAATATACTCAGAAATATAGAAAATGGAGGGAGCAAATACATAAGGCTCATAACCGCTATAATTGCCATCATAATAATTCCCTCTACTTTAGCAATATAGACAAAATATTTTTTCTGAAATGCAGACTTCCATAATGGAATAGAAAAGAGTGTAAAAACTGCTTTTAATGCTTCTTGAAAATTATTTGCCATAATAATATTTGCTTGAACCAACGGTTGCACATAACTTAACAAAAGTATAAAAATAATTAAGGGAGAAAACAGATTTAAAAGGGCCAAAAGATCCATTTGCACTAATGCCTCTTTTTCTAAACCTAACGATGCAATAAAAAATGAAAAAATCGTCATTATAAACATCATTAAAAATATCCATCCAACATACGCACCCCAAGCTGTATTGGCATGAGTCTGCACCGCTTCCTTTACGGTTGCCCCATTAATACCATTAACCAGTGTTTCAATGTTATCAGTGCCATAAAGATGTTTACCTATGTAAATTTGAATAATCATGCTAAAAACACCTGACATCAAAAGAAAGAGAACGCCCACCGTAGGTAAAGAACCTAAAAGATTTAAAATCATAACTATCACCATAGCTATTGCCGTAAACTTTTTATTTAATACTATAAATTCCCATCCTAAACGGAAAGTGTTTTTAACAGATTCATTGCCAATCGCTTCATCTATTAAACGAATATCATTTTTATTCATCAATAATCCTCTATTTTTTTAAAGGATTATTGTAGCATAAAGACTATTTACAAATCGTCAAACCTTCTTTAAAACATTCACTATAACGATTTGCCAACTCTACTCGCTCTATTGTACTAGGATGAGATGCAAAATAGTCCAAGAATTTCTCATCTTGCATACTTTTACTTTGATTACTCTCTTCATTCATAAAAGCGGTCATTCGATTCATAATATGAGAAAATGATGCTGGATCTATTTTAGAAACAAGCATTTTATTAAAAGCATAAAGATCCGCTTCAGATTCGTGTCCTCTTGAATAAGAACTACTTACCAATGCAGATCCTAAGCCTACACCCATATCACCAAAACCACTTCCATCACCTGAAATCATCATAACCGCTACGGTTATAAATGTTCCTTCTATCAGCATTTCTAAACCATGTCGATGAACCACATGACCCATTTCATGAAGCAAGACCGCATCAATTTCATCTTGATCTTTTGTCAACTCTATAAACTTATCGGTAACAATAATATCACCAGAAGGAAGTGCCAATGCATTGGGGATTTTTTGATCTCCCATCTCCCATGAACGAAAATGAAGCGTATAGATAATATCCGTATCATCTTCACTGCTCAGTGGTGCTATTTTTTCGTTAAAGTGCTCTCTAATTAATGCTTGTTTTTCTTGACTTATATTGCTTTCATTGAACATGTACTTATCAAAAAAATCTATACTTCCCATAGAGATGAGTCGATTGGTTTCATACGGCAATGCATGGGCTATCTTTTCACTTGTCCACGGAACACCCCATTTAAAAAATGAAAAAGCTGTAAAAAGTGTTACCATAAAAGCAACGGCGATCCAGCGTAAATGTGTCTCTAAGTAATGAATTGTTCCATTAACTTTTTGAGTACCTTTAAACAGTAAATCCAGTGAATCATTTTCTAAACTAGAAAAAATAGAACCATCATCTAAGCTAACTTTACGTTCTACATTTCCCAATCGATCACTTACCTTAAGATGGGAAAATTCTCCACGAAGTATAATTCCATCTTCAAGCTCAACTGCATAGCGTCCTAAATCATTAACCTGAAGTGTTGCACTCGTTCGTGCAGCACTCCCTTTGGCATACCAATATCCTTTTATCATAATGATTAAAAAGCTACACCAACATCAACATCAAAAGCATCCCCAATTTGCTCACCTAAAGATGAAACTTCATCTTGTTTCTGAGTAAGGTACGCATCAAAACCAATCGAAGTATCTACCTTAGTATTTTCTAACATCATACGTGCCACACGAACTTTTGCCCATGGAAAGTATAATCCTAAAGTAATCAATATAAGGAAAAAATTAGACGCCATTATCCATGCGAATGATCTCGCTTTTAATGTAGATGCAAAAGCAATTTTATTATCCAACTGTGTATTTTCATAAACATACGCACGCTCACGACTCACATAATAAGACATAACCAACATCATTATAAAGATCATCGCAAAATAACCAAGAATAAAAGCCAATTCAGCACCACCAATTGCGCTACTGCCAGGTGTATACGAGCTTCCCATCATCGTAGGCATT
>Ga0256826_1002770_pt1 | contig 10610 bp, 7 predicted proteins | sample CV79metaG_FD_185975 | JGI IMG/M metagenome (GOLD analysis project Ga0256826, IMG submission 185975) | Hydrothermal vent microbial communities from East Pacific Rise, Pacific Ocean - CV79 | ecosystem: Environmental > Aquatic > Marine > Hydrothermal vents | place: Pacific Ocean: East Pacific Rise... | reverse complement strand
TGGAAGTTGTGAATTTTAAATAAAAAAATTAAAAGAAAAAATTTCCACCTCAAAAGAGGTGGAAAAAGGAGATAAACTTTTAGAGATTAAAAGTTGTATCTTGTCCAAACACGAATAATATTTGTTGGATCTTTAGCCTTATCTGCATCAGCTCTTACGTAAGCAGCCAACATATTTGAACCAAGTGCTTTGAACTTATAAATAAGATCAAGTTCATTATAATCATTACTTGCTGAAGAATTATCTGTTGTTAAACCATATTGACCAATTAGTTTCCCTGCACCCAATGGCACAATAGATTGAAGAACTACAGTATCAGAATCACTTGAAATATGTCCTTGGTTGGCAACCATTTGTGTATAAAGTGGAGTTTTAACACCTGTACCAACATTTTGAACAGATAAAGTACCATCATCTACCGAAGTATATGCTAGTTTAAGTGCAACATTAGAAGCTTTACCTGTTACTTTTACACCATATGCTGTAGTATCATTAAAAGCAGAACCATCTGGGCTTAATTGACCAGCTTGAAGAGCAACACCGACAGGACCTAAGTTTTTAGCACTTACATCTAACCAAAGTGCATCTACATGTGGAGCAATTGATGGTGACATTATTGGATTATGAGCATCATCCTCTCCACTTTTATAAGTATAATCTTTTGCTCCTCCAGAGATAATAGAGTAGTAACTCCCCGTAACAGTTAAATTATCAAGACTTTTATTTTGAGCCGTTAACATATAAGCACCATTACCTGGTCTTGCTACACCACCTACAGCTGTTAAGTTATCAAATGAACTTAAATCACCATGACTGTTTGAATTGGCAACATATGCACCAACTAAAGTTGTGTTAGGGATATCAGAATTGATAGCAACTGCTGCATCAAATGTATTCTTGAATACATTCCAACTCTCAGAGAATGCTAATGGAGAAAGTGATTTAGGAAGCTCTTGTCTACCTAACTTTAAAGTTGTATTTGCAACTTTTTTAGTTAAATAAGCTTTTGTCAAAGCCATACCATTAAGGTCACCCTCTGCACTTTGCATAGTTGCAGAAACAAGATTTTTTTCTAATCCCAATGTACCCAACGCTGTACCTTGAAGACCAAGACCAAATCCATTACCAATATCACCATTTGCATTTAGTTGAAGACCAACATTTGCTTTTGAATTATCTTTAGCAAAAAAATCAGTATCTCCACCACTTTCAGCTGTTTGGTAATAGACTGTTGCTTGTCCACCAATTTTCATATCTACCTCAGCCATCGCACCTGTTGTAAGAGCCATTGCAGCTACAGCTGCTAAACTTAATTTTGTAATTTTCACATTTTCTCCTTTATATTTGCATTTATTTGAGAAATGAATTTATATTTTCAAGTGATAAAAATTCATCAATCTAATAAATTTACATCATCATGATAACAGTAGAAACCTTATTTTTTCTTGATATCAATCACATTTAAGATATTTTCATTAACTTTTACTTTTCTAATGTAAAATAATATAAATTAATATGGATTTTTTTTTTTAATAAATCCCATAATTTAGGGACAGAAGAGTAGTAGTAAAGAAAATGTTACTTTTTTAGAATAATTAACGAAAAATAAATGATTTTTAAATCAAAAGTTTAATATGTTGTTGTTTTAACAACTTTTTATGGCCGGGAGAGGGAGATTCGAACTCCCGGAGGTATAACCCTCACCGGTTTTCAAGACCGGCACATTCGACCACTCTGACATCTCCCGACATATAACTTGAATGAGAACTTCAAGCTGGAATGAGATTTTATCTAAAAAAAGATAAAATTAAAATTAAATCTATAAAGTTTGGAGGAGCCAACCAGACTCGAACTGGTGAATAGCAGATTTGCAATCTACGGCCTTACCAACTTGGCGATGGCTCCATAAATAAAAAAATGAATCCAACCAACAAAACCTAAAAATGACAAGTCACTTTGAGTCGTCTGCTGAAGACTGTTTAAATGTGGTACCCGGAGCCGGACTTGAACCGGCACGGTCACAATGACCGGGGGATTTTAAGTCCCCTGTGTCTACCATTCCACCACCCGGGCATTTTGGTACCAAAATTATAAATAAATTTTTAAATATCACAATTTAATTTGTGGAGCGAGAAAGGAGGTTCGAACTCCCGACCCCAACCTTGGCAAGGTTATGCTCTACCGCTGAGCTATTCTCGCAACACCTCTTTAAGTAATTCTCATTACTTTTAAATTGGAGTGCGATTATAGCCAATTTTTTTTTACTTGTAAAGCTTTTTGGGTATAATTTTTCAAAATTATTAAATTTGTGATTTTTACCATAAAACAAAAGGATTATCCATGCGAAGTGACATAGTTAAAAAAGGTCATAACCGAGCTCCTCACCGTTCTTTACTTAGAGCAACAGGATTACAAGATGAAGATTTTGAAAAACCATTTATTGGTGTAGCAAATTCATTTATAGAAATTATCCCTGGACACTTTTTTCTTGATAAAGTTTCAGCCATTGTAAAAGATGAAATTAAAAAAGCAGGTTGTGTTCCCTTTGAATTTAATACCATTGGTGTTGATGATGGAATTGCTATGGGACACGATGGTATGTTATTTTCATTACCAAGTCGTGAAATCATTGCCAATTCAATAGAAACAGTTATGAATGCTCATAAACTAGATGCCATGATAGCCATACCAAATTGTGATAAGATTGTACCAGGGATGATTATGGGTGCTTTACGTGTAAATGTCCCTACCGTCTTCGTATCTGGGGGACCAATGGCTAAAGGGTATACTAAAGATGGAGAGCCTATTGACCTTGCAACAGCTTTTGAAGCTGTAGGTAAATTTGAGGCTGGTGAAATAAGTGAAGAGCAACTTACAGATATAGAATGTAATGCTTGTCCTAGTGGAGGAAGCTGTTCTGGAATGTTTACAGCAAATTCAATGAACACACTTATGGAGGCAATGGGGATTGCACTTCCTGGAAATGGAACTATTTTAGCCTTGACAAAAGAGAGAGAAACTCTTTACCGACAAGCAGCTAGACGTATTTGTGAAATAGCCCTTATGAAACAGGAAGAGTCTTCGCTCTATAATGTAAGAAATATTCTAAATGAGAATGCAGTAAGAAATGCTTTTGCTGTAGATATGGCAATGGGTGGAAGTTCAAATACTGTTTTACATATGTTGGCAATAGCAAAAGAGGCAGAGGTAGATTTTAATCTAGAAGATATTAATAGTATTTCTAAACGTGTTTCACACATTGCGAAAATATCTCCAAGTTTAACAACCGTTCACATGCAAGATATCGACAAAGCTGGTGGGGTTTCTGCTGTTATGCATGAGATGAACAAACGTGGAGATGATATCTTACTTGACAACTTAACGGTAACAGGCGAAACACTCAAAGAGCGTATTGCCAATGCTAAAATTATTGATACCTCTATTATTCACACCATAGACAACCCTTACTCAGAAGTGGGAGGACTGGCTATTTTATATGGAAACTTAGCAGAACAAGGGGCTGTTATAAAAACCGCAGGGATTACAGGTGAAAGAGTATTTACAGGAAAAGCTGTTTGTTTTAATTCACAAGATGAATCAATCAAGGGGATTATTAACGGCAAAGTAAAAGCTGGTGATGTTGTGGTTATCCGTTATGAAGGACCTCGTGGAGGACCAGGGATGCAAGAGATGTTAGCTCCAACTTCACTTATTATGGGTATGGGTCTTGGTGATACGGTGGCTCTTATTACAGATGGTCGTTTCTCTGGTGCGACACGTGGAGCAAGTATCGGTCATGTTTCACCTGAAGCTGCTGAAGGTGGAATGATTGGACTACTTGAAGATGGAGATGAGATTCACATAGATGTCGATAAGTATATTTTATCTGTTAATATTTCAGAGGAAGAGGTGGATAGAAGAAAAGCTAACTTTAAACCCTTGGTTAAACCTTTAGAGAGTAAATGGTTAAGACAATATAGAGCATTGGTAACCAATGCTAGTTCTGGAGCTGTTTTAGAAGCTGAATAGATAAAAAGATGCTGTTGTTTATCAACAGTATCTTTAAATATTATTGACGGTGTAAATCACCTAAATGTTTACAACTTTGACTCTGTCCGTTATCACATGCTTTTTCAAAATAACTTCGAGCCAAATCATCTTTTGCTCCATTCTCTTTGGCATGATAAAGACCCACTTTATAACACATGGTTGCATTACCATGATAACAAGCTTTTTTTGCCACTTCTAAATCAGCCATACTTTTTATTTCTTGGATTTTCTTTCCAAATACAGTTCCCAATCTATCACAGCTTACTTTGTCATCCAATTCACAAGCTGCTGAATAAAATTTTTCCGCTTTCATATCATCTTGGGAAACACCTTTCCCCATCTCATACATATACCCTAAGTTATTACAGCCTGAAGCTTCACCCATTTCACAAGCATCTAAATAAAGCGAAATTGCCTCATACACATTTCGTTTCACATACTTTCCATGAGCATACATATAGGCTAGGTTATTACACCCCTCCCCCATTCCAGCATTACAAGATTTTTTAAAATAGAGTGTTGCTTTATAATAATTTCGTCTTGTACCTTCACCTTTATAGTACATTGAACCCAAATTATAACACCCTTCCATCTCTCCATATTTACAGGCTTTTTCATAAAGTTTTAAGGCACGCCAATTATGCTTTTCAACCCCTAAACCTTTGTTTAGCATGTAGGCCACATTATTACATCCAGCACCACTTTCTAAACTACAAGCTTGAGTATAATATTCAACAGCATCTTCATAGTCAACACTTACATCTTTTCCATAATGATAGATATCTCCCAATTCGTTACAAGCTTGACTATCTTCAAGATTACATGCCTTCTTATAGTAAGTGATATAAGTTGCATCGGTTAACTTTGAAAACTTTTTTATAGGTTCAACTTTATCAAAAAAAGTAATTGATAAAATAATCAATATAAGTAGTATCGCTGTGAGTATAATGGGCTTTTTTAACATGAAATTTCCTTTTTAATTATGAAAGAATATCTCATTTTCAATACTCTGTCAAGAAAAGTGTATTTTATAAAAAAATTATTAATTTTTAAAATTAAAAAAATTATATAGGTTTTAAGATTTTTAAATACAAATAAACACAACATATAAAAATTTTAATCACTTTCAACACTCTATATTATGGGATTTAGATATTTTATTGTCAATAAAAAAATATTTAAGAAATTACACGATTTTTCATAATAAATCTCGTTATACTAAAAGAATGAAAAAAACTAAATTATTTATATTAACACTTATTAGCACAGTTATGTTCTTTCCTGCATGTTCAACCAAATCAGAAAATATTAAAAAAAAATCTATATCTCAACCAATTTCTGTTTACAATATTATGGGAATTACAGAACCAACACTAGAACCTATCCATCTAACACCAATTAAACATCAACCAACGATATATCAAGCCCCCAGTGTATTAAATCACCCTAATATTAACAAAACCATTATCAATAGTGAGCCATATATTCTTCCTGAAACATATGTTTCTAGTGAACCTTATATAATCAATTCTGAACCACATATCTCACCCGATATTGAATTTATCTCATATAAACAACCATCACCTGTAAGACAAATGTATTCTAGGGTAAATAATCAGCTTCAAGACTTATTAAATGGTATAGAATGGAAAGCGAAAAGTTTTCTAGGTACACCTTATGTTTGGGGTGCAACGGGTCCTCGTACTTTTGACTGTTCAGGCTTTACTCAATGGGTATATAGGGACTTAGGAATCAATATACCTAGAGTTTCAAGAGATCAGGCAAAAGTGGGAGAATATGTGCGTTATGAAAATCTTCAAAAAGGGGACATGGTCTTTTTTGATACAAAAAAACATCGTAGTGGTAAAGTAACACATGTTGGTATCTACTTAGGAAATAACAACTTTATTCATGCCAGTTCTGCTGGAAAAAAAGTTGTTATTTATAACTTCAATCAAAAAACTTATTATAAAGAAAGATTTTTATGGGGAAGACGGGTAACCAATAAAAGCATCCATTATGCATCAAATTAAGATTGGAATTCTTGAAAAGCTCAAAAACAATGACTTTAATCTCGCCTAATTTGGGACTAAAGTCCAAAAAATTTTTTAAGCCATAGATAATAACGAATAATTAAAGTATTTCTCCAACTAATGTAAGAAAAAGCCTCTTCACAGATAAAAATAAAAATAATTAAAAACAACATATTTTTTAATAATTTAAATATTTTTTCTTTTTTTTTCTTTTTTTTGATATACTCATACTTCAAAATAATTTATCATATATCCAGATAGTTTCAAAGGTCCCTGTGCGTCTCATTAAAAATATATTTTTTATCTCCATAACGATTGTTTTAGCAGTTGCTCTTGAAGCGATGACTGTTACAACAGTTAAAGATATTGATTCTATCCATAAATCTCTCAAACAAGCAACCATTAATCATAAAAATTTTCATAAAAGTGCCTCCCTTTCTGAGATTATTTATAGTGAAAAAAGTACCAAAGGGTTAATGCACCTTCTTATTACGAAAGAGAAAGAAACCTTTCAACACCTCTCTCATAAAAAATTTATTAAAACTATTTATAAAAAAAATCATTATGTACCTTTTTGGTTCAATAAAAAAGGTGTTAAACATAAGAAACTTAATGAACTGTTTAGTGTTATCAAATCAGATATTACACTCAATGAAAAAGGGAAAATCTATAAAAAATACAAAAATATAAACTATCAAATATCAAAACTAAAGACAAGAAATTTAAAGAAAGAATTAGCACTTGATATTGAACTCTCCTCTCTCTATCGTTCATACTTAGGCTATCATCTTTATGGTGCTATTAATTGGAGAGGCTTTCAAAATACACTTTATCATCTTCGACATAAAAAAATTGCAGCTGACTGGGTACCATACAAGAGAAAATATAATATTGAGAATCTCATGTTTACCTCTTCCTTATCTAAAATTATTGCTGATACAACCCCCACTAGTTTTGGCTACCCTAAACTTATAAAAGAGTTACAGAGATTAAAAAAAGTACAAAAGCAAGGGGGTTGGAGAAAAATTCCAAACAGTTCAGCACTGAAATTTGGTCACTCAGGAAAAGTGGTGAAACAGTTAGCCAGACGCTTACAAAGTGAGGGGGATTATGGCTGTAAAGTTAGCAGTAAATATAACAACTGTATGAAAAAAGCAGTTAAACGCTTCCAAAAACGTCATGGCATCTACCCTTCTGGAACTATAAATAAACTAACACGTAGTAAATTAAACTTATCAGTTAACTGGAAAATCAATAAAATATTATTAAATTTGGATAGAATCAAATATCTCCCTTATCAAGCAGAAAATCGTTATATCATGGTCAATGTACCTGAATTTAGACTTCACTATAGAGAAAATGGTAAAGATAAACTCAATATGCGTGTTGTGGTAGGAGACAAAGAGCATCATACTCCAATTTTTTCAAATAAAATCTCTTTTATTGTCTTAAACCCTTATTGGCTTATCCCCGATAGTATTGTTAAAAATGAGATGATTCCTAAAATGCTTAAAAATCCAAAATATTTGGAAGAGCGTGGGTATGAGGTTCGACGAAATTATATTTTATCAAGACCTCCAATAGAAACTAAAAATATTGATTGGGCAAAAGTTTTAAGAAACAAACAAACCAAGCGTTATAAATTTATGCAACCCCCTGGACCTAAAAATGCACTGGGGAAAATAAAGTTTAAGTTTCCCAATAAATTTGCTGTCTACCTACACGATACCTCAGCCAAAAAATACTTTAAAAAAGGGGTTCGTGCTTTTTCTCATGGTTGTATACGGGTTTCAGAGCCAAGAGCGTTACTCGCAACATTTGCTCCCCATGAACGTTCCGTCAACTATGCTCGTGCAAAACGTATATTGAAAGGGAAGAAAAAAACACAACTTAACCTTTCTCATCATGTTCCAATACATATTGTTTATCTTACTGCATGGATTAACAGTGATGGTTTACTCCACTATAGAAACGATATTTATAGGTATGATTCAAAACAACACAGAGCCTCTTACTAAAAGATAAATTCTAAATTAAAATAATAAAATCACGTCTTTATTTATTATTTTAGACTATACTTCCTTTTTTACTTAGAAAGGGAACGAAATATGGAAATAATAAAAAAAATATTAATAATTGTGCTATTTTCTTCTAGTATACTTTTTGCCCTAAAAGATACAGAAGACAACAAAACACGTCCCCTCACTAAAGTAGAAAAGTTTAGTCAAGTATTAAAAAAACAACTTACAGTTAAACGCTCTCCCTTACTAAAAAATATCAAAAATAAAAAAATATTAAAAAAAGTTTATTTAGAAAATAAATTTACCCCTTTATGGATTAATGATAAAGGGGATTTAAACAAAGTAAAATATAAACAACTCTTTACACTTATTTCAAATGATTTAACACTCAATAAAAATGGTTTTATTTATAAGCATAATCAAGAATTAATTTCACAAAGTGATAACAATTTTACCCAAAATGATTTACTAAAAATGGAACTTAAACTTAGCTCTCACTATTATAATTTTCTAAAACACCTGCTTTATGGTGAGATAGAATGGAAAAATTTTTCAAGAAAATTAAGCAGTTTAAAAAAATATAAAATAAATGCCTCTTGGTTACGGTATAAACCAACTCATAACCTTATTACTCTACTCTCTCAACCCAACATTCATGCAACAGTTGAAGAGATTACCCCCAAACGATTTGGCTACAATAGTTTACTTCAAGCATTAGAAAGACTCTATAAAATGGAGGAAGATGGTGGGTGGAAAAAATTGCCCTACTTCAAACGGTTAAAACTAGGAAATACAGGTGATATTGTTATACAATTAAAAAATAGATTGAAATATTCTGGGGACTATAGAAGCTGTGAAGAAAAAGTAAAAAAATCTCAAAAAAATCTTGAAAACAATGAAAGTAATCTTTCTCAAACTCCACGTATTGAAAAAGAGGCTATTTTTGATGAGTGTTTAGATATTGCTGTCAAAAGATTCCAAAAACGTCATGGACTAGAGGTTGATGGTATTGTGGGTGGAGGAACAAGAAAAGCACTTAATGTCCCTGTTGAAGAGAAAATAAAAACCGTTTTACTGAACATAGATAGAATCAAATGGCTACCAAGAGATAAACAAAAACGTTACTTAATTGTCAATATCCCTGAATTTATGCTCTACTATATTGAACATGAACGTACCAATAAAAGTCTTCGTGTGATTACAGGCAATCCCAAGCACCCAACACCTGTATTTTCAGAAGAAATTTCATATATTGTCTTAAATCCCTACTGGAAAGTACCAGAGGGGATTGTAAGACGTGAAATCATCCCTGCAATGATTAAAAACCCTAATTATCTAAAAAGACAAGGGATTCACGCACACACAAACTGGAATGAGCGTTCACCTATCGTTAATGTTTCTGGACTCTTTTGGGAAGACTATCTCTATGGTAATAAAAAATTTCCCTACAGACTCATGCAACCACCTGGTCCCAGAAATGCTTTAGGAAAAATCAAGTTTAAATTCCCAAATCGTTTTGCTGTTTATCTTCATGATACACCAACCAGATACCTCTTTAAACGAACCAAACGGGCTTTTTCTCATGGTTGTGTTCGACTCTCCAACCCTGTATCATTACTTGATACTATTTCAAGCTTTAATGAAGATATTAACATGACAAAAGCTACAAAAAAATTAAAAGGGAAAAGAAAACAAGTACTTAATGTAAAAAACAAATTACCTATACATATTGTCTATCTAACTGCTGGTATTAACAATGACAATGAACTATCATTTAGAAATGATATTTATCGTTATGACAAATTTATGAAACGTACCATACGTTAGATTTACAAGCATAGTGTAACCCCTAATCCGATAAAATAACTTATTAAAACAGAACAGGTTATTTTATTGGAAACATCTGCAAAAATACTCTCCACAAAGAAAAAACTTCTAACAGAACTCTACTTTGAACTACAACAACACTTTGAAAAAAAGTATGGAAAAGATGCTTTGGTCATTATAGAGATAGGTACTTTCTTTGAGATTTATGAAGTCAACAATGATGAACTTAAAGTGGGTAAAGCAAAAGAGATAGCCGAACTTCTTAACATTCAACTCACACGTAAAAACAAAAGTATTCTTGAAAACTCCATTCCCAACCCTCTTATGGCTGGTTTTCCAGCTGTCTCTTTAGAACGTTATCTCTCCCGTCTTATAGGCACAAAAAAATATACCATTGTGATTGTAAAACAAAAAGGGGAAACCCCCAATATAAAACGCTATATCTCCAATATTATCTCCCCAGGTACAAACTTTGAGTACCAAACAGAAGCGAGTGAAAACAACATAGTATCTCTCAATATTGATGAAAACCAAGGTATCTACTCAGCAGGATATGCTGCGATAGATGTTACCACAGGAAAAACCATTGTTAACGAAATACACTCTAACCGTGATGATAAAACCTATGCCCTTGATGAGCTCTTTAACCTTTTACAAACCTATAATACAGCAGAAGTTG
>Ga0256826_1002769_pt1 | contig 10612 bp, 9 predicted proteins | sample CV79metaG_FD_185975 | JGI IMG/M metagenome (GOLD analysis project Ga0256826, IMG submission 185975) | Hydrothermal vent microbial communities from East Pacific Rise, Pacific Ocean - CV79 | ecosystem: Environmental > Aquatic > Marine > Hydrothermal vents | place: Pacific Ocean: East Pacific Rise... | reverse complement strand
TTTGATGACCTCTTTATTTTCAAGTGCAACCTCTAGGTAACATCCAAAAGCAGATTTTACATCTTCTAAAGCTTCTTCCATAGTCTCACCATCTCCCATGACTCCTTGAAAGTCTTTGTAGTAAGCGAAGTAGCCTCCACCATCTTCAAGCGTAAGTTTTCGTATGACAATTTCATAGTTCTCTCTCATACTAATTGAATCCTAAGTTCTCGTCCCATTATTCTAGCAAAGTTTTGAAGAGTAGAGAGCTTTATATCTTGTGCATGGTTCTCTATGCGTGATATGGCTGACTTTTTAGTGTTAAGTTGTTCAGCTAACTCTTCTTGGGTTATTCCTACTTCAAGACGTGCTTGTTTTAAGGCTTCACCTATCTTAAACTCTACATAACCTTCATCGTAACCATTAGCAAACTCTTTGTCTTGTGCTTTTCTTTTATTGATGTATTTTTGTAAATCACTCATTATGCCACACTCAAATTAATCCGATAATCTAAAAGATTTGGTTCTTTCTGTAAAAGCTCAAGCAATACCATTGTTGAACCACTTGGATTACGCAAATTTTGTTCCCATTGTCTCACGGAAGAGAGGCTAACATTTAATAATTTCGCAAAAACAGATTGACTCACACCCAGTGTTTTTCTTATGCTTTGGATTGCTTCTGATGATACAGAAACAGGTGCTACTTCAACACCAAGTTTGTCTAACTCTTTTTTTGTAAATGAAACTTTTAAATCTGCCTCTAACATATCGCTAACAGTTGATGCTATTGCTTCGTTGATGCTATTTCTCATATTCTTCTCCTATGTATGTAAATATCTCTTTTTCTATAGCTTTTTCAAGCTCTTCAAGTTCAAGTTCCAATATATCTTTGGACAATATTTTAAAGCTTTTCAACTCCTCTTTAGAGAGGTTCTCTTGTTCTTTTTTCATAAATCCATAAACCATAACAGCTCTGTCATCTTTACGAAAAACAATAATGGTTCTATAAGCAGAACTTTTACCAGAGTTTTCAGATGCCACTCTTACTTTAAAAAGCCCTCCTCCAAGGTTCACACTTGAAAGATTATTTTCCATATCTTCTATGGCTACTAAAAGTTTCTCATTTGAAATCTTCTGTTTCTTTACCCACTTATTAAACCATTTTGTTTTTAACTTATACATTATTATACCTCATTGTAGTATAGTTGTCAAATTATAACCTTATACACAAATGTTAACATAATTGTTTTAAAATATTTAAAAATATGTCAAATTGTAATATTTCTTGAGTCTTAAAATAATTAATCATGCTATTTTAATATCCTAGGCTTGTCCATTTCCTAATATATCAAACTATCTAATTAGACAAAATTCGATTTATTGAGATGCATTGGCTCAAAAATATTTTCAAACCCCTTTGAGGGGCAAAAAACTTCATTGGAGGTTAGGAAGTTTTTTAGGTAGGTTGGGGATTTTTGATTGATGGTGGTTATTATGGTTTTCCAGTCTTTTTTTGGCATAAACTATAAAACCACCCCTTCATCCAAAGCATCACAATAAAGTCCATATAAAATTTTAGACTGTTTAGCAGAGGGTAAAGAAATATGAGCCATCGAATACTTAGTTAAAATATCTAGCTGCATAGGAGAGATACGTAATTCATGTTCATCTTTTTTATAATAGTCATACAATTGTTTCCAATCACTAATTTCTATTTTTAAAACAAACATTTGCATCTCCAAATCTTTAACTAATCGCTTCTGTATCTTTTCTTCTTTTTTATTATATTTAACCTCTTCACTGTCAAGCAATAAACCCTCATCAATGTCAATTTGGAAATCTAATTCTTTAATAGTAGTCCAACAAAAATCTTTTTTACACCATTGGCTTGCATTTGCATTCCCCTCTGGAGGATTTGTAATTTCATCATATATTTTTTCTCCGATTTTTTCTAATACAGTAACAAGTTCTTGGGGCATTTTTTGAGCTTCCCAAATCAAATTAAAATTTAAAAACTTCTTTTTTTGACTAATCAAATAAGATAGGTAAGATATCGTATAAGTAACAGATTGAGCTCGATAACCACCTTGATACCAAGTGGCTTTAGATGTCATTTTTTCTACCTCTCTAAACATAATGACTCGACTTACTACATCTTTAAAATACTGTTCAGTAATAGCTAACTCATCTTCTTCTAGCTTATCTGTAATTGCTACTCTAAATGAATCAAAACTATATTGAGCACCTTTTGAAACAATACTTGGTTTTTGAAGCCAACTGTTTTCACTTTTTGCTAAAAAAGTTTTGTCTAAGAGTTGTTGTTTTGGATTTTCTAACTGAAATTTTGTTTTTTCTGCGTTAGTTAAATAAGCTTGTTCATTTAAATATTCCCCTCTAACTCTTTCATAGAACCAATGTGTTCGTTTTTGAGAACCACCAACTGCTGCAACCCAAACACGATTTGAATAATTTTTAAAATCTTTATGGAATGAGCTATTAGAGAAGAAATCTGACTTATTTACTTTATTTTGTGTATTTGCATATTCTGAAACATCTGAAACAAATTTATTTTGTTTCTCTTTATCTTTAACTACGGAAAGTTTCATCTGAACAGATACATTTGAAACATCTAATTTTGAATTTTTCTTTGCAGCATAAATAGCTGATGTTGTTTGACCACCATTAACTATCTGAAAATTTTTAATTTTGACAATATTTCCATGCTCATCAAATTCAACTTCAGAAGCCGTTGCTGTTATTCCATTATTATAGGCAAAAAACATCTCTGGTTTATACTCAATCGTATTTCGTAACCCTTTATTGACATTTCCTCTAAACTGTAAAAATGTTCTTACATTCTGCTCAAATAACTTCTGTCCAAACTGTTCATATATCTCAACTAAATCATTACCTGAAAGATATGATAAATAAGATTGATACTCATCAGTAACTGTATCTATTTTCAAACAAGGTAGCGTAATATTAACTTCAAAGTCCCCTCCACTATTTTCAGAAAGATATACTTTATGAAGATACTCTATGTCAATAACACGGAACTCTACCTCTACACCATTTAAAATTTCAGATGGAAGCTCTTTTAATGTTCGCGTAACTTTACCATCTGTTAAAATAATTAATCGTATTTTTTCAATCTCATTTTTCTCATGCCATCTATAAATATTATATGCCATTGAATGGGATTCATATGCCTCTTCCATACTTTGATACAATCCATCAATAGCTTTTGAATAAAAAGTTTTTAGTCGTTTAAATTTTGTTTCTAATTTACTTTTTGTTAAAGTCTCAATGTGGTCTTCTTGAAAAAATTCATGAGAAAGCAATGATAATATATTTCGTTCTTCATCATAGTCATAACCATAAACATCTATACCTTTTTTAGTATATTCTGCTTCGGTATAATTATTAGTCAAATCAGCTGTAGTAATTAACTCTTCACAAACATTTTCAAAAAATGATTTAGCTTTCATCAACCCTCTACTATCAGCATCAGAAAGTATGGATTGAATAAAATCTTGGTGGAATGCTTCTAAACTAATCATATGTCTACCTTATTTCTATTTTATTAATATCAATTTCAAATTCATCACATTGAAGTAAATCTATTGAATATTTGACTGTTAAAATTTGACTGGCTACTGTTGGTGGTAATATTTTAGGGAAACTTTCAGAAACATAATAAGTTCTTCGTTTATCAACTATAAATTTAAATAGCGAACTCTCTATCAATTCAGGAATAAAACCATATTCAATGAGTCGATTATCAAATATATCTCTAACTTCTGCTGATTTATTTTCTAACATTTCATAAATATCTTGAACCAATTTATCTATACTAGTTCCATTGTCTGTTTGTGTTAAACCATAGGTCAAAAGATACAATGGTTCTTTATCACTATAAAGCTGTTGTAGCGAAGAGATAGTTACAATAGGACTTTTAGAAGTTCTGTATGACTTTACTTCAATAATAGCATTTGCCAACAAAAAATCTTGTTTATCAAAATCTGCACCAACCCATGAAACAATGGCTTGTTCAATACCGACTTTAGGAACTAATATCTCTTTTAGCGTTAATAACTCACTAAAAAGCCCCATTTGTGCTTCTAAACTTAGCACAATATTTCGTTCATATCTCAAAAGCTGTTGCCATCGTTTTAAACGAACTTCTACAGCACTTATCATTGCTTTATCATCTTCATATTTATGAGTTATAGAAATTAAGTCTTGACATAAGGTATAAAATATTTGCCAATCCTCTTTTTTATTTAAGACTAAAAAGAGTTCTCCATAATTATGATTTGAATTTCTTTTTAAAATAGAGATACCTTTGAGGTTAGCAGGAGATTTAATAGTATCAAAAATATTTTTTGACTGTAAACAAAAGCCATATTTACCCTCTAAATCTGTTATCCAAAAAAGATTATGTTCTGTTTCGAAATCTACTCTTCTTTGTGAGGACTCTTCCATACCATTCCATGGACTAGTATCATTATTTATCATCATAATACTCCTCATCCATTTCTAACTCTTGTAATTTTCGCTTATTGATTGTATATTCTACAGTTTGAGTATCACTTAATCCATTGTTAGGGAAACAAATACCAAACGCTGGTAAAATATCTGTACTAGGAGTAGATAGAACATGGAGCATTAAAATAGGATTTTTTAATTTACTCCTAACATATTTCGTTTTTTCTCCTCTATCAAATTCTTTCTTATTAATCTCCTCTATTTCTATCTTACTTAATGCTATATATTCAGGACTACCTTGTGAAAGTTTTCTTCCTCCAAGTTGATAATAATATTTAAAATCTGTATAATTACTTTTTCTTAATTCAGTATGTATCTGAATAGAGTCATTGAAAACTAAGCTTTTTTCAGACCCACTATAAAGAGCAATATCCCAATTACTATCAATTTTATTAACATACTCTTGTATATGTCTAATTGGCATTAAATTTTTTGCACCAATAGAATCAGTTTGATATGTTTCAAACTTTTCTAAAAAATCAATAATATATGTTTTCTCTATATCTCTCCATAAAAAACTCTTTTTGACAGAAATAAGTTTATTTAGAGGCAATTCTAATACTAATTTTTGAAGTACATCAAAATTCTTTTCATGTACTTTATTATCTTTATTAAACCTAACTGTCTCTTTCAAATGACCATTTAAGTTCATACTATGTGTATATTGTGTTGTATTTTTTAATTTGTTCTTTGCAGTAACTTGTAGTAAACTATTAGGATGATTCTTAACTGATAATCCAAAATCATTAGGTGTTCTTTTAAGTTTAGCCATCATTTTAAAATCTAACATCAAATCTTCTGTAGATTCAATAATTTGTGAAAAATTATCAATCATAGTCTCTGACATATAAATCTTACATAAATCTTGATAACCTATACGATAACCAAACCATCGACCCATTTGCATCAGAGTATCATAAAACACCGTATTTCTAAGAAAATAACTAACACTTAATCCCTCTAATGTATAACCACGAGATAAACTTGTCCCACCAATTACAATAGCATTTGTTGGTCTATCTTTACGATACTCTAAGTCAATCTTTTTTGCTTGATGAACTTCTCTAATTACAATACTTGCTATACTTGAATGTATCGAAGCTAAAATATCTTTCCACGTTAACTCTACCTCATCTTTTAAATCAGTATGTCTAAGTTCAAAAGTATTTTTTAAATCTTGAATCAAATGACTCTGTTGGATGGCATTCGATAATAAAGAATAAGAGATAATATCGGTTTTTATACTTTCAATATAGTTTTCTACATGAAAATAAAACTTTTGATGAACAGCTGTAAATCTTGTTGCATGAATTAGCATACTATTGTGCTTATCAGCATCTTTTCTTAAATGTCTAATAGCTATATTTAAAACAAATACTCTCATCGCTTCATAAAGACTTTCTGGAATTGATAATAATTCAAAGTCTTTTGGATGTTTTGAAGGAATATCATCAAGATAATCACTTATTGGGACTAAATATTTATTCTTAGATTCTAAAAATATTTTTCTTGCTCCAAAATAGTTACTAGGTGCATCAAGTGCATAAATAAAATCATTTGGAAATAAATCTTCTGATATATTGACAGATTTTACTTTTTTATCTACATAAATATTTTCATATGCACCAACTTCATGGTCAATAAAAATATTAGCATAAGGTGTTGCTGTATAGGCTACATATGCACTTTTATGAAAAATCTCTAATAATGTTCTTATTTTTTTATTAATAGTTGTAGGGTCTTCTTCTTCATTTGTATTTACAGATGCATAATCAGACTCATCATCAATAACTAACATTGCATGGTCAGGTATTTTATTTTTATATTGATTTTTCAACCAAACAATTACACTGGTTAATGTACTTGTATTCTTTTTTATAACTAATAATATTGGGGTATTTATATTATCAAAATTTAATCCTTGTGAATTTCTATCTGCATCTTTTGCATTAAAATCTCTTTCAACTGTCGTTAAACTAATAGGAAGTTTACTCCTATCTGTACTACCTACCCCAACCTGTTTTCCTTTACTATTAATACCAATAAATGCTTCATTTAACCTATCTTGTGTTTGGTCTCTAAGATTGTTAATTCCCCCTGCAATAACAACGATAAATTTATATCCTGCATCAGCAGCTTTACAAACAAGTGATGAGTAATTTGCTGTTTTCCCTGATTGAACATGACCAACAACCATACCAAACCTTGAAAAACTATTTATTGAAGGATTTTCTATATTATCCATAACAACATCAGTATCCTCATTAATTGCTTTGACAACTTCTGGAGGTAATGACTCCTTTAGATAATCTCTATATTTATTCCAATAATAATTATCTGTCTCTAATTTTGACTTATTACTCCACCATGTAGTATCTCTATTCTGTTGGTCATCTCCTTGAATTAATATTCCCTCATTCATTTTGACATCAAAATGGGTTTCTAAATCCTTTTTCATTCTATTAAAGTCACTATCATCTAATATAGTTAAATTATCTACTCTTAAAATTTGTGCAAATGTATTAAGACCTAATCGCTCAATCAATTCTTTTAGATTATTAATTTCTTTGACAATATCATCGATTTCTAATAAACCTTTTTCTCGCTGTTTATCTTGTAAATTTCTAAAAATATATGTTTTAACTTTTTGATAACTACTCATCTTCCAACAACCCCTTTTTGTTTTTAAATATCTCTGTTTTTAATAAACTCTCTATATACTCTTGACTTAACCCTGATGACTTTAATTTTACTACCAACTCTTTAAGATCTTCTTCTGATAAAGCTTGTTCCTGTTTCACTTTATGAGGATTTTGTTGAAGATTAGACTGTATCGCTTCTAATGGTAAATATGCTTCTATCCCTTTTAAATAAATGTTCAACATTGAAGCACTATCTTCTGACAATGAATCCATTAATCTTTCATAAATTGGATGTTCTCTATTTAATGCAAAATGAAACTCTTCATTCATTGGTATGGTTGTCCAAAATCGTGTCGTAGTTTTATCTCTTATCTTTCTAGCTCGTCTCACAAATGGTCGAGAACCCTCTTTCGTAACTTCTAAAATAATTCGCTTTAAATCATTTTTTATTTCAGGCATAGGGTTAGCTGTAGACTTTTTAATATCTATACCCCAATAACTATCTTGTTCATTAGATATATCTATTTTAATTCTTACTAATTTATGTGCATCTATGGCTTTGTGCATTCCCCACCATGTACCATGAATAAGTAATCTATTGGCTCTATACAAATAAAAACCTTGTGATTTAATATAACCATCACTTGTAGAGTATGCTTCCCATTCTTGTTGAGAAACTTTACTATGGTGAGGTAAAATATAAGGTGTAATTTCAATAGTTGAATCGAAAATTTTAATCTTCTCCATTGACTTTTTAAAAGTAGCATCATGATTAGCATGAAATGGGTCAAATGGTTTTAGTAAACTGTTATTAATACTAATTTTCAACTTAGTAAAACTATCTGCACCCTCTAGAAATCTATGAAAAACCAAAGAGAGATGTTTTCTTAACTTTTCTATATTATTTGAAAATGATTCTTCTTTATATCTGTCGAGTTCTTCCCATATAACCAAAGTTCCACTATCTAACTCATTTAATTCACTAACTAATTGGGTATCTTTAAAATCTAAAATATTAGGTGTGATTAAAAGCCATTGATTATTAATAGAAATATAATCTAAATCCCACTGTTTAGCAGAGACTACTCCATCTTTTTTTGACAATACAGTTAACTTCTTACATTGGGAAAAAGAAGCTGTTTTCAAGCCAAGACCAAAACGACCTAAATCTTTTTTATCTCTATCATCATCAGGATTTTTAGTTGCTAATCTCATCGCTTCTGTAAGTTCAAGTTCTGACATACCATCACCATTGTCAAGCATACAAAAAAATACTTCTGGATTAGGTACAGTATAAATTTTAACCTCTGTAGCATGAGCAGAGATAGAATTATCTAAAACATCTGCTACTGCTATCTCAAAGGTATAACCTACATCTCGTAATGACTTAATAAAGTTTGCTATATTTGGATTAACAAGTTCAGTTTTCATCTAAAACCCTCACAATCTCTTCTGCAATTTGTTGAACCATAGGAACAACCACAGAATTACCTGCTTGTTTATATAGTTGTCCTCTAGGTATATTAGGCAACCTAAACTTCCTTGAAAATCCTTGTAAATTGAAACACTCTTTAGGCGTTAATCGTCGAGGAATACCATTATCTAAAATAATTGGAACATTATGTCCACCACCACCCATATTAGCTGTTAAGGTAGGACATACATTAGATTTATTTTCTCTTACATAGTATCGTCTATACTGATAAACCGTATCATCTTTAATTGCTATTTCTCTAACACGTTGATGTATTTTATTTTCTAAATTATCATATATATCATTTGCTAAAACTGTTGAAGTATCAAGAAAATCTTTTACTTTTTTTAACTTCTTTTCCGATTTTGTTGGTACTCTAAAAGAACTAGATAAAGGACTTTCTTTATTTCCAAAAAAATCATTTATCTTTATTGGTCTATCAAAAGTATAATCTGACTCATCTTTAAATCCAACGATATAAATTCGTTCTCTTCCTTGAGGGATATCCGTATACTCTGCTGCATTTAAAACAAAAGGTATAAAAGAGTACCCTGCCTCTTTAATTTCTTTTTTAATAACTGCAAAAGTATTACCTTTATCGTGTGTAGCTAAAGTTCTAACATTTTCTAAAAAATAAGCCTTTGGTTTTAGCTCTTTCAATAATCGCACGACATCAAAAAACAATTCTCCTCTTTCATCCTCAAATCCTTTTCCATGTCCTGCCTGTGAAAATGGCTGACACGGAAATCCTGCTGTTAAAATATCTATTTTCTCTAAATTATTTACTGATATATTTCGTATATCATCTTCTATTAACTTTGTATTTTTATGATTTAACTTATAAGTGATACAAGCATTTTTATCAATTTCGTTTGCCCATATTACATTACAAGAAATATTATTAAATGCTTGGCATACACCACCTATACCAGCAAACAAGCTACCTACTTTATATTTATTCATTAATTATTTTATCCTATAGTTAAGCTTGTTTTATTTTATCGAATACAAATTAAAAGGTCTTATTTTTTATCTAAAAAGCATCATTTACATTAGAAATAACCAATATTATTATAATTTTTACATATAGTATAAATAATATTCAGTTAACCAAGGGTTAGTATATTCAAGGAAACTATGAAAAGCAACTTATTCACAGAAAAAATTACATATTAAATTTTATTTACAATATATTAAAATAATAAACAATATTAAGGAGTAAAATATAGACTAAAAGTATCACATTTATGTCTATATTTAAAGCATATACCTCCAACCCATCAAAACTCTCACTCTACTCAACCAACACAAACTAACCTCTCGAAAAAATCAGCTTAACAACAACCTAAACACGGCTGATTCATTCTAAAAGTTTTCCCAACCTAGAAATATCACCACCAACTAAACGAATAGCTTGAGGAAAACTAATAAAGTTCATTCGACCAAAGAGATTAATCGCAATATTACGAATAATGGAGAAGTTAGTAGGAGCATTACCTGAACGAATTAGGGAAGCATCTTCTTTAAAAGTCACATCTTTAACATAATGTAAACTGTTCTCGATAGCCCAATGTGACCTAATTCCATGATTATATTCTGATGCTGACATCTTTTTACTGGAAATATAAAAAGAGAAATCAATAGAAGGTAACTCTTTTTTTGAGGTATAGGTTACTCTAGTAACTTTAACAATCTCTTGAATTCCAACCCATTGAGTAGTATCAATACCATATAAATCATCAAAAACTGAAACTGTTCTAGTTTCATCTCTTCCTCTATTTTGTTCTATAGTTATCTCTGTACTGATAGAATCAGATACATTTGAATTTAGAATAATCTGTTCTAAGAGTTTTTTTGGTTCTTTTTAACTTGTAGTACATAATCATTTCCACTCTCTTTAATTAACCTTGCTGTTTTAGTTTGGCAATGTAAAGCATCAAGTGTAATAATCATTTTTTGTAAAGGAAATT
>Ga0256826_1002768_pt1 | contig 10614 bp, 9 predicted proteins | sample CV79metaG_FD_185975 | JGI IMG/M metagenome (GOLD analysis project Ga0256826, IMG submission 185975) | Hydrothermal vent microbial communities from East Pacific Rise, Pacific Ocean - CV79 | ecosystem: Environmental > Aquatic > Marine > Hydrothermal vents | place: Pacific Ocean: East Pacific Rise... | reverse complement strand
TGCAGCAATAACTCCAATAAGCCATTTTGGTAGATAGACTATACCTGCCATAGCAATCATAGCAACACCTATAGCAAATAGTACTGCTACTTTTGGACTAGAGTAGAAGTCTGTTGAGAAGGTCCAGAAAAATCCAAGTAGAGTTAATTCTAAAAATATAAGCCAGAGACCACGGGTAAATGCAAGATAAGCAAGTTGGGATTTTGTTCTTCTACTAGAGGCAAAAAAGAGCCCAATTCCTGCTAAAAATATAAAAACAGGAGCTGCAAAGTGTGTTATCCAGCGAGTTAGAAAGACTTCCATATTACTAAGGTCGATATCAGTAGGAGCCCAGTAGACAAAGTTAAGTGCAAAAAAGTCACGCGAATGATCAAGTGCCATAATAACCATAGTGAGCCCACGAAGTATGTCGAGTGCTTCAAATCTCTCTTTTTTGATGACTTTGATAAGAGGCTCCTTTTTAAGTTTTAGAGTATATATTAGCATATTTATGTATAATTTTATCCAAAGGAAAGCAGTATGATAAAAATATTTTTACTCTTAATAACTAGCTTATATCTTAATGCTTTTGAGTTACCACAACTTGAATTAGCACAAGGGAATCAACCAGAGATAGTCGTTTTTAAATCTGATAGTGTTTTAGTGGGTGAAAAGCTTTCATACAAGATAACTTGGAAGACTATAAATGCGACAGATGTAAATATAACTTTCTTTGGAAAGGTTGAGACATCAGGGAGTGTAACAGTAACCGAAGATGAGTATAACCATGGAAAGATAACTCTGATAGCTTCGAGTAAAGAGAGCTCTTATGTTGATAAAAAAGTGATTAATAACTATAAGAAAGGTAAGGCAATGCCTATTTTACATGACGATACACCAGTAGATGATGGCTATTATGGTGAGAGTATGCCATATAGGTTTTATAACCCTAGGGCGGTGCATATGAGACCGCACTACTAGGTGTTAGTATATGTAGGTGAGGTAGAGGAGTACGCCTGAGAGATTATTTGTTACTTCAAGTTTAGTATCTCCATCTTCTGCACTTAAATATATTTGATTTGAGTTATAGCCCAGTCCAACACCAACATGATCTACAAAACGGTACTCTAAATTAAGTGCATTGCTAATGAGTGAGCCTTGTACCCCATCATAATCTAAAATAAAGTAGTCTGTTTTATAACTTACAAAAAGAACTTTGTCTATGATTGTATACTCCCCTGTAAAACCAACAACAGGCAGAGGAATTGTTGCTCCATTTGCAGAGCTAAAGGAGTTTGTACTATTACCATCTACTACACCACTTGCATGCAGACCCATATCAATAGAGGTGATGTGTAAACCGGCTGTTAGCATAAGTTCCACTTTTTCATTATGGTAAAAAGAGTAACCGTAGTTGATTTTATATACATCCATATCAAAGTAGCTTGTTACTGTCGCACCTGCTGAGATAGTACTTCCATCCCACTCAATATCTTCATTTATAACTCTATTTCCATCGCTATTAGCACTAAAGTAGGAGAAGTCAATACTATGTACATCGTTAAAGCGGTAGTAGCCATCTAAACGTAGAACACTTGTTTCGGTGTTCATTCCAAGCTGGTCAGTAGTATTTATTCTTGCTGAGATAGGAAGATTCTTAGGAGTAAGCTGCATCTCTGTTTCAAAGTTTGTTACAAACATACCTCCTATATTTATTTTCCATTCATCTTTAACCTCGGCTGTAAGCGTAGAGCTGAGTAGAAGTAGTGAGAGAAAAAATGCGCTTATTTTCATTGTCTGCCTTTGTTGATTAAATATTTGAAATTATACTATTTTTAGATTAAGTTTGATTATTTATTATTGTCATACTCATCAAAAGAGACTTCTGTTTTCCAAGGGATTTTAGTTTTTCCTATCCCGTAGCCAACATTAAAAAGTTCTATCATCTCTTGAGGTTTAAACTCGGTTGGTGTGCTTATGATATCTGGCATTTTATCAGGGATAGAAGCCATTTTAAATTTAAAATTCTTTTTCTCGCAACTTTGATAGAGTCTATATATACTTCTGTCAAAAAGAAGATCCATCTCGGTGAGGACATAGGCTTCTATAATGCTAAAGGGAGATTGTTCTACTGGTTTATAAACATCTCTTTGTCTATATTTTCTATTGGCAACTGTATAGAGGGTGACATCAAAGTTTGTGTTTGCTCTTTTGTCAAACTCTAAGGCCTCACCCCAGTTTACAAGTAAGCCAATCATAAAAACTTGAGTGTAGATACCCCCATCTATATGCATCTGATAGTATTTTTTACCATCTACATCTACACGCATATACTGAGGTGGAAGGTAGACAGGAAGAGCAGAAGAGGCGTAAATAATATCTGCAAATCGCTCATATTTATCTTCTCTATCACTTGAGGCGATAGCTCCCATATCCCATACTACTAACTGTCCGGTATCTATGTTTGTGGTTCCTATATAGAGACGACGTCCTTTTCTATGTTCAGCTGCAATCTTGTCTAAAAAGGCTTTGTCAAAGTTTTGTTTAAAGAGTTTTTTAAGAGGTTTTGCATTCATTATGTAGCCATAACCAAAAAAATGGGACCATGAACTCACAAAAACCTCTTCGGTATGCATTTTTGTATAAAAATACTCTACTTTTTTAAGCTCCTCTTTGCCTAAAAATATAAAGGGAGCCATAACAGCACCGGTAGAGATACCTGTAATAATGTCAAAATTTGGTATATCTCCTCTATCTGTCCAACCAAGGAGAAGACCTGTTCCAAAGGCACCACGACTTCCACCACCAGTAAGGGTTAAGATGTCAAAAGGAACAGTGCTATTTACTTCACTATAGCGATTGGCTTTTTGAGTGAGTATGTGTCCAAGAGAGTTCCTAATGGAGTATTTCTGTGTAGAATTTATGTCTAAATCTATGGCACCCCATGGTAGCTTTTGTGCATAAGATTCTGGAAGTGGAGTTGGACGTGTTACACATGCACTAAAAAGTAAAACGATACTAAAAGAGAGAAAAAAAATGCGCATTTAAAGCCTATTTATTATAAATTGTTGTTATTATAACGTTAAATGAATGATTTGCTAGGGAGGATATATGAAATTGATACAGCTATTTTCAGGGGTGATACTCTTTTTTCTACTTACAGGTTGTAGCACACCGGTAGTAGCACCGGTTAAAGTAGAACTTACAAATGAGAGTATCAACTACCTTAAAGATGTAAAACCTATTTTAGATAAGCGCTGTGTGAGTTGTCACTCCTGTTATAACTCTCCATGTCAGGCGAAGTTTAGTTCCTTTGAAGGAGTCGATCGTGGTGGAAGTAAGTTAGCTGTTTATGATGCCTCGCGTTTAAGACCGATGGATCCAACTCGTCTTTTTGTTGATGCTAAGTCTACACAAGAGTGGCACACCAAAGGCTTCTACTCTCTGACAAGCTCACCCGATTCTAACAAGAGTTATAATGACTCCATCATGATGCATATGCTTTATGATAAAAAGATAAATCCTAAGATTGTCGGTTCTTATGATCCTGAGAATGATGAGTTGATGTGTCCTCGTAATAAAGAGGAGTTAAATGAGTACATAGACGAAAAAGAGAACCATGGTATGCCTTATGGTTTTAAAGCTTTAGCAGAAGATGAGTACAAAATTTTAGCTCAGTGGATTCATCGCGGTGCAAAAGGACCAAGTACTCAGGAGCAAAAAGAGCTAGAAACTCCATCTAAAGCTGCAGCAAAAGAGATAAAAAAATGGGAGGAGTTTTTAAACAAAGAGGATGCAAAACACTCTGTTACAGCAAGATACCTCTATGAGCACCTTTTTTTAGCACATATTAACTTTAAAGCAGCTCCATTAGAATTTTATGAGTTAGTACGCTCATACTCCCCTTCCGGAGATGAGGTAGATCTTATCCCATCTCTTCGCCCCTTTGATGATCCAAAGGTAAAGCAGTTCTACTATAGATTTCAGAAGATTCACTCAACAATTGTTCATAAAACACATATGGTTGTAGAGTTTGATGATGCGAAACTCTCTCGTTTTAAAGAGCTCTTTATAGAACCTAAATGGATAGAAAAACCTCACTATATCGACTATGAAGTGAAGATGAGTGCAAACCCTTTTGAAGCTTTTTATCAGATTCCAGCAAAGTCTCGTTATCAGTTCTTACTCGATAATGCACACTACACGGTTATGACTTTTATTCGTGGGCCAGTATGCCGTGGTCAGATGGCTCTTAATGTAATTCATGATCATTTTTGGGTTATGTTTATGGATCCAGAATCAGACCTCTCCATAAGCCACCCAGAGTTTATAAAAGCACAGTTTGAAAATCTTAGGATGCCTATTGAGACAAGTGCACAGAGAATACTTCAGACCTTTAGCGATAAGTATAAAGAGAAGTATCAAAAGTATTTTTATGCAAAACAGAAACTCTATGATCAACTCTATCCTAAAGGTTTAGGGATAGATTCGATTTGGAAGGGTGAGCGAGCAGAAGATGCACCACTTTTAACAATTTATCGTCACTTCGATAGTGCATCAGTACATAAGGGTGTAATAGGGGAGTTACCAAGAACTATGTGGGTTATCGATTATCCACAATTTGAACGTATCTACTACTCTTTAGTTGCGGGCTATGATGTTTTTGGAAATATATCGCATCAGACAAATGTGAGAAGATATATGGACTTTTTACGAATGGAGGGTGAACTAAATTTCATCTCCTATATGCCTTATGGAACAAGATTAAATATCTTTAAATCTTGGTATATAAATGATGATGATATCGAAGATATTGAAGATGAAGAGGGTGCGAGAGGTTATGGGCTTATGAAACGTCCATCTAAGGTGGCTTATACAACACTCTACTATAAAAATGAGTTTATAGAACAGGTTGTAAAGAGTCATATTTTAAAATCGACAAAGATAGACTTTGATAAAATCAACTACTTTAGAGTAAATGAAAAAATACCAAAAATGCCAAAAGAGTTTCATACTCTAGGGGATTTAAGAGAGGGTGCACGTTCTTTAACAGCATCTGGACAAGGGTTTATTACTTATGTAACAGACAACAATGTGAACGATGTTATTGTAAGATTAAATATGGATGATGGAAAGAGTTATGTAAGAACTATTGTTATAAATAGATGGCACGATAATGTAAATTCTCTTTTTAATGGAGAACAGGTCGACCCAGAAAAAGATACTATAGACTTTTTAGTAGGCTCGATAGGCTCTTATCCAAATATGTTTGGAGTTGTAGAGGAGAAAGACCTTCCAGATTTTTTTGATCTCTTAGAAAACTTTGATGGAAGTGATAAGTATAAGAGGAAAGTAGCTAAATATTTTATAGGTCGAGATGATGAAAATTTTTGGAAGCATTTTGATTGGTTTCAAGATAATTTTAGCAAATCAGACCCAATCAATGCTGGTCTTTATGATTTGAATCGCTATTACCGTTATGGTTGGAAGGAGTTTGGCTATTAAAGCTTAACTATAATTTAAACGAAATTTTATTATAATAAATGATTGAACTCTCTGAACAATTAGTAACTAGATTCTGGGGCAAGCCCAGAATGACGATAGTTCCGTCACCCTAAACTTGTACCCAAAGGGCATACCAATTTAGGGTCTAATCTGTAATTAATCAGAGTTCTCGATTAAAATTAGTGAGGTTTTTATGAAAGAAGTAGATGTATTTATCATTGGAGCTGGTCCTGCTGGCTCTATTGCTGGGGCAAAGTTAGTTCAAGAGGGATTAAGTGTAAAGATTGTCGACAAGCTTAAGATGCCGCGTTTTGTGATAGGAGAGTCTCTTCTGCCAAGATGTAATGAGCTCCTTGAAGATGCAAATATGCTTCAGACAGTGATAGATGCAGGGTTTCAGCTTAAAAAAGGTGTAGCTTTTGAGAATGAAGCAGGAGATTATGCTCCACTAGATTTTTCAAAAAATCTAGGTCAAAAATGGGGAAGCTCTTTTCAAGTTAAACGCGAAGTTTTTGACAAACTTCTTATCGATGATGCAGAGTCTAAAGGCTGTGATGTTGAGTATGAAATCGAAGTTATCGCTTATGATGAGAATGCAAATATCATCACGGTAAAAGATTTACAAGGAAATGAGGAGCAGTATAAGGCTAAAAAAGTTCTTGATGCTTCAGGATATGGAAGAGTTCTTCCGCGTTTACTCAATCTCGACTCAGACCCAGCACTTCCATCAAGAAAAGCAACTTTTGCAAGGGTGATAAATGATGTTCGTCCAGAGGGCGAGACAAATGGTTATATCTTCGCAGTAGTTGTAGGTGATAATGAAGGTTGGATGTGGAATATTCCTTTTTCTGATGGTTTAACCTCTGTTGGAATTGTCTGTAAAGATGAGTATTTTGAGAAGTTTGGTATGAGTGATGAGGAGTTTTGGGAGCATATAGTTCACTCTCATCCATACACAAAAGAGCGTTATAAAAATGCTACAAGAACAGTTGAAGTTGGCTCACTCAGTGGTTACTCAGCAGCAGTGACAAAACTCTTTGACAAGAACTACATCTTAACAGGAAATGCGTCAGAGTTTCTTGACCCTATCTTCTCTTCAGGTGTTACTTTAGCATTAGAGTCTGGTGCGAAAGCTGCTGAACTTACAGCTCGTGAGCTTAAGGGTGAAGTTGTTGATTACCAAGTTGAGTATGCGGATTATATGATGATGGGTATCGATGTATTTAGAGACTATGTAGATGCTTGGTATGATGGATCTCTTCAAACTATTCTATTCTCAGATAAGAAAAATGAGGAGATAACTAAAAAAATCATCTCAATCTTAAGTGGATATGTTTGGGATAAAAATAACTCTTTTGTAACAAGTTCAAAGTATGCACTAGAGAAAACATACGAGATGGTTAAGTAGTTTTATGCTTTTAGATGCTCTCTACACTGTTTTAAGGGTAGATGAAAACAGTGCGGAGGTACTATTGAGTGATGCAGAGCATCCAGTTTTTAAAGCTCATTTTCCTGAGAAGCCGATACTTCCTGGTTTTGTACATCTAGATATAATCTCAGATGTTTTTAACCTTGAGATTTTAGGTGTTAAAAAAGCAAAATATAGTGAAATAGTCCACCCCTCACAAACACTACAGTATATAAAAAATGCTAATAAAATAGTGGTCACTTGCAACGATAAAGATGTAGCAAGTTTTTCTTTAGTATAATTCAAACAATAAAATAGATGGGAACATACAGATGTTAATAAACAATAGAGTAATCTCTTATAAAAACTTTCTACACGATAAAACAGTAACTTTAGACGACTCACAAGAGTTCATAGATTTCATAAATGCAGGACACGATTTTCTTATAGAAAATATTTCTCAAGGTCGTCCTATTTATGGTGTAACAACTGGTTATGGTGAAGCTGGGCAGAACTATGCCGCGTTTGAAGAGGCTGAAGAGTTACAGAAAAATCTTTATAGTTTTCACGGTTGTGGTGTTGGTGCATACTTAAGCGAAGAGGTTTCTCGTGTTATGGTTACTATTCGTATGATTTCTCTCTCAAAAGGTAAAAGTGGAATCTCTTATGACCTACTAAAACGTTTTGAGATGCTTTTAAATAAGAAAATTTATCCATATATTCCTTCTCAAGGTTCAGTTGGAGCGAGTGGAGACTTAACACCACTATCTTACATCGCAGCTGCAATTGCAGGTGACCGAGAAGTTACTTACAATGGTGAAGTTCGTGATACTGCTGAACTTTATAAAGAGCTAGGAATTGAGCCTTATGTATTTAAGCCAAAAGAGGCACTTGCTATTATGAATGGTACTGCTGCAATGTCTGCTATTGCTATAAACGCGATAGAGAAGTTTGAGACTATTTTAGATACTACAGAGTCTTTTGTTGCTTCTGTATTTGAGCTCCTTCTGTGTGATATTACACCTTTAGAGCCTTTTGTTCATGAGAGTAAACCTTTTGATGGTCAAAAAACTGCTGCGGCAAATGTTTTAGCAAAGTGTGAGGGTTCAAAACTAACTCACGAAGCATTTGGACGTTATGATCAGTTTCACTTAGAGGCTGAGCAAAATATTCAAGATCGTTACTCTATTCGCTGTTCTCCACAAGTTTTAGGTGTAGTTCATGATAACCTTGACATTGCTAAAAGATGGATAGAAACAGAGATAAATGGTGTAAATGACAACCCATTAATCGACCATATTGGTAGAAAAATTTACACTTCTGGTAACTTCTATGGTGGTTATGTTTGTCATGCTATGGATACTATGCGTATCTGTGTTGGTAATGTTGCTGACCTACTTGACAAAGAGTTTGGACTCTTAGTTGACCACAAATTCAACAAAGGTTTAGGAGAGTCTCTTAAACTCAATAAAAAATCAACGCACCACGGTTTTAAAGCTATGCAGATTACTCTTAGCTCATTAACTGCTGATGTTATTATGAACACAGTTCCAGCATCTCTTCACTCTCGTCCAACTGAGTCTTTTAACCAAGATAAAGTAAGTATGGGAACAACTGCTGCACTTCATTTTGCTAAACAACTTCCAGATCTTACAAATATGTTAAGTATCGCGATTATGGGTATGGCTCAAGCTGTTGACTTACGTGGGAAAAGTGAAGTCTCCGCGTTTCTTGCTGCAAACTATGACAAGGTAAGAGCAGAGGTCGCTCCATTAGAATTTGACCGTCGTATGGATGTAGATATTAAAGTGATTAACAGAATGATTTTAGAGGGTGCTTTCGCTTAATGCAATCTGTTCTTGTAACTGGTTCAACGGGAGCCATAGGCGAAGCGGTAGCTCGTGCCTTTAGTGAGGTAGGGTATTTTGTCTATCTTCACTACCGCTCAAATGAAGCAAAAGCCAAAGAATTAAGCCAAGAACTAAGTAATTCTCAAATAATTCAGTTCGATATATCCAAAAAAGAAGAAGTCTTCTCAGCATTAGAGAACTTAGAAGTTGATGTTTTAGTCAACAATGCAGGTATCACTAAAGATGCACTCTTCTTTTTTATGGAAGATGATGATTGGTCGAGTGTTATTGACACTTCGGTTAATGGAACTTACTATGTCACAAAAGCTCTAATGAGAAATATGATAAAAAACAAACGCGGTTCAGTGGTAAATGTAGCCTCTGTTTCTGGTCTTGTTGGAAATCCTGGACAGACAAACTACTCTGCTGCTAAGGGTGCGATGATTGCATTTACAAAAGCACTTAGTGCTGAAGTTGCACGTTATGGCATAAGAGTAAACGCGGTAGCCCCTGGACTTATCGCTTCAGAGATGACACAAGATTTAGACTTAAAAGAGATGAAAAAAACCATACCACTCAAACGCATCGGAAAACCATCAGAAGTTGCAGATTGTGTACTCTTTTTAGCAGACAAAGCAACTTTTGTAACAGGTGAGACTCTTAACATTAGTGGCGGAATGGTTCGCTAAAGTATGCAAAAAAATCTTGTAATTGTTCCCACATATAATAACCCAAAAACTATTAAAGCGGTAGCACATGATTTGCAAAATCATAACTATGAGATTGTTATAGTTGATGATGGAAGTGATGCAGTAATCGAAGATATGTTTGACGCAGATGAGAAAGAAAATATTCACTTTATAAGACATCAAGTAAACTCTGGAAAAGGCTCTGCCATTGTAAGTGGCATTAAGAAAGCCAAAGAGCTAGGTTATAGCCATGCTGGAAGTATTGATGGTGATGGTCAACACTTAGCTGTTGAGATGCAAAAACTTGTGAATGTGTATGAGGAAGATAGTATCTTAATAGGTGCTAGAAATCTCGATATGACAAACGTTCCTTTTGTCTCAAAGTTTGGTCGCTGGTTTTCTAACTTCTGGGCACAGTGGGATACAGGTTATCCTATAGAGGACTCTCTCTCAGGATACAGAATATACCCAGTTTCCATATTAGACTTAAACATAAAGTCATCACGTTTTGATTGGGAGATGGAAGTTTTAGTTCGTCATGCAGATAGCGGTAAAAAAATAGCAGAGACACTTATAGAGTGTTACTACCCAAACCCTGAAGATAGAGTGAGCCACTTTACCGATATGGATACACTAGCTATTGTCTGGGTACATATTCAGATTCTTCCCTTTAAGTGGCCTCGTATGCTGCTCGACAAAATATTAGGCAGATAAGTTGGCAACAAAACAACGTGGAAGTGGCTGGAGTATAAAACTGGTCTTTAATCTCTACCGAATCTTTGGTTACAAGTTTATCTACTATCTTATGTATCCAGTCTCTCTTTTTTATGCTCTCATATCTACAAATGTGAAAGTTGCTCTTGATGATTACTATTCGCGTTTGGGTATAAAGATGAGCTTTTATAGATATTTTGAACACTCTCGAATCTTTGCGATCACAATGGTTGATAGGTTCATAACAAAGGCAGACCCAAAAGCTTATAAATTCGTTTATGATAATCCAGATAGACCACTAGAAATCTTCTCAAACGCGACCATACTTCTTCTTTCACACTTTGGTGGTTGGGCAGCATCTTCTAACTCATCACGCTCAACTAACGTTATGAATATTGTTATGCAAGAGGCGATGAAAGATACTATAAAAAGTATAGAAGAGGAGCTTGGTTACAAGTCCACTCAAAAG
>Ga0256826_1002767_pt1 | contig 10615 bp, 7 predicted proteins | sample CV79metaG_FD_185975 | JGI IMG/M metagenome (GOLD analysis project Ga0256826, IMG submission 185975) | Hydrothermal vent microbial communities from East Pacific Rise, Pacific Ocean - CV79 | ecosystem: Environmental > Aquatic > Marine > Hydrothermal vents | place: Pacific Ocean: East Pacific Rise... | reverse complement strand
CACGTCATACAAGAATGATTGTTACTCCGGCTACGCAGAAGATTTTACTTCAAGCTCAAAAAGAGGGTTTAATGGAGATACTTATTAATGCTGGTGCAGTTGTTTCAAACCCAACTTGTGGTGCTTGTCTTGGTGGTTATATGGGAATCTTAGGTGATGGTGAACGTTGTGTTGCAACAACAAACCGTAACTTTGTAGGTCGTATGGGTGCTAGAACCTCTGAAATCTACTTAGCAAATTCTGCTGTAGCTGCTGCTTCTGCTATTGCAGGTTACTTGGTTGATCCAAGAGTATAATTTATCTTCAAAGAGACATTCTGTCTCTTTCTTCAAATTAAATCAAAATAAATATTTTTAAATAATAATATACACAAAACTCTTTTTTATTAAAATAATCTTAAAATTAATTCTTAATTTCACAAATAAGCTACAATTTATATGTATACTTAAGAAATTATATAATAATATTTTAATATAAATATTTAATAAAATTTTAATAATTGGAGTAACTTATGAAAATTTTACTTTTTATCTTTCTGTTTATTGAAGTTTTAGTCTCACAAGGTGTCCCTCCTGGAACAAAAATAGAGAACGTGGCTCATTTAAACTATAGATTTGGAACTACTGATCACTTAATTACGAGTAATAAAGTTGTTGATATTGTAGATCAAAAGATAGACATGAAGATGACATGCCAAGAGAGTACGTCGGTTATAGTTGGTGTTTCTGAACAAAAAAGAGCATTGATGTTTCGTATGACTAACTTAGGTAATGGCTCAGATAGTTATACATTTTCGACTATATTAGGAGAAAATTCTGACTTTGAAGTACTTAATAAAAGTATCTATATAGACAATGGAGATGGAGTTTTTTCATCTACAACCGATGTGGAAGTAAGTGATGTAAACTTATCTGCAGATGAAAATGTAACACTATTCTTTGTAAGTGATATTCCTGATGAAGCTACAAAATTTTCTTATAATGGAATAGAAGTTCACTCTGAATTACAAGGTAATTTAGCCTATGGAGATGCTAAGGACTTAGGTGATTATTTTGCCTTAGTTGTGGCTCCTAAAGATGCTTTGAGTGATATTTGTGCTTATGAGCTTTCACCATTAGGTATTGAGTTAGTAAAAAGTGCAACACTCTCTAGTGATAATCTCTATATTGGTTCAATAATTCATTATAGTATTGGTTTAAAGATTAGTGGAACAGGTGTTGTACAAGATATTTTAGTAAGTGATTTAATACCAAACGGTACACAATACATACCAAATACTTTAAAGTTTGATGGTTCTGAATTTGGAGATTTTAATGGTACTGCAATAAATGTTGAAATTGCAAAAATTGAACAGAAAAAAGAGAGTATAGATATTAAACATTTTGTTACTTTTGATGTAAAAGTACTTTAACCTTATGGAGACCTCCTTAACTGTTTTTTGAAATAGTTAAGGAGGTCTCCTCAATATAATATAAAGGATATATAATGAAAAAAACAGCGTTATTAACTCTATTTGTTCTAATGACTTCAATGACATTACAAGCAAATGTAACAATTAATTCAGCTTCTTATCAAGAAGAATTAAAAGTTCAAGAAGATGGTGAAAGTATAAAAGTATGGGTAAAAGCTAAAAAAGTTGTACCAGGTTCTATTGTACGATATGTAAATACATTGAATAACTCTAGCCAAGAGAAAGCAACTAAATTAGTTGTAAATAATCCTATACCTAAAAATATGGAATATGTAGCAAATTCTGCTTCATGTCAAAATGGTTGTGCCATTTATTATTCTATAGATTCTGGTAAAACATTTAAGAAATCTTCTAAACTTTTTTTAGGTTATGGTGATGAAAAACGTTTGGCAAAAGCATCTGAATATACAAATATTAGATGGGTACTAAATGGCTTAAATGGACAATCTGAAAGCAGTGTTGAGTATAAAGCTCAATTAAAATAAAAAATATTTTATATATAACCCTTAAATAGAGTGTTTTTTTAACATTTTACTTAAGGGTTAAATAAATATTTATAAGGAAAATATTATGAGAAAAGTTTTAAGTATAGCAGCATCATTAGTTTTATGTAGTGTTGCAGCCAATGCAGTAGGAACAACAGCCGGAACAACAGTTTCAAATAGTGCAACACTATCGTATACCGTTAGTGGAGCAGTACAACCAACTGTTTCCACACCAAATGCAGCAACATTTATTGTCGATAAAAAAATTGATTTTTCATTAGTACATAATGATGCAATTAAACATTTAATTACAACATCTGGAGCTACTTCTGTTAAACGTGAGTTTGTATTAGAAAATACAACAAATAAAGCACAAAGCTTTGCCTTAACAGCGACTAACCTTACTGGTAATGAAAGTTATGATTCAAAAGTAGATGATACTGATATTACTAATATAGAGATTAGTCTTGATGGTGGTGGGTCATGGGTGAGTGGTACCGTAACTATCTCAAATTTAGGTGTAGATACAACAAAAACTATTTTAGTACGAGGGGATGTTCCCAATACAAATGTTGATGGAAGTATTATGAATATTCAATTAGAAGCCATAGCTGTAACATCTGGGACAAATGCTGAGGTAGTTACTGGTAGTGGATCAGATGGTACTCTATCGTCAGATAGAAAAGATACAGAAGATGTAGTACTTGGTGAGGGTTCAGGTGTAACCACTTTTGCCAATGTTCAGTTCGATGGTAAATATTCTGCTTGGGCAGGATACTTTATTAATTCACCTGTATTAACTTTAACTAAAACTTCATGTGTTTATAAAGATGTAGTAAATGGTGTTTCTTCGAATGCAAAGCGTATTCCTGGTGCTACTATTACCTATCTTTTAGATATTGAAAATACAGGTTCTATCGATGCTTCAGATATTAATATTACCGATGTTTTACCTTCTGAATTAGATGGTTCAACTGTAACAGCTGTAAAAATGAATGATAATCAAGCAGATTGTGTTTGTACAAATGGAACAGCTGGTGCAGGTACGGATGCTACAGTATCAGTTTCTGGACAAACTGTTAATGTTAGTAGTTTAACAACACTCACATCAAAACATAACTGTGTGACATTACAAGTAGATATAAAATAGAGAATATTATATTAATGAATAGGGTTTTCCCTATTCATGCAAAGATAGATTAGAGGAAAGGATAAAAAATGTATAAATTATTTAGATTAGTATTAATAATGTTATTTTTCTTTTCTTCTGTTTTACAAGCACTAAGTTCTGGTGACCTTATTGAAAATACAGCAAATATAAATTATAAAGTTCATGGTGTCAATAAAGAAGCTCTATCAAATACAACATCACATATAGTAGATGAGAGTGATGCAGAAGTTTCATTTCTTTATGCTGGTGAAAGTAATTCCCAAGAGAGTGTTTTAGGTGCAACAGCATATTATGATGAAAATGGAGTACTACAAGTAAGTGAGACCTCAACACTTACAAATGGGGTAGTTTTAGGAGATAATTCACCCGTTTCCTTAGAAGATACAGGGGTTTATGGTCTTCATGATACTGTTATTGTTCGTGTTTCTGATGCTGATCAAAATATTAATAGAGATATAAGAGATTATTTAGAAGTAACTATTACTGCTGATAATGGAGATACTGAAATTTTACGTCTGATAGAAACGGGAGAAAATACAGGTGTTTTTTTAGGATATATTCCTCTTTCAAATACAGATAAAGAGAGTTATGATGATCAACTTTATGTTGAAGCTGGTGAAACCATTTTAGCTAATTATAATAATCAGATAACAGAAGTTAAAAGTGATTCGGCTGTAGTAGTAGAAAAACAAGTATTTAAAGTTTGGTTAGAAAAACTAGTAAATAAAGAAGAAGCATCTATTGGTGAGTTATTGACTTATACTTTACGAGTACATAATGATGAGGGTTTTAGTGTCAGAAATATGATTTTAAATGATGCTTTGCCAATGGGCTTAAAATATCAATCTTCTACAGCAAAATTTAATGGGCTTCCTATTAATTCAAATATATCAGCTAATGGTAAAAATATTACATTTAAGTTACCAGATTTGGTAGCATACTCTAAAAATGAAATTACATTTTTAGCTTCTGTTACTGCAGGAGTTGAGAATGGAAAAGTTTCTAATGAAGCTTGGTTAAAATATGGTGATATTTTTAAATCAAATGTAGCCATTGCAACAACAAAAATAAAAGAAGAGTTGATGCGAAGTAAAGGTATTATTGTTGGTCAAGTCTATAATGTAAATTCAGATAAAAAGAAAACACTAAAAGGTATAGCTGGTGTACGTCTTTATTTGGAAAATGGTACGTATGTTGTAACCGATATAAATGGTAAATATCATTTTGAAGGAGTAGAAGTAGGTCGACATATTGTTCAAGTAGATAAAGCACTTTTACCCAATGGATACATTATGGAACAATGTCAAGAGAATGCTCGTTTTGCAGGTAAAAATTTCTCTCAATTTGTTAATATTGGACATGGTGCATTGAAACGGGTTAATTTTTGTTTAAAAAGTATTCAAAAAAGAGAAGAAAATAAAAATATTGAAGAGAAAAAGAAATTTGTTATTCCAACGCACGTAAAAGAGATGCCTGCTTATGGGAAGAAGGATTTAAATAGAGGTGAAAAGAGAACAATTTTATGGCCACCAAAGGGGCATGTACCTTTTATCCCTAGTGTAAAGATAGCTATTAAATATCCAAAACAAGAACATATTGATGTTTGGTTAAATGGGTATCGTGTTAGTAAAATGAATTATGACGGAAAGGTAAAGTCTAAAAAGTCTAATAATACTATTGAACTCTATAGAGGTGTAGACCTTTTAGAGAGAGGGAATGTTATTAAAGTTGAGTATTTTGATAAAGATAATAAGTTGCTTGAGACACAAGAACGAAATATTCATGTTTCATCTGTACCAGTACAAGCACAATACATTAAAGAGCGTTCTCATGTTATAGCAAATGGACAAGAGTCACCAGTCATTGCTGTAAAATTTTTAGATGACTCAGGAAAACCTCTACGTGCTGGAGTTATTGGAACTTTTTCTGTTGAAGCTCCATATGCTTCACAAGATGTATTGGATCAATTACAGAATAATCCTTTGACAAGAGACAATGTAGAGAGTAAATATATTATTCACTCAGATGGTACAGCATATATTAAGTTACAACCGACAACTCAGTCAGGTGAAGTGACCTTACACTTTAAATTACAAGGAAGGGATGAAGTTATACGTGCATGGCTAAAACCAGCTCTTCGTGAGTGGATTATGGTTGGTTTTGCTGAGGGAACAGTGGGTTACAATACACTTAAGGGAAATAAGGAGTCATTAAAAAATATAGGGGCAAAGGAAGGTGTTATTAAAGAGGGTAGAGTCTCATTTTTTGCTAAAGGAAAAGTAAAAGGTGATTGGTTACTTTCAATGGCATATGATTCTGGTAAAGATACAGAAAATACAAAACTTTTTGATGAAATTGATCCTAATAAATACTATACACTTTATGGGGATAATACACAACAATATCAAGAGGCTTCTTCACGAAAAAAACTTTATATAAAAGTTGAAAAAGAGCAGTTTAATATTCTTTTAGGAGATTTCAACACCGACATGAGTTATACGGAACTCTCTGCTTATTCTAGAAGTTTTACAGGTGTTAAGAGTGAGTATCATGGTGACTATCTTGAAGCTAAAGTATTTGCTACACATACAGAACAACTTTTTGTAAAAGATGAACTTCGTGGAGATGGAACCTCTGGGTATTATTATTTAAAATCAAATAATATTGTAAACTTTACAGAAAAAATTACAATTGAAGTCCGTAATCGTTATCGTAAAGAAGAGATTATTGAAAGTATTAGTCTACAACGTTTTAAAGACTATGAAATTAATTATGCTCTAGGAAGAATCTATTTTAATGAACCGATTTTTAGTAATGATGAAAATTTTAATCCACGTTATATTGTAGTTGACTATGAAGTTAAAAGTGATGGTGGTAAATATTATACTTATGGTGGAAGAACAGCTGTAAAAACTAAAAAGAATAATATAGAAGTTGGCGTTTCTTATATTAATGAAGATTCAGGAAAAAAATCGTCGATATTACAAGGAAGTGATATTCGTATAAAACTTGGTACAAATACTGAAGTACGTGCTGAGTATGCACAAACTAAAACTGAGCAAGAGGCTGTAACGACTAAAGGAGAAGCGAAATTAGCAGAGATTGAACATATTGGGAATGGTATACATACTCGTGCATATTATCGTGAACAAGATGCTGCTTTTGGTTTGGGACAATTAAACGAAGATTTAGGTGCTACAAGAAAAATTGGTATTGATTTTTCACAACAGTTTGATAATCGTCAAAGTCATCAGCTCTCAATATATAGAGAGAGTGATTTGTTAAATAATTCAGATTCAGATGTTTTAGAGTTTAGAACACAAATGGAACAGCAAGAGTGGAATATCTTTGCTGGGTATCGTTATTCTAAAGAGAGTTTCAATGATATGGCACAACAAATTTTAGTAGGTGCTTCTCATCGATTTTTTAATCAACGTTTAAAATTGAGTGCAACACATGATCAGACTATAAGTAGTGATGAGAGTAACTTATTCCCCACTAAAACAGGTATGGGAATAGAGTATGCTCTAAGTAGCTCTATTGATTTGTTTAGTAATTATGAGTGGACTACTAATGCTGAACAGGGAAGAGTGGGTGTACGATTTAGACCTTGGTCAGGGATGACAATTGAAAACAGTACACTAAGTGAAAAGAGTAATGACTCTGAAAATATCTATAATACATTAGGTTCAGTACAAAGTTTTCAACTGACACCAGAAATAGGTATTAATCTTGGTTTTGAACAAGGAAATATGATTGAAAGTAACCTAACAGATACTGATAGATCATTTAATGCATATAGACTAGGTATGAATTATAATGAAGAACAATATGCAATAACTTTTTCTGGTGAAGTTCGTAAATCTAGGGATGAAGACAAGATTAATGTTACGTCAAGTATCTATAGTCAGGCAACAGACTCTTTAGCGTTAGCATTGAGTGGAAATTATAGTTATATGAAGGGAAGAGACCATAAAATTGGTACTGAAGAGAAAAAATCAGATACGAATTTACGTTTTTCTTTAGTCTCAAGACCTAAAGGCAAAGGTATGATTGTTTTAGAAAAATTAGATTATATTTCATCAAATCAGGAACAAAATAGTGAAGAGATATTGACTACAAAATTGGTAAATAATTTAAATGTAAATTTAACACCTACAGATAAGAGTGAAGTCTCTCTCCAACATGGTGTAAAATATGTTGAGAATACAGTAGATAGTTTTGAATATAAAGGATTTACCCAGTTGATGGGTATAGATGCACGATATGATATACAAAAATCTTGGGAACTTGGTATACAAGGTTCATGGCTCTATGCACAAAGTGCAAAAAATAGTGATTTTGGATTAGGTATTTATAGTGGACATAATCTATTTGATAATATGCTACTAACCCTTGGATATAATTGGAAAGGTTTTGAAGATCAAGATTTCTCTTTACAAACCTACAGAATGGAAGGACCATATTTTAGATTTAATATGAAATATGATCAAGAGAGTTTAAAAGATATTGCTAGGGTTATGTCATGGTAAAAAAAATTATATTTTTGCTAAGTTTTTCTTCACTGCTAGCTAATGCTACATGGTGGGATACAGATTGGCACTATCGTATACCCGTTACAATTAATAATGCAGTGGAAAACCAAACAGCTAAGATAAATATTGATTTCTCAGCAGAAGGATTGAGTGGAAATTTAGATAAAAATTCTATTCGTATAGTAAAAGCTGATGATTCAACATTGGTTGCGAAACAAGAGTTTACAGATAATATATTTAATGATGTAACGGATACCTTGGATAATGGAAAAGGTGAAATAAAATTTATTTTAGAAGATAGTGGAACTGTAAACTACTATATCTATTATGATATAACAACCAAACCAGTACTAGCAAATAGTTATGTGATTAATGGAAACTTTGAACACTCAAATGGTTCTGTTCCTACTAACTGGACAGTTGGTCAAAGTGATATTGGTTCAAATGCACCAAACAATGAAGTTCATCCAATAGATGGAGAGGGTGATACGGTAACTGTAAATGATTCAACAGTAGCTAATACAGCACATACAGGGGAGGCTTTTCATCTACATGGTTATAGAGACAGAGATGAGTCAGACAGTAAACAAGAAAAAGTATATATTGAAAAAAGTTTTGCAGTCCCAAGTTCAAATGCTGGTACTGTTGATTATTGGTTTAGACTTCAAGGTTTTGATGATGTTAATTATGATTACGTTGTTGTAACGATTGATGGTCAAGCTATTGATCATACAAAACTTTCAATTTCTAATTCTAAAATAAAAGTTAGCAGTGAGAAGTATGGTAGAAAAGAGCAATATAGTAATACTGTTGTAGATAGTGATTGGACAAAAGCATCTTTAGATTTAGCATCGTATGCTGGTACAAATATTACAATGCGTATAACATCTCATTTTGCAAGTGACAATGGGTATAGAAGTTGGGAACTTTTAGATGATATGGAGTGGAGTTTAAATACATCACTTTCTCTAGGAACACAAGAAGAGGTACCTACAGCTATTTTGAGTATAGCGAAAGACTCATGTGTATTATCAGACTTGATTAATGGAGAAACCCTTCCTAAAAGAATACCTGGTGCAGTAGTACGATATGTTGTTGAACTTAACAATACAGGTGGACTTGCTGCTGATGATATTGAATTAACAGATACTTTAAGTGAAGAATTTGATACTACATCTATTCAAAATTTACAAATAGTAGATGGTTCTTGTGATTGTCTAGGGGTAACTTCTTCAAGTAACAATGGAGCTAATGGAACAGAAAATGGTGTTAATCCAATTATTTTAGATTTTGGTACGATTGTTGCTGGGACAGAAGAAACACCTAGTCAAAAATGTGGTTATTTTGAAGTTGAACTACAGTGATGTATTTTATATCCAAATAGAGTTCTAAATTTCACAATTAGTCGACACTTGCTATGTTATAATTCTTCTAAAAAGGAAAATTATGATTCGATTTTTGATAATTATGTTAATAACATTGAATTTTGCTCAGGCAAGTAGCGAAAAATATTTTATTCAGTTTGGTAGTTTTAAAAACTTAAAAGGTTTAGAAGAAAGTATATTAAAACTACCAAACTCTTTACGGACACATGTCGTTATTGTTCGTTCTAATGGTTGGTATATCCCATTTGCTTATTACACTCCAAATAAAACCTTGCTTTATCCAAAAATATCAAGTTACAAACGCTATTTCCCAGATGCTCATATTGCACATTCAGCTTATATGTTAAATCATCCACTGGTTCGTAATTATGCTGTAAAAAAAAGTGTACCTAAAAAAATAGTATATAAACGACCAGTTCAACATATCTATCCCAAAAAAGTAATAGTTCAACCTATAGTTCCTATAACTATTGCAAAACCAATTGTACCTATTGTTCAAACAAAAATTGTAAAAAAAGAAAAAGAGACTTCAGATGTTTTTAAAAATGAAAAACCTATATATTATAAACATTTTTCAAAAAAAATGTTAAGTGGAAAACACTATTATTTAGCATATAAAACAAGTGATGAAAGACCAAATCTTCTTATAAAAGTAATTTTTGGAAATCATAATGTTACTTATCAACCAATTATTGGAGAGATGACAATGATGAAAGCAAATTATTTGATAGAAAGAAATAGACTATATATGTTTACAGATACTTTTACGAGAGAAGGGGCATTTTCTAAATTAGAAGAACATAGAAAGAATCATTTTTTAGTATCTAGTTGGGCAGATGGAAAGAAATTGAATACATTAAGATACTATTATAAGTTAAATGATGCAAAAGAATATTTAGGAATCAATACTTCAGATGGTTTAGCAGAAGCACTGGAAGAGGGTGATTATGATAATTTCTTTTTAGAAGAGGACTACTAACATATTTTAACACTAAAATATGAGGGAATATTTTTTTATGTTTCTTCATAAATATTACTATTGAAATAGTAATTAATAAAGTGTAAAGTTATATCACAATCTTCAATATTAATATAAACTTTAATATAATAAATACAATTTATATTTAAAATATTATAAAATATAAGTAGAAAAAGTATTGAGGAAAAATTATGAGAAAGATAATATTAAGAATTCTTAAAATTCTATTTTTATTAAATATAGTGCTATCAGCAAATAGTATTGAGAGAGAATATTCAACAAATACCTATGTTAAAGAGTCTATATCATCAGGTTCAGGGTGCAAAATAAGTAATGAGATGTCAGAGGTATCTCTAGATTTATATTGTGGTTCAAGTATGGTTGTAATGGTTGTGTTGAGTTCTCTTTTAGGAATGTTTTTTATGAAAGATGAATTTTCAGGAGTATTGAGTTAATATTTCAACATTGTTAAAAGGCTAAAATTTCCTCTAAACTTCTGTAGCCTTTTTGACAAACCATGTGACCATCTTTGTCAATTTTTACTACAGAAGGAAAAGAGTTTGCTCCCATAGAACGTGCTTTTGAGAAG
>Ga0256826_1002766_pt1 | contig 10620 bp, 9 predicted proteins | sample CV79metaG_FD_185975 | JGI IMG/M metagenome (GOLD analysis project Ga0256826, IMG submission 185975) | Hydrothermal vent microbial communities from East Pacific Rise, Pacific Ocean - CV79 | ecosystem: Environmental > Aquatic > Marine > Hydrothermal vents | place: Pacific Ocean: East Pacific Rise... | reverse complement strand
TGGTTGGTGGATCTACAAGAGTTCCATTGGTTCAAGAAGAGGTTCAAAAATTCTTCGGAAAAGAGCTTAACAAGTCAGTTAACCCAGACGAAGTTGTTGCACTTGGTGCTGCGATTCAAGGGGGAGTACTTAAAGGTGACGTAAAAGATGTACTTTTACTAGATGTTACACCACTTTCTCTTGGTATTGAAACTTTAGGTGGAGTTACTACAAAAGTAATTGAAAAAGGAACAACCATTCCTGCTAAAAAGTCTCAAGTGTTCTCAACAGCAGAAGACAATCAACCAGCAGTAAGTATTCACGTACTTCAAGGTGAAAGAGAATTTTCAAAAGATAACAAATCTTTAGGTATGTTTGAACTTAGAGATATTCCTGCAGCACCAAGAGGTGTACCTCAGATTGAAGTAACATTTGATATTGATGCGAATGGTATTTTAACTGTTTCTGCACAAGACAAAGGTACAGGTAAATCTCAAGAGATTAAAATCACTGGTTCGTCGGGACTTTCAGATGAAGAGATTGAAAAAATGGTTCAAGATGCTGAAATGAATAAATCAGAAGATGAAGCTAGAAAACTTCTTGTTGATGCAAGAAATCAAGCAGATGCATTGGTTCACCAAACTAAGAAATCATTAACTGATCTTGGTGATAATTTTGATGCTACTGAGAAAGCAGGAATTGAAGCGGCTATCGCAGATGTTGAAGCGGTACTTAAAGATGACTCAGTAACGAAAGATCAAATTGAAGAAAAAGTTAAAGTATTAACTGAAAAATCACACAAACTTGCAGAAGCAGTTTATGCTAAAGAGCAGGGTGAAAATAAAGATACAGCAGCTAAAAAAGCAGATGATGATGATATCATTGATGCTGAAGTAGAATAATTTAATATATCTCTAATTTTCTTTCTGGCGAGATAAGATTTAATCTTATCTCGCATCTCTTCCTCTTTCTAACCTCTTACTTATTATTTTCACATACGGATAGATACTTTTTGGTACAAATATTAATATTTAAAATTTTAGAAAAATGATATTTATTTATATTGAATAATGTTAGAATATAGAGTATAATAACAAAAATTAAAGAATATGGGGTTAAGAGAAAAAATGAGAATTATTAAATATTTATTTTTATTGTTCCTTTTGGTAGTGCTAACTTATCTATTTGTAAAATATTTATTAGTATTAGAACATAGAGATGTAGAAGAACAAGAGAAGACGATTATCGTCGAAGAAATAAAAGAAGATACGTTAAAAACAATTTATTTAAATGAGCTAAAGGCATTTCCTACGGCAGAAGGAGCGGGTGCCATAGCCACTGGTGGACGTGGTGGAAAGGTAATCTATGTTAGCAATAGAAACGCAAGTGGTGAAGGGTCTTTAAGTGCTGCGTTGAAGGAAGAGGGGAAACGTACCATTGTTTTTTCAGTAGGTGGTAAGTTTACACGGGGAGAAAATGAGAATTTTGGTACCCATGGTGACTTGACGATTGCTGGACAAACAGCCAATGATATTGGAGGAGTACATTTGACCAATAAGGAGAGAGCAAAAAAATCTCATTACTCTTTTCGTGGTGAAAATTTTATTATGCGATATTTGACTGCCCGTGGACAATGGGAGCTCTTCTATTATGATAAAAAACGATCATCTCAATTTGATATGCATAACTCTAATAAAGCAATTATTGATCATTTTTCTGGAGGATGGGGAAGTAAATGTATGGCATTTAATAAGATAAATCCTAAAAATAATATAGCAGGAGAATTTACATTTCAACGCAGTCTATGTATCGAAGGAATAGGTATTTCATTAACTGAAAATGGAAAAAGAGTACGGGGACATAATATATCCTTTGTTACTGGATTTCCTATGTCAAATGCCAATAAACTTTTTAGTGATGAGGATAGAGAAGAGAAATGGAACCAATATGGAAGAGCATGGGATTTTCATCATAATGCATTTATTATGTTAGATCATCGCCAACCTACCAATACAAGTGGTGGCATAAGTTCTAAGTTTTCATTAATCAATAACTACACGTATGGGTGGCGTGCACGTTTAGCAAAGCATGGTGGAAATGCTCAATTAGATATGATTAATAATGTATTTGAACAAGCAGAATATGGAAAAAAAATAGAGGCTTCCAAACTATTTAAAGTTGGTTTTACAACACCTATAAAAGGAGCAGGTGATACCTTTGAGTTTATGCCTTCTATTTATGTGTCGGGTAACAAAATATATAATATGGATGGTTCACTGTATCTTTCCCCTAAAAGTAAGAGACAGTTTACGTTAAGTTACACGTATCATGATAATACCTATAATAAAATAAATCAACCCCTTGAAGATAAGTATGAACGACAAGTTGCTCAAAGTGATACTGAAGATGGTAGTAGAATGTATCCAGTAGTCGTATCATCAGTTGAGACATTAAAAAAGAATTTGCTTGATAATGTTGGTGCAGGGGTACGTTTTAATAGCGATGGAACCATGAAAGAGAATGATGATTCTATAGATATAAAGTATATAACTTTTGCAAAAGAGAAAGATGGTTATCATAAAAAAAGTAAAAGTTTTGGCGATGATGGTGTGGGAGACCCCAAACATTTTATTAAAAACGATTATAAAATGATGGTACCAAGAGATTTAGAAACTTGGGACAGTGACCGAGATGGTATGCCTAACAGCTGGGAGAATGAGCATGGATTAAATCCAAATATTCCAGATAACAATGGAATAACAAAAGAGTTTAGAATGAATCAATATAAAATTATTAATAATGCAAGTTATACGAATTTAGAGATATATTTGGCAGATATTGCAGGTGATTTTCACATGCTTGCTTTATAATTATTGAACTTTAAATTCTATTTACAACTTTTTTTAGATACACTTCTATGAGAAAAATAGGAGGAGATGGTATGAAAAAAATTGGATCTATTATCAGTAAGTCAGTACCCTTTATATCATTAGCAGTTGCAATATTTGGTGCAATTATGATGTATATAAATTTTCGTACAGAAAATATAAAATTAGAGTACATTGATACTACAGAAAAGATTGTTATAGATTTAGAGAAGAGTGAACTTAAAATACCTCAAGAGATACTGATTATAAATCGTTCTAATATTAATATCTCAGTTATTAATTTGGAGATGATACCTAAAAGTAAATATTTTGGAGTAAGGCAAGAGGTACGTAAATTAAATGATAAAGTGGCACAACTGCCGTTTACGTTAAATTCAGGAGAGAGTAGAAAAGCATTTTTCTATGCGACAGTAAGAGAGCAAAATGTTATAGAAATGGCAAAAAAATATACGGGTGATTATAGTAAATTAGATTTTAAACTTTTTTTAGCACAGAATGGACTCTCTATTAAAGGAGAGAAGGTTGACTTTTCAAAAGGAATATCGTTAACCAATAGTAATCAGGGAATTGCTTATAAATTTGAATTAAAAACAGGTCGTGATGGTGTTTATATTTTAAATGCATCAGATACAAAAATAGTCCCATAATCTATGCTATAATAGAAAAAATTAATAGGAGTAGATAATGGAAATGAAAATATGTAATAGTTTAGAAGAAGCACGAAAAGAAATTGATATTGTTGATGAAAAATTGGTAGAGTTTGTAGCTATTAGAAACAATTATATCAAACAGATTGCTCATTTTAAAACAACGGTAGAAGAGGTAAAATCTGATGAAAGAATATCAGATGTTATTAATCGGGTAAGAGCAAAGGCAATAGATCTAGATTTATCACCAAATCTTATAAATGATATGTTTATAAGAATGATTGATGAGATGGTTGAAACAGAGATTTCTGAGTTTAATAATACAAAAGTTTTTTAAATACTACCTAGTATTTCATATGGTAAAATTTTAGGATAAAGACGTCTATATTCAGCGTTGTCTCCTATAAATTTCCAACTATCCATTCCTTCTTGAATTGCCAACATTTTTTCATTTTTTATAATGGTAATTGTACGGTTTAATGTATTAACACTGATGTTATTTGAACCATATTTATGCTGCATAATATCATATAGAAATCGCATCTGTTTTTCACTGCTGTAGAGTGTTGGGTTAATAAAGTTTAAGGTAATAATAGAAGTATATTCTAAATTTGTAAAATATCCATTAGAGAAAGAATTCACTTCCCCTATATGGGTAATATTTGTTTGAAAAGAAGAAATTTCTAGGTCGGGTGAATTGACCATTGTATTAATAAATTCTCTAAACATGGAACGATTAATCGGAATAAAAAGTTTAGGATAAGTCATACTAATAATGGCATCAGCGTTGAGTGATTTTAATTGATTAAGATAGAGATCAAAATGGTTTTTTAGCTCTTGTTTTTGGGTAGTAGAGGCAGATACTTGAGTCTCTAGTATGGTTGAGTCATCTTTTAAAGATGGGTCTTTATCTCCTAGACAGGCACTAAAAATAAAAAGTGATACAAATAGTATAAGATGTTTCATTAGAGAACCCTCTCTACTAGATCTAATTTTTTATTTGATTTAAGTAGCATATCATCATGTAAATATCGAAGTAAAACATTGGTAAGTTTAGGTGATGAGAGCGGTTGTCTCATTAAACTGTATGAATTTATTTCTAAGGTTTTAAATATAAAGTTTTGATACTCAACTTCACCTAGAGTTGAAACACTCATGAGCAACGAGAGTATGGTGGAAAGTGATGAGGGATAAGTCGTATCGAAAATACTCTCTTTAATGTTAAACTCTTCATTTGAAAAATTCCATTCTCCATAGCTATAAAACTCTTCTATGGCACAATTTGCAAAATCTGTTGCTTTCTTCAGATAATTAATATTTGATGTTTCAATGTAAGCATCTATCAGTGCTTCTCCTAAGTAGGCGTAATCCTCTAAAAAGGCAGCAGTTTTAGGAAATTTATCTATGCTTGTTGAATGAAAAAGTTTTCCATTGATGTAGAGTTTTTCTAGAATTTTTTCTAAAGATAAAATCGCTTGCTTGGTATATTTTTTTTCATATACTCCTGCTTTTAAAAGAGCAGATATGGTCATGGCATTCCAAGAAGTAACAATTTGTTTGTCAAGGCTAGGGTCTACTTCATGGTTGAGTCGTGAGTAAAAAAGCTCTGTATTGCTCAATTGATCTTGTATGGCATCTAATATTTCAAATGCAACCCTCTTGTATTTAAGGTTCCCTGATACTTCATAGGCATGAAGATAGAGTTTTGAAAGTGCTGCATTATCAAAAAGTGTTATCTCTGGACTTGGGCTATTCCATTCTCTATCTGTTGAAAAATGATGAAATAGATTTTTATTATAAATAGGAGAGTTCTTCATGGCATCAAGTGTTAATGTTGTTGCGGATAATAAGCTTTCATCATTCGTATAATGGTAAACATTTAAGAGTAAATCAAAGGTAGATGTATTTGGGAATTTTGCAGCAATTCCAAAACCACCAAATTCTGTATCTAAAAGATTCTCAACATGGCTTTTAATAGTAAGGAGAATATTTTTATTAAGTTTTGTTGCCTCAATGGTTTGCTTTTTAGGGTTAATATTATTTAAAACCTCTTGACCTTTTTCTATGAGGGTAGGTTGATCGGTGATATATTTGTTTGAAATCACACGAAGTAACTCTTCAAAGCCAAGTTGTTCTTGTTGTGCTTCGGGTGAGATATAAGAAGTAGCATAGAAAGGTTCTAGATTTTCACTCATAAAAATAGAAAGTGGTGATCCTCCTCTGCGCCGGTTCATTAAGTAATAAATCTCTTGACAATGCTTTTCTATGTCGCCCCGTTCATCTTTGTCTACGATGATACTAATAAAATGTTCATTAAGAAGTTCAATAATATGTGGGTTAGAAAAAGACTCTTCTCTCATTATTTGAGCAAAATATGAACCATGATAAGCTACAAAAATAAAAATAGGTTTATGTTCAGTTTGTGCTTTAGTAATCGCTTCAACTCCCCATGGATACCAATGTATAGGCTTATTAGTATAGGCTTCTACATAAGAAGAAGTTTCATTTTTTAAATGATTTGGCATTAAATGTTTCCTTTTTATAATATTTGTATGGATAAATACTATTAATAGCAATAAAAGATAAAATAAAACATCTTTTTTAGCATTAATTGTGTAATAGCTTCTATTTACCCCAAATATTGAGACTTTTATGTATATATTTGTTATAGTGCTACACATAATATACACGTGAAGTAGTATATAATTATTCTACTATAATTATTTAAATATAATTGGTTTTACATTAAAAAGGAATAAAATAAGAATGAAGTTTTTAAAATTACTTTTACTTGTTACCACATTTTTAGTTGCAGATTTTGGCTCTGCAATAAATAATGATAAATTTATGACCGCAGAAGAGGCTTTTAAAGTTTCAGCTGTTTTAAATGGTGATGTTATTGAAACAAAGATTATATTGGGTGATAAAATCCATGTTACTGCAGAGACTTTAAAATTTTCAATTGATAAACCTAAAAAAACTCCATTAAATATAGAATTACCAAAAGCCAAAGAGGTAGATGGAGATATGGTTTATCTTGATGATATCATTGTTAATATACCGGTAAATATGATTGCTAGAAAAGTTTCTGGTGATTATACTTTAGCAATTGACTTTTCTGGATGTTCAGATAAGGGTATTTGTTATAACCCAGTACATGAAACTTATGATTTCAAAGGTGATCCTACCTTAAAGGTGAGTTTTTTAGATAAATTGAAAGATGCATTGGATGAAGATAATCCTAATGGTATTGTTGATCTTCTTATTGGTGAAAGCTCATTCTTTATTGTACTTCTCTTTTTGATGCTTGGGTTACTTTTAGCATTAACACCTTGTATCTTTCCGATGATTCCTATTTTATCATCTATTATTGTTTCTCAATCTGGTGAAGGAAAACCAAGTGCTTCAAAAGGTTTCTTTATCTCCTTAATCTATGTTTTGTCTATGGCAATAACGTATACAACAGTAGGGGTTATTTCCGGTTTAGCAGGCGCTGATATACAAGCGGCATTCCAAAATCCATGGGTTTTAACAGGTTTTGCAGTAATGTTCTTTGCTTTAGCAATTTCACTTTTTGGTTACTATGAACTTCAGCTCCCAACAAAATGGCAATCTAAAATCAACTCAGTAAGTGATAATGCTCAAGGAAAAGGAATTTTAGGAACAGCCATTATGGGATTCTTGTCAGCATTTATTATTGGACCTTGTGTTGCTCCACCACTGGCAGGAGCAGTAATCTTTATTTCTCAAACAGGAGATGCATTACTTGGTGGTATAGCACTTTTTGCAATGAGCATGGGTATGGGTATTCCACTTCTTTTAGTTGGTGTGGGTGCAGGTAAATTTATGCCTAGACCAGGAGGTTGGATGACCGCTGTATCTCAAACCTTTGGTGTTGTGATGTTAGGTCTTGCTATTTTTATGTTAGGTAAAGTAGTTTCCCCTTCAGTAACTATCTTATTATGGTCATTACTCTTTATGGGAACAGCTTTCTATATGGGTGTATTTGATAACTCAACTGCCAGAGAGGGTATGAAAAAACTCTTTCAGTTGTTAGCATTTGTATTTTTAATCTATGGTGCTTCACTTTTTATAGGGTTTTTAACGGGTTCAAAATCTGTACTTCATCCATTTGCTAAGTTTACCTCTTCTTCAGCTACTGTAGTCGCTACCAAAGAAGTTCATTTTGAAGCAAACGGTGGTTATAGCATTGCACGATTAGAAAAAGAAGTTGCTGCTTCTGTTCTACCTGTAGTGGTAGATTTTAGAAAAAAATCTTGTACCTCTTGTGATGAGTTAGAGGAACTTACTTTCCCTAATACATCGGTGCAAGAAGAGCTCAAACGTTTTACCTTTATACAAGTAGATGTTACTGCCAACGGTGATAATGAAAAAGCATTACAAAAACATTTTAGTATGTTTGGTACACCTGCGATAATCTTTTTTGATAAAAATAACAAACATTTAAAAGATAAAAATATTGCAGGTTTTGTTAATGCAGAGAAGTTTTCAACATATTTAAAGAGTATAAATTGAATTTAACTATTGCTATCGGAGAGATCAACACATTACATGTTGAAAGAGATACAGACTACGGACTTTATTTAAGAGCAGAAAATTTTGAAGAAGTACTTCTTCCTAATATTTATGTTATGGAAGATGAAATGCCTATTGGCGCAGAGATAGAAGTATTTATCTATACTGATTCAGAAGATAGACCTGTTGCAACGACTAAAATGCCTTATGCCAAACTTGGTGAATTTGGGTACTTTACTGTTGTAGATTATCAACGCTTTGGAGCATTTGTAAACTGGGGTTTACCTAAAGATCTGTTTGTTCCTCTTTCTCAGCAAAAGTGTCATTTTCATATAGGTTCAAAGTATATTTTACGTGTTTGCCTTGATACTGAAACAGGAAGACTTTATGGAACACATAAAATTGGTAAGTGGTTAAATTATGAGCCAAAGGGTTTAGAAAAAAATCAAGAGTTTAATGTTTTGGTTCTCTCTCAAACACCACTGGGATATAAAGTTATTGTTGAAAATAAGTATGAAGGTATGCTTTTTGAAAATGAAATTTTTGAAAAATTAAAAGTAGGTGATCGAAAAATTGCTTATTTAAAAAATATTCGAAAAGATGGTAAGCTTGATCTTACTTTACAACCTATAGGGAAAAAAGCAACAGGTGATGTCTTTGAAATTAAGGTCTTAGAGCTTTTAAACGAGAAAAATGGTTTTATAGCCCTTAACTCAAAAAGTGATGCAGAAGAGATTATGAAGATTTTTGGATTGAGTAAAAAAAGTTTTAAACGTACTTTAACGTCGCTTATTGAACAGAAAAAAGTACATTTAAAAGATGATGGTATCGCTTTACTTTAGTCTTCTTTTTTTATACCAAAAATATCTTCACTACCATCATGATACTCTTTGTTTGCCCATTTAAAATGGATACCAGAAGAAGATTTTTTACTTTCTGATTTACTAGAATCAGTAGGTGTAATTTCTTTTTCGATTGTTGGTGCTTTTGTAACTTTTGATACTTCTTTAACTTCTGACTCTTTCTTATCTATCATATCCTCTAACTTTTTCCCATTGATGGTACAAGCAGATATAAAAAATAAAAGAGATACTGCGATGATTGATTTAAACATAAAAACTCCTCAAAAAATTGGTGTGTATAAAGTATATCATTAAATCATAAAAAACCAATTATTGAAGTAAAAGTATCAGATTCTCCTAACCTCTTTTAAGCTATACTAAGCACATATTAAATAACAAGGATAAACTAATGGATTTTACAGATTTATTAAAAATGGGTGCAAGTGCAATACAAGGAAACAGTGATGATGCAACAACAGGACTAGATGCAGATGCTCTTAGTGGTGCATTGGGTAATATTCTTGGTGGTGAGAATGGTATTGATTTAAGTTCAATTGTTTCAAATATGACAAATGGTGAAGGACTTGGAGATATTGTAGGTTCATGGTTAGGAAATGGAGAAAATTTACCTATTTCTATGGATTCTATTACTGATTTACTAGGTTCTGAAAAGATTTCTGAATTTGCATCAAGTTTAGGTCTTAGTGAAGAGTCTGCTAAAGGTGCATTGGCAGATGCATTACCAAATGTTGTTGATAAAGCGACTAATGGTGGTGATTCAATTATTGATTCTATGTTAGAGCAAGTTGGTGGTGCTGAAGGTGCTATGAATATGTTAGGTAAAATGTTTAAATAATTTTTTGTGACGTAGGTTAATTTTCCTGCGTTACAGTTTTTTTCTTCTCTACTTTTTCTCTAGGTCCTATATGCGTGTTATTACTCTCTTTATACTATTTTCTTTTTCTCTTAATGCCACAACATTAAATATAGCATCATATAACGTTGAAAATCTTTTTGACATGCAAAAAGATGGTACAGAATACAATCAATATATCCCCAACAAACATAACTGGACACGTAAAATATTACAAAAAAAATTGCTGAATATTTCTGAAATTATTTGTGATATAAATGCTGATATTATTGGTTTACAAGAGGTAGAGAATGAAAATATACTTAAAAAACTTCAAAAGTCTTTACGTACTGTTGGCTGTGTCTATAAATTTTTAGCCATAGGTCATAGTAAAAAATCAGCCATACAAGTTGCTGTACTCTCTAAGTTACCCATTCAAAGTACTAAAGAGTTAGAGGTTAGTAAAAAACTGGGTTATCGTAATATTTTAGAAGTAAAATTTATGATAGATGCTAAGCCACTTTATCTATATGTTAATCATTGGAAATCAAAAAGGTCAGCAGAGAGCAGTCGTATGGTTTCTGCACGGGCTTTAAGAAAGAGACTTTTGTCATTAGCCAAAGGAACAGATTATATATTACTTGGTGACTTTAATTCAAACTATAATGAATATGAAAATATGGAAAAAAAATTAAATGACACAGGGAATAAAACAGGTATAAATCATATCTTAAAAACCATGCTAAATAATAAGATGCTTTATGAAAAAGATATGAAAGAAAATGGTTTTAAACATTATAACCTTTGGCTAGAGTTACCAAATTTTCAGCGTTGGAGTCATAACTTTTTTGGGAATAAACAAGGGCTTGATGCCA
>Ga0256826_1002765_pt1 | contig 10620 bp, 12 predicted proteins | sample CV79metaG_FD_185975 | JGI IMG/M metagenome (GOLD analysis project Ga0256826, IMG submission 185975) | Hydrothermal vent microbial communities from East Pacific Rise, Pacific Ocean - CV79 | ecosystem: Environmental > Aquatic > Marine > Hydrothermal vents | place: Pacific Ocean: East Pacific Rise... | reverse complement strand
AATTCAATTATAAAGAGTCATTATGTCAACAACACAAACATTCCCAGATACATTTGATGAGCTAAAAGCTAAAGTTAGAGAAGCAGGTCTATTAGATCGTGTACCTGTGCGAGGTACTATTGAGATGATTGCTATTATCACTTCAATAGTAGTTGCCCTTGCTACAGCACCTATGTGGAATCCTATTCTTTTGGGATTATTTATGACACTTGTTATGACTCGTTCAGTCTTTGTCTCACATGATGTCCTACATACACAATACTTCAAGAGTAAATCGCTATCCAAACAGCTTAGCTACCCATTCTCAGCATTTATGATATCAAATTCACCATCATGGTGGGACTACAAGCATAATGTAAATCATCACACTTACTGTAATGTAATAGATAAAGATGAGGATATCATGGCTTTGGATGGAGCTTTCACACACAATGCCAAAGGCAATAGCCCTTTCCTAAAAAAATATAAACATCTTATCTTTTGGGGTGCACAGTTCTTTATGTTTCCAGCATTTATAGCTCAATCATATAGCTTTGTTATCAAACGCAAACTATGGGGTGAATTTATGCTTATGCTTATGCATTGGCCTCTCATTTGGGGAACACTCATCTATCAGATAGGTGCAGTCAATACACTAATCGTGGCACTCACAGTTAACTTCACTCTATCTCCTTGGCTCTCATTTGGTTTCATCACCAATCACTTAGGTTGCGAAACATTTGATGAAGAGGAAGCCAAAGATTTATCTTGGATGGAGCTACAGATGAGAGGAAGTAGATCTCTAACTGGTGGAGCATTTGTACACTGGTTTTATGGTGGTCTCAATACACAAATAGAGCATCATCTCTTCCCCAAAGCACCACGATTCAATCTACTTAAAGTACAAAGCATGACAAGAGAGTTTGCCAAGAAATATGATATAAACTACTTTGAGACTACTCCAATAGCAGCATATATACAGATAAATGATGCTATCAAAGAGTATTAGTAGCTAAAAAAAGAGCTTCTCATTATCAATATATGTTATAATCCTATCACTAGGAGATGATAATGAGTAGTATATACAGAGTAGACAATATAGCAGATAAAAAGTCCTTGCTCAAGGGACTAGGTGTGGCTGGTGGTGGTGTGAGTATCATGAGTGATAAGATGCATCTAGAGTTTATCTATCTAAAAGATATCAAAACCCCCGCCCTCAATATCCTAAAACAAGATGCTCTAAGTATAGGTGCTGATTTGGCAGTGCCAAATGGAGTTATCACTTGTGAAAAGCCTAAATATGATGCACTACTCATAGCCAATCATAAACAGCTCAAACTACTAGCCAAAAAAGAGTTGGCTCAACCATTTGGACTCAAACTCATAGCCAAAGAGCTAAATAGATTTCTACTCTCTCCCAAATTTCCTACCCGTATCATGGGAATAATCAATGCAAATAGTGATAGCTTCTATAGTGGTAGCAGGTTTGAAGGGTCTAATGCTATATCACAGATAGATAAGCTCATCTCTCAAGGAGCAGATATCATCGATATAGGTGCGGTATCTTCTCGCCCAGGATCTAGTACTGTGAGTACTGATGAGGAGCTATCTAGAGTGGTAGATATCTGTGATACTATCAGAGATATGGGCTTAGTTGATGGAGTAGAGTTTAGTATAGATAGCTACACTCCATCAGTAGTAGAGTATGCTCTTAAATCTGGATTTAGTATCATCAATGATATCACAGGTGCTAGAGATGAGAGGCTCATAGAGCTAGCTATCAAATACAATGCAAAGCTATGTATCATGCATATGCAGGGTATGCCATCAGATATGCAGATATCACCTAACTATGATGATGTGATAGTAGAGGTGAGTGAATTTTTTGAAGATAGAATAGAGAGATGTATAGAACTTGGCATGAAAAGAGAGCAGATTATACTAGATGTAGGGATAGGATTTGGCAAAAGCCTAGAGCATAATCTAGCTCTATTAGCCAATCTTTCGCACTTTAGTAGCTTTGGATGTGAGATACTCGTAGGAGCTAGCAGAAAATCTATGATAGACCATATCATACCCACAGATACAGCAGATAGACTCCCTGGTACTCTAGCCATACACCTAAAAGCACTAGAGTCAGGAGCCAATATCATTAGATGCCATGATGTTGTAGAGCATAAACAGGCAATAACCGTATATGAGTCGATAAAAACATATTAACTAATATGATACTAATTTTATTTCTGATATAATCAATTTCTCAAAATATATTTAGTAATTGGAGTCAAAATGCACAACTATAGTTTAGATGATTTAATAATAGACACTCCCGCACAGCACAAAAAAAGTAAAAAAGGTCCTATATTGGCTATAGGGCTAATATTAATACTTCTTATACTAGTGGTATTTATATCCAAAGTGATACTTGGACCATCTGCCAATGAGATAGAGGACAACAAAACCAATAGCACCAAGCTAGAGAAAGCTGAACTGATAAAGGTCAAAGAGGAGCAATCTAGTGAAGATAGGCTAGATATAATAATCAACAATAAGCTACTAGATAGACCTATCACAACCAAAGATAAGCCAAAAAGTCAAAAGCCTATAGTAGTAGATAAGCAAGATAAAAAAACAGAACCAAAAGCTACAGAGACAGAGAATACCAATACAGAGACAAAAGCAGAAAAACCAAAGGCAGAATCAACAGAGGAGAAAGTCCAAGTAGAAAAGCCAAAGGCAGAGAAGCCCAAAGTAGAAAAGTCAGAGAAGCCAAAAGCAGAAAAACCAAAAGTAGAAGAACCTGTCAAGAAAGCAAAACCAAGTGAGCTATTCGCTGGTGATAAAAAAGAGTACTATGTACAAGTCGGAGCATTCAACAAAGACCCCGACCAAAAATATTTAGACAAAATAGAAGAAGGTGGCTTCAAATATGTTATTCATACCAATGATAGAACACAAAAAGTACGAGTAGGGCCATATAATAGCAAAGATAGTGCCAATGATGCGTTGAAAGATATCAACTCAACTCTAGGTATAGAAGGATTTGTAATGAGGCGTAAACTATGATAAAAAGCATACTATTTGACCAGCTAACACCAGTAGCACTATATGGAGAGATAAAAGAGCTATATCCAAATGAGATTACGATGCTCTTTGAGAGTGTAGTCAATACTAGTGATGGGAATTTTAGCTTTATCACCATAGGCACTAGAGAGCAGATCAAGTATCAAGATAATCAGACTATGTATACAGATGAGTCTGGCACAAAGCAGATACTTGATGTCGATCCATTTGAGTTTCTTCAAGATTATTACAAGAAATTAGACACAGATAGATACAAGCAGATGCAAGAGATTGCAGGGTTTGGATATGTAGATGGTTTTATAGGGTTTATCGCTTACGATATGGTGAAAGTGTTTGAGCCCGTACTCAAAGAGTATATGGATAACCTCAAAGATGATCTCCATACTCCAGATTTCGATATGGTGCGTCCTAGACTGATATTAGGTTTCTCACACAAAAACGCCAAACTCACTATCATAGATCCAGATGACCAAAATCCACAGATGGTATCTCAGATAGAGGAGCTACTCCATAAACCACATCAACCACTAGTACCCAAAGCGACTGTGTTAAACGGTGATGGACAGTTTGCTATATCCAAAGAGAGATTTGAAGAGATAGTCCTAGAGGCAAAAGAGCATATCAGAGCTGGTGATATATTTCAGATGTTACCATCGAATAGATACACACAGATGGGTGAGGTAGATCCACTTAGTTTCTATAGAGTGCTTAGATCCAAAAACCCATCCCCTTATCTATTTTTGTTAGATTTTGATGATTTCTCTATATGTGGTTCATCTCCAGAGGTTATGGTACGCCTCACAGATGGTGAGATACTTCTGCGTCCCATAGCAGGTACACGCAAGAGAGGCAAGACTCCACAGAGAGACAAAGAGCTAGAGCAGGAGATGCTAAACGACCCAAAAGAGTGTGCAGAGCACCTCATGCTCATAGATCTAGGTAGAAATGATGTCAGCCGTGTAGCCAAAACTGGTACAGTCACTGTATCAGAGATAATGAGAGTAGAGAAGTACTCTCATGTGATGCACATGGTATCTGATGTAGTTGCACAGATAGATGATAGTATGGATATGTTTGATTTATTTCGTGCTACCTTCACAGCAGGGACTATGACAGGAGCACCCAAGATAAAAGCGATGGAGTATATAGCCAAGTTCGAACAGCTCAAAAGAGGATTTTATAGTGGTAGTGTAGGGTACTTCTCATTCAATGGTGAGATGGATTCAGCCATAGCTATCCGAACATCACTCATCAAGGATGACAGAATCATCCTCCAAGCAGGAGCAGGAGTGGTAGCAGACTCAGTACCAGAGCTAGAGTACCTAGAGGTACAAAACAAGCTCAATGCCCTTGTAGCCACACTCCAAGATATGCAGAAGCTTTAGTATGAGTAGTCTATTTGCAATATTTGGTAATCCAGTATCCCACTCCAAATCACCACTCATGCACAATGCCACATTCAAAGCACTAGATATAGATAGCTGTTATGCTAGATATATGCTCACAGACGGAGAGAGGCTTAGAGAGAAATTTCTATCCCTTGGGCTAAGTGGTGCCAATATCACAGTACCACACAAGGAGCACGCATATAGAGCATGTGACTATCTAGATGAGTTCGCACAAAAGGTAGGCTCAGTCAATACCATAGTCCAAAGAGACGGCAAGCTACACGGATACAATACCGATGCACCAGGTTTCCTCAGAGCCATTTCAGAGTTTGAGGATATCAAAAGAGTGCTATTTATAGGTGCAGGTGGTACAGCTCAGTCTACCTCGGTAGTGCTTAGAGATGCAGGATATGATGTAACTATCATCAACCGAACTCCAGCTAGACTAGAGAGATATATAGCAGATGGATTTATCTGTTATAGCTTTGATGAGCTTCTAAGTATGGATATGAACCAGATAGAGAGATTTGATCTAGTGGTCAATATGACATCAGCAGGGCTAGAGGATGACTCCCTACCAGCTCCAATAAAGATACTTAATGAGTTTTTACCACATAGTAAGGCTTGTGTAGATGTGATATATGGCAAACAGACACCATTCTTACGACTAGCCAAAGAGTTAAACAAAGATACAAAAGATGGTAGCGATATGCTACTATACCAAGGCATCATAGCTTTTGAGCATTTCACGAATTATAGCTACGATTTCAATCAGATTTTACCACATATGAGGCGTGTATTTGATTTTTAATTTAAATTATCTAATTGACAAAATGTACTTTAAGTTGTACAATACAATTATAAAGTATAAAAGGATTGAATATGTTACAAAGAGCAGTATCTGTAAGTCAGGCTAGAGCAAATATTTTTAGACTTATTGAAGAGACTAATCAAAATCATGCACCTATAATTATCACTGGTAAAAAAAATGATGCTGTATTGTTATCATTAGATGACTGGAATTCCATTCAAGAGACAATATATCTAAGCTCAATACCAAATATGAAAGAGAGTATTATCGATGGATTAAATACTCCACTAGAGGCTTGTGAAGAGTATCAATGGTAAAATATAAGCTAGTCTATACAAAACAAGCTATCAAAGATACCAAAAAACTACAAGCTTCAAAGCTTGACAAAAAAGCAAAAGAGTTATTAGAAATTCTAAAATCAAACCCTTTTCAAACTCCGCCAAGTTATGAAAAATTAAGTGGTGATTTGAATGGAGCGTATTCTAGAAGAATTAATATTCAACATAGATTAGTTTATCAAATTTTTGAAATTGAAAAAACTGTAAAAATAATTAGATTATGGACTCATTATCAATAGATACAAGAGTGTATTTGATTTCAATTAACCTTTGGCATATATAATACCGACCAAAGGAGTGCACCATGATTAAAATATTGATGATAGAGGATGATCCAGAGTTCGCAGAGCTACTCAGTGAATATCTAGAGCAGTTTGATATCAAAGTGACAAACTATGAAGACCCATTTTTGGGACTCAGTGCTGGTGTAGAGAAGTATGATCTCATCATCCTAGATCTTACATTACCTGGTATGGATGGGCTAGAGGTGTGTGAGGAGCTTGCTCGAAAGTATAATATTCCTGTCATCATCTCATCTGCAAGAAGTGATATCAATGATAAAGTAGAGAGTCTACGACTTGGTGCAGATGACTATCTACCCAAGCCATATGACCCTAAAGAGCTTCACGCTAGAATACAATCATTACTGAGACGATATAGCAAAAAAGCAAATGAAAGCGAAAATGATAGTGACTTCAAGACCAAAGGTGACACTATCTACTACAAAGATAGAGCTCTACAGCTCACTCCTGCAGAGTTTGAGATACTTAGCCAGCTAGTAGAAAAGCAAGGTATCGCACTATCAAGAGAACAGCTCATCAACTCATCTACTGTCATGAGTGATAGTGCTCAAAAGAGCCTAGATGTCATAGTGAGCAAGATCAGAGCCAAGCTAGGTGACTCCAAGCTCATCCAAGCAGTCCGTGGTGTAGGATACAAGCTGATATGATCAAGCTAAACTCTCTACGAACCAAAATTAATATCATATTTTCTATTGCATTTATATTTTTGATATTGATTTTTGGTTTTCTCTATAGAGGGACAGAGATTAGATCTATCGAGACTCTCAGGATGCAAGAGAGAGCCAATATGCACTATCTATACCTATACTTTCTCAAATATGGTGATATAGACAAAGAGTATCTAAAGAGCCAAAATATCTGTATAGCTGATGAAAATGCACAAAAGTTCAAATTTGAAAAAGAGTTCAAAGATAAAAAAGGTGAGAAAAAATTCAAAGTAATAAATCTAAATCTAAAAAGATATATACTTATCAATAATGATAGATTTAATATTGTTTTGGAAAATATGAATAGACCTAGAGTACCACTAGAGCTTTTTATAGGTTTTTTTGCAGCATCTTTGCTACTATTTATCCTATATCTGTGGATGATACGATCTATCAAACCACTATCTATACTCAAAAATCAGATAATCAACTTCTCAGAGGGTAATCTAGATATCTCATGCAAAAGTACACAAAATGATGAGATAGCAGAGGTGGCCAATGCCTTTGACTATGCTGTGAGCAAGATAAGAGAGCTACTACACTCTAGACAGCTACTCCTACGAGCCATCATGCATGAGCTCAAAACCCCTATAGCCAAAGGTAGGCTCATGTCTGAGATGTTACCAGATAGTAGGCAGAAAAATAGGTTTCATACTATCTTTGAGAGACTAAATATACTCATAGATGAGTTTGCAAAAGTAGAGAAGATAGCTTCACGAAACTTCAACGCTGTGCTCAAACCATACAAAGTGAGTGATATCATAGACTCTAGTATAGATATAATGATGCTAGATGATATAGATAAACATATCAACAAAGTAATCTCAGAGGATTATACTATTATGGCTGACTTTGATTTATTTTCATTGGCTATCAAAAATCTACTTGACAATGGCATAAAATATAGTAATGACAAGAGAGTACAGATAGTAGTCAGTGATGACGAAATCAGAGTATGCAACTCTGGCAAGAAGCTCCAAGCACCTATAGAGGAGTACTTCACACCATTTCACGCCTACAAACATGGGCTAGGGCTAGGGCTATACATCATCAAAAATATAGCTGATATACATCATCTAGATTTAGAGTATAGATACGAGAATAACAGAAATATATTTACACTCAAGAGTCAAAATAGTTAATAAGAGAGTTTTCTTTTATATTATTTAATATACAATTAACCATTTTTTTGCTATATTCATACTTATAAAACTCAAGGAGTATGGATGCAAAAGCAACTAATAGCTACAGAATCTGGAAGACTAGATAAGCTACTATCCTCTATGCTCAATGAGAGCCGTAATCAAGTAGAGAAGCTTATATTAGAGGGTCTTGTATCTGTCAATGGTAAAACTATATCTAAGTCTAGCTATAAGCTCTCTATTGGTGATACAGTAGAGTATAGCTATGCTACCGCAAAGACCAAAGAGCCCATAGAGATAGATTTTGATATAGAGATACTCTATGAGGATGATGATTTGATGATTATCAACAAGCCATCTGGACTAGTAGTACACCCCGCACCATCTGTCAAAGGTGCTACTCTAGTTGATTGGCTCATTTATAAGGGTATATCACTCTCTACCATATCTGGTGAGGAGAGGCACGGTATAGTGCATAGAATAGACAAAGAGACTACAGGTGCATTGGTAATAGCCAAAAACAATGATATACACAGAGCACTGAGTGAACAGCTTCAAGACAAGAGCATGGGTAGATACTATCTAGCAATCATTGACCAACCAATCAAAGAGAATAGAAGAATCAACCGCTCAATTGCTAGAAATAGAAAAAATAGACTCAAAATGAGTATAGAGCCAGATGGAAGAACTGCCAAGACCGAGTTTATCTCTATACAGCAGTCTAGACTAAAAAGTGAACTCATAGCTGCCAAGCTCTATACAGGTAGAACTCATCAAATAAGAGTACATCTAGAGAGTATAGGCAGGCATATATTAGGTGATGAACTATATGGATACAAAAGCAAAAGCAAGAATATACCAAGAATATATCTACACGCCTATATGCTATACATGACACACCCTAAAACAGGTGAGATGCTAGAGGTGGTAGCACCACTACACAGCGACATGAGTGACTATTTAGATAAATATTTTAACCAAGGAGAGATAAGTGAAAAGATCGATAACAAAGTACTCAAAAATAGCTTTAGCCACGCTAGCTTTGTGGAGTAGTACGGGATGTTCTACATATGGAGTACTAGCTCTAAAGAGCGATAAAACACTACCCAAAATCACTAGTGTCAAGAGTATAGTATCCAAAAATAGTGTAGGCTTCGAGTGGAGTGCTATCAAGAACCCTAGGGTAAAAGGTATCAAAGTATATAGATCTATCCCTACGGGAGGCTCTGAGCAGAAGTACAAAAATATAGCTACTATTACCGATAGATACGCTACACACTTTGTAGATAAGAATATAGCTTCAAATAATGAGTATCTATATACATTTACAACATTTGATACCCTACACGAGTCACTACCAGGCAAAGTGGTCAAGATAAGAACCTTACAAGCATTTATCCCTGTAGAGTTCGTCAAAGCTTATCTCAGTGATAGAGGTGTAGTCAAAATCATCTGGACACCACACAACAATCCTGCCATCTCAGGGTATATCATAGAGAGAAAAGTGAGTGGAAGTGGCTGGAAATATCTAGCTAGAGTCAACGGCAGATTGATGCCAGAGTATGTAGATAAATCAGCAACTGTAGGTCATGAGTATAGCTATAGACTCATAGCAAGAGCGAGCAATGGAGCCAAATCTATAGCTAGCGATCCAGTCAGTCTAATAGTAAAATAGGAATAGATATGCCTCATATAAAAGTCAAACCATTTGATACCTCTACACTAGATAGTCTGATATCTAGTGATGATATATTTGTATTTAGAGCCATTGCAGATAGAGGAGATGATGAGCTACTAGGTGTAGTGTATGAGGATGAGCCATTTATGCTTGAAATCAAAAAGAGGGCAGAGGAGTATCTCATCAAGCCAGATACTATCAGCCGTCCACTAGATGTAAACAAGATAAAAAAGCTACTAGCTCTACTACTATCCAAGACAAATCTAACACTACTACACTCCAATATCACACTATCTACCACCAAGCCACCACTAGCAAAAGAGTCCAACAAGAGAGTAGAGGATTTTCAAAATCCAAAGTTTACCAAAGAGAAAGTATCCATAGAGGTGGGCTTCGGAAGTGGTAGACACCTACTATACCAAGCATCACAAAATCCAGATACACTCTTCATAGGTATCGAGATACACACACCATCAGCTCAACAGGTACTCAAACAGATAGAGCTACAAGGTATAGATAATATATGGATAGTCAACTATGATGCCAGACTACTACTAGAGATGATGCCTTCAAATATATGTACCAATATCTATGTTCATTTCCCCGTACCATGGGACAAAAAACCACATCGTAGAGTCATCAGTGAGAGATTTCTCAATGAGTCACTACGGGTACTCAGAGTCGGTGGTGAGCTAGAGCTTAGAACCGATAGCGATAGATACTACGCTTACGCTATAGAGGTATTTAGCTCTCACCCAAAGATAGGATTTAGAGTAGAGAAGAACCAAGAGCAGGCAGTCATAAGCAAGTATGAAGATAGATGGAGAGCTCAGGAGAAAGATATATATACAGTATCAGTCCGATCTGATATTCACTCAGATGAGACTACTAGAGATTATGACTTTGAGTTCAGAGAGACCAAAGAGGATATCAACTCCTCAATATTTACAAATGAGACTATTATTAAGGACGACTACTTCATACACTTTGAGAGAGTATATACTATAGTAGGAGAGCATAAACCTCTAGTGAGAGTAGCTTTTGGCAGTTTTGATAAGCCTGAGCACAAGTATCTATATCAACAGAAGAGTTTACTATCATACTATCCACAAGATCCAGTCAAAACAGATGTGAATAACAGAGCACATAAACATATAGAGGAGTTGCTAAATGTCTAACATCATCTCAGTA
>Ga0256826_1002764_pt1 | contig 10621 bp, 10 predicted proteins | sample CV79metaG_FD_185975 | JGI IMG/M metagenome (GOLD analysis project Ga0256826, IMG submission 185975) | Hydrothermal vent microbial communities from East Pacific Rise, Pacific Ocean - CV79 | ecosystem: Environmental > Aquatic > Marine > Hydrothermal vents | place: Pacific Ocean: East Pacific Rise... | reverse complement strand
AAAATAAAAGAGCAAATAAAAGGACTTCAAAAAGAGTATGGAGAACTTCCAATTTGTATGGCAAAAACACAAATGTCATTTTCAACAGATCCAAATTTAAAAGGAGCTCCTACAAATCATAGTATTGAAATAAGTAAAGTTAAACTAGAAAATGGAGCTGGATTTATAGTTGTAATTGCTGGAAATATGATGACAATGCCTGGACTTCCAAAAGTTCCAACAGCTGAAAAAATAGATATAGATGAAGATGGAATTATTACTGGATTATTTTAAAAATCAAAGCTAAATAATAGCTAGATATTATTTAGCTTTATCATAGTATTTTCAGAAATTTCTATCATTTTAATATTTAATATTTTATATTCTTTATTTTTAATTTGTATTATTAGTTTATCATATATTTCACCATAAGGATATATACTAAAATATATAAACTCTTTTGATTTTGTTTCATATTCTAGTTCTTTAAACCAAGTTGCAAGTAAAGAAAAACATAACATTGCAGGGTTAAAAGATGGATCTTTATCTAAACTTTGACTTATCATTTTATTTATATTATTATAATAATGCACAATCATTTTTATTCTAGAAACTCTTATATTTCTTATATAATATTCACTTGGTTTTACTACAATATTTATAGCTTTTTTTAAATCTTGAATATGCTCTTTTATATAAAGTTTTAAATCATCTTCAACACTAAATAAATCATCACTATTACTCTCATACGAAGATATCATATCTCTACAAAAAAGTAATAATGCTTCTGTTTTAACTGATGATTTATTTATAACCATAAAAACTTCTAATAGTATAAACTAACCAAAAATGATAAAAATTCTTTAGTTACATTTTTATCATCTATTGTTTCATGTTGTTGTACTGATTTATCAATTAAAATAGCCATATTTTCTATTAGATAAATTGCTTTTTCTTCTCTGAGCATATTTACTTTACTTACCATTCTTTGTTTAACCATAAATGCATCTAAGTTTTCACTTTGAGAAATTCCAAATGCCATTTCATCTAAAGTACTTCTTATATCTACAGGTAAAGAGTTATATATTGAAGTTTTTTCTTGTTCGGCTGCTATTTGTTGTTGTAATAGTTGACTATGTAAGATAATATTCCCTTTATTTATATATAGGCATGATTATATCAAAGTAGGGGTTAAAGGATTATTTGATAAAATAGATACATATATATAAGAGGATTTAAATTTGAATAATATTTTAGTAGCCCACTCTCCAGATGCCGATGATATTTTTATGTACTATGCAATTAAGTTAGGTTGGGTTGATTTAAAAGATACAACTTTTGATAACTTAGCACTTGATATAGAAACACTAAATCAAGCAACACTAAGAGGTGAATATGATATTTGTGCAATAAGTTTTGCTTTATATCCTTTTGTAAAAAATGATTTCGCACTACTTAAAACTGCTGTTAGTTTTGGCGATGGTTATGGTCCAAAGCTTGTAAAACTAAAAGATAAAAAACTTAAAAAGAATTTTAAAGTAGCACTTAGTGGACAATACACTACAAATGCCCTACTTTTTAAAATAAAATATCCAGATGCAAGAATCACATATCTTAACTTTTTAGAAATAGAACAAGCGGTACTTGATGGAACTGTTGATGCAGGTGTACTTATACATGAATCAATTTTAACATATGATGATAAACTTGAAGTTGAAAATGAGTTATGGGATATTTGGCAAGAACTTGCTGGAAAAGATTTACCTTTACCTCTTGGAGGAATGTGTTTAAGAAGAAGTATCCCTCTAAATAAAGCAATTGACTATGAAAATACTCTTATAAAAGCAGTAAATGTAGCAAACAACAATAAACTTCTTTTAAGTCAGATGTTAATTGAAAGAAATTTAATAAGAGTTGACCATGATACTTTACAAACATATCTTGGACTTTATGCAAATGATGATTCTATTGAACTTTCTCCACTACAATTTAAAGCTTTAGATAAACTATATAGCCTAGGATTTGAACATGGTTTTTATGATGAACTTATAAAATCACAAGATTATTTAATTCCAAGTGAATATGAGGAATTAAGAAACTCATAAAAAAGGATACTTATGTTTAATTCTAAAATATTCCTAAAATCTATGTTAATGGTTGTAGGAATCATTGTATTTTTTTCAATTGTAATTTCAACTATTGCTATTCCAAAAGTTGATAGTACCATTGAAGCACTTGAAGAAAGAAATGCAAAAGAGGTTTTATATAAAATAGTTGATTTAATAAAACATTATAATCAAGACTTAGAAGATTATAAAAAACTTTCTCTTAACAATTATAAAACTAGACTTCAAGAAGTTACAAACTTATCATTATCTATTCTAAATAAGAATTATGAACAATCAAAACCTAAAAATATTGGTAATATTTTAAAACAAAGAGGTGAAGAGTTTAAACAAAATCTTACAAATTTTTATAATAAGAATAAAAACAAAATGTCTAAACTAGAACTTAAAACTGCCATAATAAACTATACAAATTTATATAGACATAGCAATGGCATAGGATATTTTTGGATTAATGATTTTAAACCTAAAATGGTTGTTCATCCAATTGTGTCAAAACTAAATGGAAAATATTTAGGAAATTATAAAGATCCAAATGGTGTATATTTATTTAATAATATGGTAAAAATTTGTAAAAATACTGGTTCAGGTATAGTAAAGTACCAATGGTTAAATCCTAAAACTAAAATAGTTGAAGATAAAATATCTTATGTTTTTACATTTAAACCTTTTAATTGGATAATAGGTACTGGTGAATATTTATCAGTTTTACAAAATCAACTTAAAAAAGAAACAATAGAAACTGTTAAAAACCTTTCTTACGATAAAAATGGATATTTTTGGATAAATGATTTTAAGCCAACAATGATAATGCATCCTTATACACCAGAATTAAATGGCAAAGATCTAAGTAATTTTAAAGATCCAAATGGTAAATATCTATTTAATGAAATGGTAAAAACTGCAAAAGAAAATTCCCAAGGATTTGTAAAATATTATTGGCCAAAACCAGGAGAAAAAAATCCACAACCTAAACTATCTTTTGTAAAGTCATTTGATCAATGGAAATGGATAATTGGGACAGGAGTTTATATTGATGATATTGACAAAATAGTACAAAAAAAAGAAAAACTTTTAATGAAACATCTTCATGAGATTATATCTAATACAAAAATTGGTAAAACTGGTTATTTATATATTTTTAGTGATGAAGGTAAAATCTTAGTACATCCAGATAGTGATTTTGAAGGTAAAAGTATTTTAAATATTATAAATCCTAAAACATCAAATAGCTTATTTAATGATTTAGTTAATGCTTCAAAAACAAAAAGTAAATCACTTTATTATACATGGAATAAACCAAGTGATAAAAATAATTATATATATGAAAAGATATCTTGGGTAGAACATATACCAAAATTTAAAATATATGTTGGTTCATCTGCTTATATTGATGAGTTTAAAGAATCATCAAGACAAGTTAGAAATTTTATATATGTTATGACAATTATTGTATTAATTGCTCTATTTATTTTTTCTTATTTATTTTTTAAAAACTTACTTTCTCCAATTACAAAGTTATCAAAACTAAGTGTAAAAGTTAGTAATGGTGACTATAGTGTAAGAAGTGATATTAAAAGAGATGATGAGATTGGAATATTATCAGATCAATTTAATAAAATGATTGATAAAACAGAACAACTTGTTATAAATCTTGAAGATAGTGTATCTAAACTAAAATCTAGTAAAGAAGAGTTATACAATCTAAATAGCTCTTTAGAACATAAAGTTAAAGAAGAGGTAGAAAAAAGTAATAAACATCAACAACAAATTGCAGAACAATCAAAAATGGTACAAATGGGAGAGATGATTGGAAATATTGCACATCAATGGAGACAACCATTATCTGTAATATCTACAAGTGCTACAGGTATACTTATGCAAAAAGAGTTTGATATTTTAGATGACAATACTTTAGTTAAATCGTGTGAAGCAATAAATACAAATGCACAATATCTTTCAAAAACAATTGATGATTTTAAAAACTTTATAAAAGGGGAAAGACGAAAATCTAATTTTAGTGTAAACTCAGCAATAAATAGTTTTTTAAATCTAGTAGAGGGTACAATAAAATCAAATGCAATAGATTTAGTTTTAAATTTGCAAAAAGATATGAAAATAAATGGATATGAAAATGAACTAATACAATGTCTTATAAATATATTTAATAATGCAAAAGATGCTTTAAAAGATAGTAAAGAAGATGAAAAATTAATTTTTATAACATCATATATAGAAGATGAAAATCTAATAATCCAAATAAAAGATAATGCAAAAGGGATACCTTCAAATGTATTACCTAAAATATTTGAACCATATTTTACAACTAAACATAAAAGTCAAGGGACGGGACTTGGTCTTCATATGACATATAACTTAATAGTTGATGGAATGAATGGAAATATACAAGCAGAAAACGTAACTTACAAATATGAAGATATACAATATAAAGGTGCTATATTTACAATAACACTTCCAATTGCCTAATATTATATAGTTTGTTTATCTTTAGTATTTAGCTGTGATTGTAAATAATCAGAAATTTGAACTAAACAAAAAGTTACTAAGAAGATAAATAAACCAGCAAAAAAGCTTATCCACCAAGCTATATCCATCACATCTTTTCCATCACTTAAAATACTTCCCCAAGATATTTGGGGTGGATTTATACCAAGTCCTAAAAAACTTAGTGCAGATTCACCTAATATTGCACCACCTACTCCAAATGTAAATGATACTAAAAATATAGGTGCTAGAAGCGGAGCATAGTATTTAAATATTATTTTAAATACTGATACTTTAGAAAGTACAAGTATTTTTATAAATGGTTTATTTGATATTGCAAAGCTTTCACTTCTTATAAGTCTAGCCATTGACATCCATCCAGTAATACTTAAAACAAATACCAAAACAAAAATAGAAGCATCTATATAACTTACAAGTGCTAAAAGTAAAAAGAAAGTTGGAAAAGTAAGAAATAAATCTATAATAATAGTTATACTTTTATCAATATTAGCTTTAAAATATCCAGCATTTATACCAATAAAAAGTCCAATAAGAGAAGTAATGGATGCACTTAAAAATCCAATTATAAGTGAAGTTTGCCCACCTTGTAAGATTCGAGCAAGTATATCTCTTCCTAGCCTATCTGTTCCAAATAGATGAGTTAAAGATGGTTCTTGAAGTATTAAACTTGGATTTAGAGTATAAGGAGATACTGTATAAATATAGTTTCCAAAGAAAACTATTAGTATAAGTGATATTAAAAACCAAGAATAAAATTTAAACATTTTTTATGCAAAATAAGTTAAAGAACTATTTCCAAACTTTTTAGTTTTGTATTGTTTATATTTACCAATATTTTCAGGTAAAGTCAAATCACTTTTGTGTTCAAAAACAATCATAAATATATTTTCATTTGTAAAGCTTTCTACCATCTTGTATGTTTTTGTATAAATATCATCCATCCCATCTCTAAAATCAAATGGTGGGTCTATGTAAACAACAACTGGTTTAGAAAAAGATGCTATTGTATTATTAATAAGATTTGGGATAAGTTCAAAGCTATCACCCATCATTGTTGTACAATTTTGAGCATCAACTATATTACAGTTATTTTGAAGAATTTTATATGAACGTCTATCTATTTCACTAAAGTATACATGAGAAGCACCTCTGCTTAAAGCTTCAAGTCCAATACTTCCACTTCCTCCAAAGGCTTCTACAAATATAGTATCGATAATATCATATTGAATTACATTAAAAAAAGATTCTTTTAGTATTGATTTACTACTTCTTGTAGTATCTAAAGGTGGTAAGTCAAGAGTTTTCCCCTTGTACTTACCTGCTATTATTCGTGTTGTTAGTGTTTTCATATTTATACCTTGAAATTATTATTTCGAAGTATAGCAAAACAAAACAAAATAGTTATTTATCTAGCATATCCACTAGCTCTAAGCTCTCTTATTACATTTACTTTTATTTCACCAGGATATTGTACTTTGTCTTCTATGCTTTGAGCAATATTATTTGCTAATAGTATTGATTCATCATCATTTACAAGTTTGGCATTTACTATAACTCTTAATTCTCTACCAGCATTTATAGCATATGCGTTTACAACTCCAGTATGTGAGGTAGCAATTGTTTCAATATCTTCAACTCTTTGAAGAAAACTTTGAAGAACTTCTCTTCTTGCTCCTGGTCTTGCTGCACTTAGGGCATCTGCTGCACATACTGCTGCACTTTCAATACTTGAAGCATCTTCATGTCCATGGTGAGCATATATTGCATTTATAACTTCACTTGGTTCACCAAGCTTCTTACATAAATTTGCACCTATATCTACATGACTCCCTTTTATCTCATGAGTTAAAGCTTTTCCAATATCATGTAATAATCCAGCTCTTCTAGCTTTTACTGTATCTCCACCAAGTTGTGAAGCTATTAGACCAGCAAGATTTGCTACTTCAAGAGTATGTGCTAATGCATTTTGACCATATGATGCTCTATATCTTAGTCTTCCAATTAAATGGACTAATTCAGGATGCATATCTTTTATACCCATCTCATCAAGTATCTCTAAAGCTTCGCTATTTATACCTGAATCAAACTCTTTTTTAGTTCTTTCATATACATCTTCAATACGAGCAGGTTGAATTCTACCATCATCTAAAAGTTCTTTTAAAGTTTTAGTAGCAATTGCTCTTCTATATAAATTGAAAGAAGATATAGTAATTGTATTTGGAATATCTCCAATAATAATATCAACACCAAGACACATCTCAAGAGCTTTAATATTTCGACCCTCTTTACCTATAATTTTACCCTTTGTTTCTTCATCAGGAAGTGGTATATTATTTGTAAGTCTTTCAGCTGCAAATTCACCTGCATATCTTGTAACTGCATGTGATAAGATATTTTGAATCTCTTGTTTAGAATTTTTTTGAGCTATTTTATACTCTTTTCTAAATATAGATGCAATTTGTGCTCGTGAATCTTCTTTTACAAACTTTAGCATTTGCTCTTTTGCTTCATCAATAGTTAATCCACTTACATTTTCTAAAACTTTAAGTATATCTTCTAATTTTGTCTTATATTCTTCTTCTTGGGATATTAAACCTTTATTTAAAGATTGAGTTTTGTTTTTTTCATTTTGAATTATCAATTTATCTTTTTTAATAGATTCTAACTCTTCTTGAAGATGTGTATTTAATTCTCTTTCTTTATTTTCAATTTTTTTTCTTGCGTTTCTAAACTCTCTTTCAAACTCTTTTTTGGCATTTTGTTTTGCTTCTTTTAAAATATTATTTGCTTCAAATTCTATAACTTTTGCTTTAGCTTTTGCTTGTTCTGTATATATGTCAAATTTTGCATTATTTATTTTTTTTGAAACAATATAACCAACAATACTACTAATAATTGCAATTACAATTGCACCTATTATTTGTTCCATAATGTTTCCTTTTTTAAGCAGTAACTATATAGTCTGCTTTTATATCATGATTAAAAGTTAAAATATTTGTAGCTTTACATAAACATCTTTGTGTAAATATAATTTTTGGCATTTTTTTAATACTTGCAAAATATCTATCATAAAAGCCAACTCCATAGCCAACTCTTCTTTTACTTATATCTGTCCCAATAATTGGGACTATTGCTAAGTCAATATTTACTTTATATTTAAAAAAAGAATTATTAGGTTCTTTTATATTATATTTTTTCCTTTTTAATGGGAGTCTAAAAGGTACTATTTTTAAACTATTTCCAATCATAAAAGGTACAAAAATATTATATTTTCTCTCTTTTCTTAATCTATTTAAAAGTGCTCTTACATCTACTTCTATATCTAAAGGGATATAAAAAAGTATATTTCTTATATCTTTAGTTTTTATTATTTTTTCTATTTTATTACAAATAATCTTATCTGTTTTATTTTTATTTATTTTGCTACAAAATTTTAATTTTTTAATACATTTTTTTCTAAAATCACTCTTTGTGATACTTTTCATTTTTTAAGCCTCGTTTGGATAAAATCCACATAACTATTTTACCCAAAGGAATTGAAAATGAATATTAAAAATTTAATAATTTTAGGAATTGTTACAATAACATTACTTACAGGATGTACAGATAAATCAGAAGATATAAGTAATAGCATTGTTGAGACAAAAGAAGAGGTACAAAAACTTCCAACTTTTAATTTAAAAACAACTATGGGTAAACCTGTAACAATTGAAGTTACAAAAAAAGGTTGGGTATTTAAAGAGTATCCAAATAAAGTAGTACTATTAAACTTTTTTGCAACATGGTGTCCACCTTGTAAAGCCGAAATACCTCACTTAAATAATTTAAGCAAAAAATATAAAGATGACTTTGTTGTAATTGCTATTTTAGTAGAAAAAGATAAAGAAAATAGTGAAATTAATAACTTTATAAAAAATCATGATATTCAATATCCAGTTACAAATTCTCCCGCAAATTTTAATTTAGCTGGTGCAGTTGGTGGAGTTAGTTCAATTCCAGCTATGTTTATGTTCAATAAAGATGGACTTGTTGTAAAAGATTATGTAGGAGCAGTTCAAGAAGAGATTCTTGATAGTGATATTAAAAAAGCTTTAGGAAAATAGATATATGTTCAGTTTTTTTAAGAAAAAACCTAAGAAAGAAGAAGAACTAGTAAAAGAAGAGATCCTAGAAACAAAAATAGATAATCAAACTATTGAAACAAAAGAGGTTTTAATTGAAAAAGAGATATCTAGCACTAAAGAAAATATTGAGCCTAAAAAAGAAAAAGGTTTTTTTGCAAAAGCTTTAGAGAAAACAATAGGCAACTTTACTTCAATAGTTCCAAAAAGACAAGAAAAAATATCTTTTGATGATATAGAAGAACTTTTAATAGAATCTGATATGGAATATGAAGTAGTTGAACTTGCTATGGATGGATTACCTGAAATGATTACAAGAGCTCAACTAAGACATAGACTTATTTCTTTATTTGAGCATGCTCCTATTTTAGATACTTCAAATCTACCTAAACCTTATGTTCAATTGATTATTGGTGTAAATGGTGCAGGTAAAACTACAACAATTGCAAAACTAGCAAATAGACTAAAACAAGATGGCAAAAAAGTTATACTTGGAGCAGGAGATACTTTTAGAGCAGCAGCAATTGAGCAACTTAGTATATGGGCCGAAAAACTAGAAGTACCTATTATAAAAACAAAGCAAGGACATGATGCAAGTGCTGTTGCATATGATACAATACATTCTTGTGTTGCAAAAGGTTATGATAATTGTATTATAGATACAGCAGGGCGTCTTCAAACACAAACAAACTTAAATAAAGAGTTACAAAAAATAGTAAAAGTATGTAACAAAGCAAAAGAAGGTGCTCCTCATCAAAAACTAATGATACTTGATGGTACTCAAGGAAACTCAGCAATTGCTCAAGCAAAAGCATTTAATGAAATGGTAGGGATTGATGGAATAATTGTAACTAAACTTGATGGTACTAGTAAAGGTGGAGCATTATTTTCTATCTCAAATCAACTTGAACTTCCAATATTATTTATTGGTATTGGCGAACAAAAAGAAGATTTAATTCCATTTAACCCTGATGAATTTGTTGATTCATTGCTTGATGGAATTTATATCTAAAATAAACTATGATAGAGCCACTTCCTTTAGCTTTAAATAAAAAAGAGTGGTTTTATATTCTATTATCCTTATTTTCTATATTTTTAGCTAATCTTTCATATGAATATTCAAAATATAAAGATTTTAAAGAAGAAGAGATATATACAACAACTGCAAAAGTTATAAATATATATCCAAAAAGACAATATAATATTGTTAAACTACAATCAAAAAATCTAACATTTTTTACAAAATATAAACAAAAACCATATTTAAATAAACTAGATTTAGTAGATATTACAGTTATAACAAAAAAAGTAAGTTTTATTGACTATTTAAAATCATTTTATGCCCTAACATTTAATGTTCATATAATTCCAAAAAATACAACTTTACAAACAATCCTATCAAGTAAAATAAACTCTCAACATCAAAATAAAAATAAAAATATAAGTGAACTTTATAATGCTTTATTTTTTGCAATACCTGTATCTAAACATTTAAAAGAGATATTTTCATCTTATGGAGTATCTCATCTTGTTGCAATTTCTGGATTTCATTTGGGAGTTATTTCATTTATTTTATATTGGATTTTATATTTACTTTATACTCCAATAAAAAGAAATTATTTTCCATATAGAAATACTAAATTTGATCTATTGATAATTGTTTCAAGTTTATTATTTGTGTATTTGTTATTTATTGGATTAGTTCCATCTTTTTTAAGATCATTCCTCATGTTTATATTTGGTATTTTTTTACTTCGTTCAAATATAAAGATTTTATCGTTTGGAACATTATCTTTAGTTGTATTATTCATAATAGCACTTTTTCCAAAATTATTATTTTCTTTATCTTTATGGTTTAGTATTGCTGGG
>Ga0256826_1002763_pt1 | contig 10623 bp, 8 predicted proteins | sample CV79metaG_FD_185975 | JGI IMG/M metagenome (GOLD analysis project Ga0256826, IMG submission 185975) | Hydrothermal vent microbial communities from East Pacific Rise, Pacific Ocean - CV79 | ecosystem: Environmental > Aquatic > Marine > Hydrothermal vents | place: Pacific Ocean: East Pacific Rise... | reverse complement strand
ACATTTTCATCTGGGTGCTGTTCAATGATAATAACACTTGTTGGAAGATGCGTTTGTTCACAAAGGTCATCAAGCACATCTTTAAGAAACTTTTTTCGTCCTAATGTTGGTATGAGAACATCAATAGTATCATTTTCATCAAGTAAAATAGGTTCAACATCTGCATATAGATCTTCTAAGTTAATATTTATATCAATCTTTTTAGTCGTAACTACACTAGCTAGTATTGAAAATATTTTCAATGGATTTATAAACAAGTACAATAGTGCAATATATAGAAGCCAACGCTTTTTCTGAACTGTCGCAATATATTTCAATGTTTCACTAAAATTTTCTTGTTTAACAGATATGCTTTTTTTACTACACAATCGTGGTTCACTAAAGTGTAAAACCCCTTTTGCTGAGCCTTTACGACTCATTATATTAAGCGTTAACTGAAATGAAAACTTCCCACGAAGTAACACAAACTTATTAACTAATTCAGCATGTACAATCCCTATACTTTCTGACATTAGCCATGTTTGGTAACGAACATCTCTTGGAATATTATCTACTAAAACTGAAGTCATATTTGCATAATGTAATACATTATGAAATTGACTTAAGTCACTAGGATGATACGAAAGCATTTCCATCTTTGATGAGACTAAAGAGTCTATCAATAAAAAGTCTACACTTTCGTGAATACTCTCATGGCACCATATAAGCTTTTCGTCAGGATATAACGACGCTATATCAAAAAAGGCATCACACATTTTACTTTGTGCGTATTGTCTTAAAGTGTGAAGTGCATCATTATCACGTTGTTCAACTTTTAGCACCCTCTCATTTTCGTGTATGATTATAATCATTGATAGATGCCTTTGATAACATTTTCATAATAAGCAATATTTTGTTCAGCAATAACTTGTGAACTAAAAAACTTTTCAATTCTTTCTCTAGCACCAAGCGAAAGATGTTCAGCTAAAGTACTATCAGTTAAAATTCTATTAATCTGTTGTGCATATAAAACATAATCATCCGGAGGTGATAAAAGCCCATTTTTTTCATCTTCTATAAGTTCTTTTGCCCAACCAATATCAGAAGTCACAATAGGTTTTGAACACGCCATAGCTTCCATCCATGAAACAGGAAAAGCTTCTGCATAAGAAGGAAAAATGCACAAAGACGATTTTAAAATAGCATCACGCATATCCGAATAAGCAACGGGACCTCGGTACTCAATATAATCTAAAATACCTTCAGTAGATAATTCTTGTATCATTGACCACGTTGAACGCCCCGTTTGTGGATCATTAGAATCATTTCCAATAAGTACAATCTTAAAATCTTTGTTGATTTTTCGCAGTTCTTTAACAATATATGGAATTTCCAATACACCTTTTTTACGATTTAGTGTACCAAAGTACAAGACTTCATTAGAGTTTTTTTCACTATGAGTCATATTAAAAACATCTAAGTCTAATCCATTATGAATCACTTTAATATTACGATTTAAGTCAAACAATTTTTTTGTTACTGTAGCCGTATAAGCACTAACAGAGACAACCGCATTGGCACTCTTTAACGCCTGTTTTTCTAATATGTAGTTTTTCTGCTTCTGTTTTCTGTTTTCTAAATGACAAAAGTATGTATCTGAACCATGTAAGCGAACAACAACTTTACATTTTATATTCATAAAAGCTGTGATACCACTCCAATCTGCTGCCTCAATTACATCAAGTTGCGCTTCTTCTACATGCTGATTAATTACTTTTTCAAGTTTTTTACGTAAAAACCACCAGTTAAAGAACTTAGCTTTAGTATTTTTAATAAAAACAACAGATAGGTTTCCCTCTTGATAAACAATGTCTTCAGACTGTCCATATAAAAAAATAGATACTTTGTTACCTTGTCTAATGAGTTCTGAAACAAGATTTTTGATACTTGTCCCAATTCCACCAATCCTATTTGGGTTTTTTTCATGTGGATATTCTGATGTTAAAAAACCAATATGCATTAATTTTCCATAATAGAATGGATCTCATTCCAATAACGTTTATTTGCATCTTCAAGTGGATACAGAGATACTCGTTGTGCCCATTTCATTGCATTTGGAAGTTTATTGTCATTATCAGATAATGCTTTTAAAAGAACCTCTTCCATAGAGCCCTTAGAGTGTATCCAATAAACAGGGTCTAAGTCATCCATTGTCTGAAAATGAATAAAGTTATAAATTTTATGTACATCCCAAGGATGTTCATCATTCACATTATAATCTAGATAACACGCAGTTTTACCATTTAAACCAAAATCAATAGACATGGTAGAAGCTACGTTTACAACAAGGTCACTATGCTTAACACTGTTTGCTAAGAGTGCCGAGTCAGCTTCTAATGGCACAACCCCTTGCCATCCACTTCCATCTCCAGGTGTACTCCAAATAGGATCTAATACATGGATAATATCACTATACTTTTCTACAATATCATCATACCTTCCACTAAAGTCCACAGGACATCGTCTAAAAAGAATTTGATACTTACGTAGACCTTTCTCGTTTAAGCTTTGAACCGTTTGCGCTAAATCTAATAGATAACGTTCATCAAAAGGAGATGTTGTCTCATCATCTCCTGAAAAACAGATGGTCTTAGCTTCTATATCCAACCCATTTTCTTTAAAAAACTCTTCTTTACTTTGATGCAAGGTGCTATCCGTATAAGGAATAAATTGTGGTGTACCTACAATACGGATCTGTTCTTTTTTAACCCAAGGATAATATTTTTGCAACTCATCCGCCATATATTGGCTCCATACAAAATAATTATCTGCCTCAACTGCTAAATTTCCTTTAGGTAGATTGTCCCAGGAAAAAATGAAAGTCCCAGTAGGAATTCCCAACTCTTTTGCCGCAAGTAAAGGAGCAACTGCAACTAAGGTTCTTTGATGCGTACAAAAAACAAAGTCAGGTTGGTGTTGCTTTAAACTACGAAGGCATTCTTGATAATAAGTACTCTTACGAATAGAGTTTAAATAACTCTGACGTAAGTTTAAAATATTTTCATCAGACTTTTCTGCTTTATTTGCATAAAAGTCTTTTAGTTTATTTTTAAGTTTATTTTTTACACTGTTATTATTATCTGGAAAAAGATAATCTAAAAAGGCAGGATTATTAAACTTTTTTGCATGTAAACGAATCTCAGATTGTGTTAAGGCACGTTTTTTAGCTTCTGCAATGACACTGTTTTTAAACTTTGGAAGGGCAATAATATCAATATTATCTAGTTTCAAGTTATCTAATGCTGTCCAAACTACGAGCTCTGAATCTCCCTTATGGTCTAAAAAATCTGTATAAATAAAATTTCTTAGACCAACCCCATCAGGGAGTAAAATAAATACTTTTTTCATTTCCACCTTACAACTTAACTTAATATATTTCAATAATTTCTGTTTATTATTTTAATAAAGAAATTATATCTTATTAAATTTAAACAAAAAGAAATTACACACTATTTATCTGATTTCAAGTGCTATTCTTGGTCAAGGTAAGTTTCAATACTTTTACTTATTTTAAAAATATCATAGTGCAAAGATTTATCTTTAAAAAGGTTTATATAACTATTTACATTATCATTATTTAATAAACCTTGTTTCAGCTTAATCTGTTTTAGCATCCAACTATTAAAAGTGTATTCATAATGAGAAGGGTCCTTATAGTTTTTAATTTGATCAACAAACTTCTCATTTCCCCAGGCAAAAATTTTTATATTTTTCACTTCTGAGCTTTTTACAACAAGATACAATAAACTAGAAAGATACAACTCAAACTTTTGCTTATCATACTGTGCATTCATAGCATAGTTTAATCGAGAGTAAGGAGGTAGCATTAAAATAAATTCTGTGTCTTTATATTGTTGTGCAATTGAAATGATGTTTTTATCCAAATAGTTTTTTAATTCCAACTTCTTTTCTTCTAATGGGAATTTCTTTGCGACTTCTCTATTTTTTATTTTTTTGGTCACATCTAAAATATTGGCAAATGCTTTTTTTATCTGAGGACTATTTTTTGCCTTAAACCAATTTTTCATTCCTCCAAACCTCTGTTTATGTTCTTGCTTATAATACCATGCAGTTGGTCTATCTATGTCTCTTACTTCTCCTTGGCATTGCGGAGAAGATGAAAATAAGAACAGGCAAGTAAGCTGTTTTTTTGTAATGTAAATCTTAAAATCATTAAATCTATTAGTATCATATAAGTAAGAAAAATCACTCGCATCTCTTTCTCTTCCTTCAACTAAACCAATATCATCTAGAGAATAAAGTACCTTTTTCACTTTTTTATTTTTTAGAGCATATTTTAAAACAAACGAGCGCTCATAAAAATCACTTCCAGGAAAAGAGACATTTAAAAACTTTGCTCCAAAAACTGCTGAAGCCTCTTTTGCTGACGTATTAGCAAGCATACTCGTACCTAAAATAATTGAGTCATAATCATACGTGTTAAGAATTCCTGCTGCCTGTGCTCTCATATCACGAGAAAGAACCCTTTTATCACCATGCCAATGCTTGTGAAAAAGCTGTAAAGGATCATAAGCATACAGCATACTAAAAAAGCTAAGTATTAAACTAACACTTACTCCAAAAAAGATAAAAACAGTCTGTTTAGCTCTCATAATAGTCTCATTTAAAAATTAAAATATATAAATTCTGTGTGCGTAGACATTGTCATTAAAACCAACGTCACAAAAAATAAAATGGAAAAAAAACCTGCATATAAAGGACGAAATAATTTAGAGTCTATCCCAGGATAGCGTATAAGCTCGTACGTATTTTTTAAAACAGATACAAAAAAGAAACCTAAGAAAAGCCAAACAGCTGTCCAATTACTTCCACTAATATCTTCTGCCCAAAGTCCAAAACTAACAACATCAGAACTTTTAAAAAATGCACTTAACTTTTGAGGTAAAACAACACTATCTAAACTAAACATACCATTAAGCACTTTAAGAGCATCTTCCCATTCCTTAGCACGAAAGAACACCCAAGCAATATTAATAAAATTAAAAGTAATAAACCAAGCAAGTACCTTAGGCATATTAAACCCAAGAGCCTTCCAGAATCTATGAATAACCAAAGCCATACCATGAAGAAAACCCCAAAAGACAAAAGTCCAACCTGCACCATGCCAAATACCACCAAGAATAAAAGTAGCAAGAAGATTAGTATAGGTTCTAAAAGAGCCTTTTCTATTACCACCTAGTGGAATATAAATATAATCTCTTAAAAAGCGAGAAAGCGTAATATGCCATCGTCTCCAAAAGTCTTGTATATCTAAAGCCTTATACGGAGAATTAAAGTTAATAGGGAGTTTAATATTAAAGAGTAAGGCAGCCCCAATAGCCATGTCAGTGTAACCACTAAAATCAAAGTAGAGTTGAAAGGTATAGGAAAGTGATGTTGCCCAAGCCTCAATAAGGTTAAGTACTTCAGCATGATCAAACCCAGCGGTAGCCCACTTAGAAAATGTATCAGCAATAACAACTTTCTTAAATAACCCAATAGAAAAGATAAAGAGTCCTGCGGCTATGTTCTTGTAGTTCTTAACCATATTCCATTTACTAGCAAACTGAGGCATCATCTCTGCATGATGTACAATAGGACCGGCAATCAGCTGAGGAAAGAAGGTTACAAACAAAGCATAGTTTAAAAAGTCATACTCAGCCGTTTCACCACGATACGAATCTACTAGATAGGCTATCTGTTGAAAAGTAAAGAACGAGATAGCTAGAGGTAAGGCTAGATGTAATAAAGGTACAGAACCATCAAAGGCTAAGTTGAAGTTTTCTAAAAAGAAATCAGTGTATTTGAAATAACCAAGTAATGCTAGATTAGAAGTAATACCAAAAGTTAATAAACCTTTTTTATGTACTTGTACTTTTTTAAAGTTTTCATTTAAGGAATTACCTACTACATAGTTAAATAACATAGAACTAAGGATAAGAGGTAAGTAAGCTACATTCCACCAAGAATAAAAGAATAAAGAAGCAAAAACTAAAAAGCCTTTAGCTCCTGTTACTAAGCGTTTCTCCAATAAAAAGAAATAAATAAAAAATGATAAGGGCAGAAATGCGAATATGAACTCGTAGCTGTTAAAGAGCACTCTCGTCTAACCTAAGTTCGCTTTACCAAAAGGAAAGACATTACAGTCATAGCGAGGAAGAGCTTGAGGTCTATCTTGATAATCTTTTAAGTCCATATCTCTATGTTCAACATTTAAAGAAAATTGACAACCTACCTCATCAAGTAATTGCTCTGTATAGTCTGTAAATGAATGAAATCCACCATAAGGGTAACAAAAAGTTTTTATCTTCAGTTTACCTAGGTTTTTTTCTATAAAACCAAACGATTCATATATCTCTTTTTTTTGATCTACATCTGAAAGTTTTGAGAAAACATAATGGTTAATACTATGACTTCCAATAACCATTTTTTCATTATGCATCTGTTTTAACTGTTCCACACTCATATACATCTCTTGAAAAATTTCTTCATCACTACTCAGTTCATTCACAAGGTCATCTAAAAGGTTTTCTCTATATTCATATGAAATATAATAATTAAATATTTTTTTGAACTCCTGCGTATAAAAATCATTATCTTGGTCTATATAAGTCATTGTCTTAAATTCATCTCTATGTTTATCTGCTAACATACACTCCGTTAGTTTATTTTCAATTCGCTCAACTAGTTCTTGTCCACCAAAACGACCCAATAAAAAGTGAATCCGATGTACATCTAAAGCTTTATGCTTCTCATATACACCCGTAGGAATGTAAAACAAACCAAATATACCACGCCTTTTAAGCTCAGGAAAAACATAGTCAAAATGGTCAGTGAAACCATCGTCAAAAGAAAGTAACACCTTATCTTTTATTGCCTCGTACTTACTTTCATCTTGCATGAAATCTGCAAATTCATCATAAGTCACAATGCCATATTCTTCTTCAAAATAATCTAATTGTTTACAAAAATTTTCTACACTTAAATATCTAAAGTTAGGCATGTTTTCTTTAGAGTTTCGTACATAGTGATACATGGAAACCTTCATATCAACTGCTCCTTCAATCGTGTATTAACTATAATTTTTGCCTTGTCTTTTTCTTTAATATCCAAATACTTTTCTACTAAACCATCATCAAAAGCACAATACAGTTGTTCAACTGACTCTGGTGTAAAGTCAGAATTTTTATAATACTTTCCACTTTTCATATCTTCAGGTTGTTTCATTACCTCAAGTTCTGAAAAATAGTTGATAATATCAATATAAGTTTTTGCAACATCTGCTATAAGACGATTTCCAATATGATGAGGCGTATCATTCTTAAAAACCCTTGCCCTAATTTGATGAATTATTGCACCTGTATCTATACCTGTATCTAGATACATAAAGGTTGCACCAACATACTCAGGTTGAGAGTTTACAAGAGGCCAAAAATTTGTACCACTACCTCGAAGGTAAGGAGATAAGCCTAAATGAACATTTAAGAATCGACCTTCAAAATGTTCTACAAGGGGTTCTTTAATGATAGAACAACCATACGCGATGATAAGGTCAGGATTTAAAGCTTTTATCTCTTGAACTTTCACCTCATCATTAATTTCACCTTTTGCTATAAAAGAAGGATTTGAGTTGTCTGGCGTGAGCTTAACAAAGGTTTCAAAAAAGTCTTTTTCAGAGTTTTCTCTTGCAAGAAGGTGTGTTAACTGATTAGTGTCATTTTTCTCTCTTTTAGCGGTATTAAGAAGACTTTTTTCACTCCCTTCACAGTATGAACTTAAAACCTCAATGTTAGCATCAAGTGCAATAGCTTTACGCATAAAGGTATGACGTAACTCTCGTCCTGTTAAAATAACAACTTTCACTATTTCCCTCTACTTTCTATCATCATTCCAGCACTTACCCACTGCCAAATATAAAATGCATTATCTTGATTACCATTCAAATACGATTTCCACTCTTTCGCTATTTCATCCATTTTAAACCAAGAAGAGTACGATGAAGCACCTATAACATCTATCTGCTCTTGAACAAAGCCTTTTAACTCATTACCCAACCATTCACGTTGTGGTGTTTGAAGGGGACGTTTAGGTGCTGTTGTAATTTCTTCACTCAAGTGTTTCTGAGCAATTTGTCGTAGCATCCATTTCTTTTGACCTTCTCTTATTTTATATTCAAGAGGTTGAGCAAAAGCCATTTCCACTAAACGATAGTCCAAAAATGGTTCACGTAACTCTACTGAAGAGGCCATTGAGACTCTATCATTAAAACGTAATGCACGTGGTATTTTTGTATAAAAAAGGTCGCGGTATTGAAGATTTTGAAGTCTATTGTCAAACGGTGTTGGATAACTATTTTTACTACCTAAGTTAGCAAAATCATTTGCTAAAGCATTAACACGAGTAGGAGATGTTGTAACCCCTTGAATAACACTATTTGAATTGGATGTATAGTAGTCATACCCTGCCCATTGTTCATCCATACCTTGACCATCTAAAAGGACTAAAGTTTTATCTTTTCTAGCTTGTTTAAATAAATTATAATAAGCTATTGTAGGAATCCCACCATACGGCTCGTACTGAACTTCATTAAGTTCTTTTGCCATCTGAGGGATACAATTAACATCTAAGCGAACTTTTTCTAAAGGGTTATTTGTCTGTTCTAGCATTTTCTCAACCCAAAAGTTTTCATCATAACGATCATCACCCGTATAAAAAGTATACGCTTTAATGTTTTTATTATTAGGGTGTAGTTTATTTACCATCGCTAAGAGTGTTGAACTGTCAAGTCCACCACTCAAGTTAAAACCAACGTTTACATCCGCTCTAAAACGTAAGTTCACACTCTCAACAAGTAGTTCTTCATAACTCTTTTGCACTGATAAAAGAGTTTCCCCTAACTCTACATTCGCTACCGCCTCAACAAAGTCATACCACCGTATAATCTCTAAAGTATTTTTATATCTAAAGCAATGTCCAGCCTCAAGCTGTTTAACATCTTTCCAAAAGCTCTCATCTGGCAAACCATAGGAACCAAAACTTAAATATTCTGCCCAAACTTTTTCATTAGCTTTTAGGTCTAAACCTGCTGCTTCTAAAGCTTTGATCTCACTAGAAAAATAAAATGAACCCTCATGCATCATATAATACAGAGGTTTCACACCAAATCTGTCACGAGCACCAAAAACTTCACCACTTTTATGGTCATAAATAACAAAAGCAAACATTCCATTCAATTTATCAAGAAACTTTTCACCATAAACTAAATAAGCTGCAAGTAATACTTCTGTATCGGAGTGTGTTTTAAAATTATACTTATCTTTAAGTTCCTCTTTTAATTCAAGATAATTATAAACTTCTCCATTAAACACAATTGTAAATCGACCACTATTATCTGTCATTGGTTGGTTCGCTTCTTGGCTTAAATCTATAATTGCCAAACGATTATGTCCTAAAGCAATCTTCTTTTTTTCAAGGTACGAATCCGTAAAATCAGGTCCTCTATGATGCTGAACTTCTAACATTTTATTTATACTAGGCTGATTTGCATTTGAACCAATAATACCGACTATACCACACATTTTGATGCCTCTTTTTCATAAAATTCAACTGCTTCATTCCAGTCATCCATCGTATCAATATTTATAAGTTTAGGACTATCAATAGGAAAGGCAACGATATCATCTCCAAGAAGAGACCCCTTATTTCTAATCGTTTCTACTGAGGTAATATAAATGGCCCCATCTCTATGATAAGCAGATGGCAGTTCTTGACGACGAGGAATAATCTTCTCCTCTCCCGTTGCAATATTTAACCTGTTATCAGTACCTATCTCAAATGTCCAATGAGGGTTAAACTCATCAGGTACTTTTCTGACTGATACTAAAGAATCTGGCTGAGTTTTTTTAAAAAGTTCAATTGCTTCATCAATACAACCATCTGGTCTATATGGACTTGTAACTTGAAGTAGACAAACTGCATCATATTTTTCTCCTTGACTTTCAACAAAGTTAAGAGCATGTTGAACAACAGCCAAGGAACCTGCCGTATCGTTAGCTAACTCATCAGGACGCATGAAAGGCACTTCTAAACCAATGCTTTTGGCAACTGCTGCAATCTCCTTATCATCTGTAGAAAGAATTAGTCTATCTATCAAAGAAGAATCGTTCACCTGCTCAACAGTAAAGGCAATAAGTGGTTTTCCTGCTAAAAATTTTATATTCTTTCCAGGTACACCTTTTGAACCACCTCGTGCTGGAATCAAACCTAATATTTTCATTTGGATAAAGCCTCGTGTAGAATCTTATTAAGATTATTTTTACTCACATAGTCAACTAAGTCGGGACGATTTAAACCACTGAGTCTGTTTTCTTTATGTTCAATCCACAAGCTTTTTAAATGTTCTAAGATTTTTTCTTCATCATCAACCTTAGTTAAATATGCATAATCTTTACCTAAGAGCCTAGTTGTTTCTGATTTAAGAGGTGTCATTGCTAAAATTGGTTTATCACTTTTAATATAGTCTGTTAACTTCCCTGGCATAAAAGGGCTATCTTCTGCATCCGCTTCAATAATTACAAGAACATC
>Ga0256826_1002762_pt1 | contig 10625 bp, 8 predicted proteins | sample CV79metaG_FD_185975 | JGI IMG/M metagenome (GOLD analysis project Ga0256826, IMG submission 185975) | Hydrothermal vent microbial communities from East Pacific Rise, Pacific Ocean - CV79 | ecosystem: Environmental > Aquatic > Marine > Hydrothermal vents | place: Pacific Ocean: East Pacific Rise... | reverse complement strand
AAAGTAGTACTGATGGAGCAAGTTTTTAGAGGTCTAACCATTATTAACAACCATCCTTACCACAAATAATAAAAACAAAAAATTCAGATAATATAATTTAGGAGAAAGACAAAATGTTAGATAAAGAACAGATAACTTTTTTTAAAAGTGCATTAGAGACAAAAAGAGATAAGATTAAAAAAAATCTAAACCTTACCTCTTTAGAGATGGATAGTATGGTTCACAATGAGCTAAAAGATGAGGGAGACCATGCGTCAATGGCATTAGGACATACAGTTGATAATGCAATATTGACTCAACAATCTAAAGAATTAGCCGAAATTGAACTAGCTTTAGGTAAAATACAAGAAAATATTTACGGTATTTGTGAGATGTGTGAAGAGGATATAAATATTGAAAGACTAAAAGTCAAAATATTTGCTCGATACTGCATCACCTGTAGAGAAGTTGTTGAGAAACAACAGAAATAAAAAATTAAGTAGAGCGTAGAGGAGTATTTATGCGTATAGGTTTATATATATTAGCGTCCATTATCTTAATGGCAATTATAGGAATGTTTGTTTTTACGTTTAATCCAAATGATTACAAACATATTCTTTTTAGTATGCCAATTACAATGCCTATCGCTGTGTGGATTGTTGTCCCAATGTTCCTCCTTATGTTAGCCTCTGTTGTACATATGATGTTCTATGGAACTAAAAACTTTTTTAAATTTAAGAGATGGGAAAAAGATAGTAGTACACTTACAGATGCTCTTTACTGGTCTATTTTAAATGAACCTAGAGAGCATAAATTTAATCTAAAGAGATTAAAAGAGAGTGCCTCTTTGCTTCAAGTGGCAAATATTAGACTCAATGGTACTATTGATGGTGTTTCTGAAAAAATACAGAGTGCTTTAAATATTATATCCGAACTAGACAAGGGAAACTGTGTTGATTTTAGAGATAAAAAATTGGCACATGAACTATCTCCAAATAATCCTTTAGTTATTCAAAACCATTTTAACTGTCTATCAAAAGATGAATCATTTATAGAAATTGTACTACAAAATAGAGATAGTTATAGCAAAGAGGTTTTTGAAAAAGCACTTAATATATTTGTAAATACCACAACCTTTCCAAAAGCAAAAAAATATGTAGATGTTTTTGATGTTGATAACTTTATGAAACTTATATCAAGAATAACATATGATGAAGATTTAGAGCTTACTCAACCAATACTTGATGAGTTCATATCATCATTAAGTAGTAAATTTAAGTGTTCAGATTTTTTATTGGTTGCAGATATTATCAAAAAACAGTTCTCTCCAGATGAGACTCTTAAACTATTTAAAACATATGAAAAAACTTATAATAAAGCACAAACAGCATATCTATACCTACTCTTTGATTATGAGATGATAGAGAAAGCAGGAGAGTATCTACATGAACATGATGCACATGACTTTATGAGATTTAGAGCCCTTTTTGATTTGAAAAAAGAGCATAAAAGATATAAGATTACAGATTTGATGAATATTAGACATATCTGTAATGATGCATAATCAATAAACTACAAAAAAATTATATGTCCACACTAGACTTCTCGACCCCTATCTTTGCCCTTGCCCCATTGGCAGGGTTTACAGACCTACCTTTTCGCTCTGTTGTTAAAAAATTTGGAGCAGATTTAACTGTATCAGAGATGATAAGCTCAAATGCACTAGCGTTTCAAAATGCAAGAACTCTCAAAATGTTAGAGAAGAGTCCACTAGAGTCCCCTTATAGCATACAAATAGCAGGTTCAGACCAAAAAGTTATCCAAAAAGCTGTTGAGCTTATCAATGAGCAAGATGGTGTAGATATAATAGATTTAAACTGTGGTTGCCCTGCCCCAAAGGTTGTAAATAATCTACAAGGAAGCTCACTTTTAACTGATTTAAATAAGATGGGAGAGACCATTAGAACTATCAAAAAATACTCAAACAAAGAGTACACCTCTGTAAAAATTCGCTTAGGCTTTAACGAAAAGAATCATATTGAGATTGCCAAAATATGTGAAGATAATGGAGCAGATTTTATTGCAGTACATGGAAGAACAAAAGCAGGACGCTATAAAGCTCCTGTAGATTATGATGCGATAAAAGAGATTCAAGAGGCGATATCTATTCCTGTTATTGCAAATGGTGATATCACCACTCCACAAAAAGCCAAATGGGTACTAGAACATACAGGTGCAAAAGGGGTAATGATAGGTCGTGGTGCAGTTGGAAAACCTTGGATTTTTCAGATTATGAAAGATTATATAGTAGATGGAAAAGAGTCTGATGTAACACCTGAACTTATAACAGAAGTTGTACTAGAGCATTTTGACCAAATGGTTCTACATTTTGGTAAACATGGTGCAATTATCTTTAGAAAACATCTACATACCTACTCCAAGATTGGCTATCAAGGAGCATCTAATTTTAGAGACTTAGTAAATAGAATTGAAGATGAAAAAGAGATGAGAGATGCTACAAAAGAGTTCTTTTCTCAAGAGACTCTTTGATGGGTAAACTTTTTAGGCAGTACCTCCCCTATCTTTTAAACTACAAACGCCAATTTGCTTTTGCTATCTTAGGAATGATAGCTGTAGCAGTAGGAACAGCAGGTTCAGCACATCTAATCAAACACGTTCTTGATGATGTTTTTATCAATAAAGATAAAGAGATGTTAGCACTTATGCCTTTTTTACTATTTGGAGTATTTGCACTCAAAGGTCTTGGTCAATATGTACAAACTTACTATATGTCATATATGGGATTAAATGTTGTCAAAACCCTAAGAGATAATCTAGTCAAGCATATAAGCTACCAAGATATGAGCTTTTTTCAAACTATGCACACAGGAGAGATACTCTCAAGAATCACCAATGATATAACAAGAATACAGAGTACAGTCACCTCTATTATCCCATATTTAATGAGAGAAACCCTAACCATTATTACGCTCACATCTTATGTTCTATATATGAGTCCAAAACTATCTTTTTACTTTTTAATTATCATGCCATTAGCTCTATACCCATTAAGTAGTTTAGCCAAAAAGATGAAAAAATACTCAAAACTTTCACAAGAGAGTACCTCTAGTATGACCTCTCGTATTGCAGAAATATTCTCAAATATAGAGGTGATAAAATCCAACTCAACTCAAGAGTTAGAGGCAAAAAAATTTGAAACTGAAAATCAAAATGTATTTAAATATCTTCTAAAACAGGTAAAAGTAAATGCCCTAACCTCCCCTATTATGGAAGTTCTAGGTTCAATTGCAATTGGTGTAGTTATCTATATAGGAGGAATGGAGGTTATCGAAAATCAACTGACAGTTGGCTCATTTTTTGCCTTTGCTACAGCTCTTTTTATGCTCTATACTCCAATCAAAAAAATATCAAAACTCTATAACCAAGCCCAAGATGCAGTTGTTGCAAACGAAAGAATGTTTGAACTTTTAAATATGGAAGCTAAAATAGTATCAGGAAAAGAGGTCTTAAATGGCTCTATCCAAAATATAATACTTAAAAATATATCTCTATCTTATGATGAAAAAATTGCATTAAAAGATATATCATTTGAGATGAAAAAAGGTCAAACCATAGCTCTAGTAGGAGATAGTGGTGCAGGGAAAAGCTCATTTGTAAATCTCCTAGTGAGATTTTATGACCCTACTTTAGGTCAGATATCTATTAATAACATTGATAATAAAAACCTAACACTTAAATCTCTACACAAAGAGATAGCATATGTAACTCAACGTATATATATTTTTAATGATACCATAGCTAATAACGTAGCTTATGGAGAGAAGTTTAAACAAAAGCAGGTTATAGAGGCACTAAAAAAGGCTCATGCTTTAGAGTTTGTAGATAAACTAGATGATGGTATAGAGACCATCTTAAGTGAAAATGGAAATAATCTCTCAGGTGGACAGAGACAACGTATAGCCTTAGCAAGAGCATTATATAAACAACCATCCGTATTAATACTAGATGAAGCCACATCAGCACTTGATAACAAAAGTGAACTACTTATCCAAAAAGCTCTTGATGAACTAAAAGATGAGATGATAACAATCACAGTAGCTCATCGCCTAAGTACAATTGAAAACTCTGATACAATTTTAGTCTTTAAAAGTGGTCAAATCATATGTGCCAACAGACATGAACATCTACTAAAAGAGTGTAAAGAGTATCAAAAACTAGCTAAAGTATTAAAATAAACATCTTTTTACACCCAAATAAAACAAGGCTAAAATAATCATTTCCTAATTTTACAAGAACTTTAATACTCTTTCATCTCATAAATCACTGATAAATTTACCAACTATTTACTAACTTTAAAGCATCTCTTTTGTTATAATTTATATTAGAACAGTTACAAAGAAGTAGAGCTACAAACCTTTTAAGTAAATTTAGTCTCTACAAAACTTAACTTACTATACTTTAAACTATATTTATAGTAAATTATATTATACTATGTTAAATACTTAGAAAAGGATGTGATATGAAAATCTTAAAAATATTTTCAATGATGCTACTGCTTTTGGCTTCAATACACGCTACTAGTGATGTAGCCGAAATGGAGTTTTACAATAAAGGGGACAAACCTGTTAATGCTTTTCTTTTAAATAGTAAAGCCAATATTGAGATATTTGGTCTCAATGCACGGGTTACACTAAAACAAACTTACGAGAATAAATCAGACCAGTGGGTTGAAGGACGTTATCTACTTCCTCTTCCTGACAATGGAGCTGTAGATAGTCTGATAATTAAAACAGAAGATGGTATCACTAAAGGGGTCATCAAAGAGAAAGATGAGGCTAAAAAAATCTATAAGGAGGCTAAAAAAGCTGGTAAAAAGACCTCTTTGGTTGAGATGGAACGACCAAATCTTTTTACAACCAAAGTGGCAAATATTGCTCCTCATAGTAGTATTGAAGTTGAGGTAAGCTATACACAACCTATTAGCTATAAATTGGGTATATTCTCTCTAATGTTACCCAATACACTTACGCCTAGATACACTCCTCAAACCTATACTAAAGAGGAGAAAGCATTAACAAAAATTGAACATATTTCAGCTACTGGTTGGGCAAATAGCAACGGAATAAATCCCTCTTTTACGACAAGCCAACCCAAAGAGAGCCATAATATAGAGATTAGAGCAACTATTAAAAAATCTTACACTATTAAGAGCTTAACAAGTAGTTCTCATAATATTGAATGGAGAGAAGAGAGTGGTCAGTATGTTGTTAGCCTTAAAAGTGTGACAACTCCTATGAATAAAGATTTTTATCTTAGTTGGACTCCTATTGCTACTCAAAAACCAACAGCAGCACTCTTAAAAGAGTCTATTGAGGAGGATGATTATTTTACTCTAATGGTAATGCCACCACAACGCGTAGAGCAATCTTCTATATTAGCACGTAATATGATTTTTGTTATTGATACTTCTGGTTCTATGAGTGGAGTATCTATGAGACAGGCAAAAGCAAGTCTTACAAAAGCATTAAGCTTATTATCTGCTAAAGATAAATTTAACATTATTGAGTTTGACAATAATTTCAATAGCTTATATAGCCAGTCAAGAGAAGTAACTCAAGAAAACATTCGTGAAGCAAATAATTTTATATCTAAGATGAAGGCAGATGGAGGAACAAACATTAAACCTGCTCTAAATAAAGCCCTTGAAAATAGTAATGAGGAGGATGGATATCTCAAACAAGTTATCTTTTTAACAGATGGAAGTGTAAGTAATGAAGAGGAGCTATTCACAAATATAAAAGCAAAACTAGGCAATGCACGACTCTTTACTATTGCTATTGGTACTGCTCCAAATGTTTACTTTATGCGACAGAGTGCAAAAATTGGTCGAGGTATTTTTACTCATATTAACAATATACAGATGGTTGACAAGCAGATTTCTGACCTATTCAATCAAATTAAAAACCCTGTTCTTCGTGATGTAAAGATAGCTTTTGAGAATGGTCAAGCCTTGGAGTATTTCCCAAAAAATATTCCAGACTTATACTTGGGTCAACCTTTGATGGTCTATATTAAAACCCAAAATAGTAACAATGGAAAAATATTAATTAACGGAAAACTTTTAGACCAAGAGTGGAACAGAGAGATTGAATATGGAAAATTAGCAAAATCAACAGGTATTGCCAAACTATGGGCAAAAAGTAAGATTGAGTATCTGATGGACCAAAAGATAGTTGGAGTAGATGAAGAAACCATTAAAAAACAAGTTACACCTATCGCTTTAAAATATGGACTAATGAGCAAATATACAAGTTTTGTGGCTGTAGAGGATAAGATATCTCGCCCACAAGAGGAGAAACTTCAAACAAAAGAGGTAGCAAACCTTATTCCTAATGGAAACACAATGTTAAATAACCGCTCTAATAGTGCCTATCCTTCTACAGCAACAAATAGAGATTTATACTTTATTTTAGGACTCATCTTCCTCTTTATAAGTCTACTTAGTATGAGAAGAGAAGACCATGCAACTCAAAATCTCTAAACTCCTACCTTGGTTTGGCTTAGTGGTAGCCCTGCTCTTCTTCTCTAAGAGTGGCTACCTCTACTTAAAAGCAGAACTATCACAAGTTCTCATTGCCAAGGCATGGAATCAGCTTCTTTTAGATGGCAATCTAACAAAAGCAAAACCTTGGTCTTGGGCTGATACCTATCCTATTGCCAAAATAACATCCAAAAAAGATAACAAAACACTCTATATTTTAGAGAGTACTTCAGGTGAAGCATTGGCATTTGGTCCAGGTCATTATGAGGGAACAGCACTACCAGCAGAAGATGGTGATAGTGTCATAGCAGGACATAGAGACAGCCATTTCTCTTTTTTAAGAGATATAAAAATTGGAGACCTATTTAGCGTCCAAAATTACAAAAATACAAATGCTTTATATCAAGTAGAAGAGATTAAAATAGTCGATTCTAGTAGAGAGAAGTTGAAAATAGATAAAAATAGAAATCGCCTACAACTTATTACCTGTTACCCTTTTAATGCCATAAAAGCTGGGGGAGTTTTACGTTATGTCTTGTATGCGAAACGTATACCCTTTCATAAATAGTATCAAATCCCACAATTAAAAAATCATGCTAATTCAAACTTAAACTAATTGAGCTAAAATTAAAGAAAAATAATAAACTATTAGTAACAGAGAAAAAAGAGATGAAAAAGAAAAAAATATATGCTAATTTGGTTGATATTCAACAACAAACTATCCAACCCTCATGTATAGAGATAAAAAATGGAAGAATAATAGATATTTATAGAGTAGATAAATATTTTGATAGCTATATTTTATGTGGGTTTATAGACTCACATATTCATATAGAAAGCTCTATGATGCCTCCTAGTGAGTTTGCTAGAGTGGCTCTAACTCATGGAACAATAGGTGCGGTAACTGACCCTCATGAGATAGCAAATGTATTGGGAATTGATGGGATAAACTTTATGATAGATAGTGGGAGAGAAGTACCATTCTATTTCTCTAATGGTCTACCATCTTGTGTTCCTGCTACATCTTTTGAAACAACAGGAGCAACTATAGGAGTAAAAGAGAGCAGAGAATTAATGCCAAAAGAAGAGATTACTCATCTAAGTGAGGTCATGAATATTCCTGCTGTATTAAACAACGATAGTGAGATATTAGCTAAGATAGCACTAGCTAAAAAATATCATAAACCTATAGATGGTCATGCTCCACTGCTAAGAGGAGAGGATTTAATACATTATATAAACAGTGGAATCACTACTGACCATGAAGCTATAAGTTACAATGAAGCGAAAGAGAAGATAGAAAAAGGGATGAAAATCCAAATAAGAGAGGGTTCATCTGCTAAAAATTTTGATGCACTATATCCTCTAATAGATGAATATCCTAATAGCTGTATGTTTTGTAGTGACGATTTACATCCAAATGATTTAATCAAAGGTCATATAAATCTACTTGTAAAACGAGCCGTACAAAAAGGGATGAATCTATGGAACGTACTTAGATGTGCCTCTATCAATCCAAAACTTCATTATGATATAGAGTTAGGTAGATTAAACATAGGTGATTGGGCTGACTTTATAGAAGTAGATAATCTAAATGATTTTAATATTATAAAAACATATATTAAAGGTGAAATAGTAGCCTTAAATGGAGAGTCTCTACTACCTTTCAAAATAGAAAAATCTATCAATAACTTTCAGGTAGAGCCAATTAATATAGTAAAACTAAAAATAGAAAACCATAATCGAAGTATACGTGTTATAAAAGCTATAGATGGTGAGTTAATAACAAAAGAGATATGGGAAACTCCTAAAATTAAGGATGGATTGGTTGTATCAGATACAACAAGAGATACGCTAAAAATAGTAGTCATCAATAGATATACAAAAGAGACTCAAATATCTATAGATTTTATAAAAGGTTTTGGTTTTAAAAAAGGTGCAATAGCATCAAGCATTGCTCACGATTCACATAATATCATAGCTGTAGGAGTAACAGATATAGAGTTAACAGAGGCTATTAATTTGGTTATAGAAAATCGTGGTGGGATTAGTGCTGTTTACGAAAATATCAAAGAGATACTACCTTTGGAGATAGCAGGACTTATGAGTAGACAAGAGGGTAAAAAAACTGCTCAAATATATAGTAAATTAGATAATATCGCAAAAGATAAAATGGGTTCAACTCTAAAAGCTCCATATATGACACTATCATTTATGGCTCTACTTGTTATTCCAGAATTAAAACTAAGCGACAGAGGGCTTTTTGATGGAAGAGCCTTTCATTTTGTTTCAAGATATAAAGGAGAAGAATAAAATGGATTTTTTCAAATTAAAAGAGCATAATACAACTACAAGTACCGAGATAAGAGCAGGATTTACTACCTTTTTGACAATGCTATATATTGTTCCTGTAAATGCACTTATTATGTCCAATGCAGGAATGCCGATGGAAGCTCTAATTACAGCTACTGCACTAATAACCATTATAGCCACAATACTCAATGGTTTATGGGCAAATACCCCTGTAGCAATGAGTGTAGGAATGGGTGTAAATGCCTATTTTACATATGGTCTAGTAATTGGAATGAAGATGCCATGGCAAAGTGCTTTAGGAGTTGTTTTTATATCTGGAATTATATTTTTTACCCTCTCTTTAACCCCTTTTCGTATTTGGATTATAGAGAGTCTACCAGAAGATTTAAGACGAGCTATTAGTGCAGGTATTGGTACTTTTATTGCCTTTATTGGGCTTAAGGAGATGGGTATAATTGTTGATAATCCTGCTACATTAGTTGGACTTGGAGATTTAAGCAATGTAGATACTCTTTTGGGTATTTTTGGACTTATAGTAGTCTCTGCTTTATATAGTCTAAGAGTCAAAGGTGCTTTTATATTGTCTATTCTTATAACCTCTATTGTAGGATGGCTGTTCACACCCTTATCATTCCCTAAAGAGATTTTTTCTATGCCATCTTCGATTAGCCCTATATTTTTTGAATTAGATATACTTTCAGCATTAAAACTATCACTTCTCCCTGTTATCATCACATTTTTAATCACAGATATGTTTGATTCATTAGGTACACTAGCAGGAGTTGGCTTTAGAGCAGGACTTTTCAAAAAGAATAGTAAGGATTTAGAAAAAACACTACAAGCAGATGGATTTGCAACAATTATGGGTTCTCTAATGGGTACAAGCACAACTACAGCCTTTATAGAGAGTGCTTCAGGTGTTGAAGAAGGTGGACGAACAGGACTTACAGCAGTAGCTACAGGACTCTTTTTTATATTGACCCTATTTCTACTTCCTCTATTCAAATCCATCCCTCCAAATGCAATATATCCTGTACTTATTATGGTTGGAGTTCTAATGTTTAGTGAACTATCTAAAATAGATTTCACTGATACAGCAACAGCTATTGCCTCATTTTTAATTGTTATAATGATGCCTTTAACCTACTCTATTACCAATGGATTAGCTTTTGGATTTATTGCCTATCTATTTATAAAACTTATCAAAAGAGAGTTCACAGATATTAGTCTAGGAATGTGGCTCTTAAGTGGAATTAGTCTTTTAGTTTTTATTTTATAGAATTACTATAAGATATCCCTTGATTAAAATCGCAATAATCACAAGATTATTGTTATGATTAAGGCTCAAGTTGCCTTTATTAACTGTTTAAGCAAGATTCCCCTTGCTCCATTTACATCTCTATCTACTATAATTCTACCATCTGTTACAATTTTTTTCCCACCAAGCTTATTATCAATCTCTCCACTCCAAGAGAGTGTTTTTGATGTATAACTCTCATTACAATCAACAACATGTTTCCCATATTTATCAGCATACCATTTAAGTCTTAGTTTGAATTGATAGTGATTTAGACTTAACATCTCTCTTGTTGTAACTCTTCTAATATTTCTCTTTTGCTTATTAGACATCTTTTTAGTCTCAAATGTTGGAAGAAAAATAACATCATAATTTTGGACAAGCTCATAAGCCAAACGGTTATGAAGGTCTAGTAATAAATCATCTTTTTTGCATTTTAGTCTATTGATTTTTCTATTTAAAAATTTGAGTCTA
>Ga0256826_1002761_pt1 | contig 10634 bp, 6 predicted proteins | sample CV79metaG_FD_185975 | JGI IMG/M metagenome (GOLD analysis project Ga0256826, IMG submission 185975) | Hydrothermal vent microbial communities from East Pacific Rise, Pacific Ocean - CV79 | ecosystem: Environmental > Aquatic > Marine > Hydrothermal vents | place: Pacific Ocean: East Pacific Rise... | reverse complement strand
TTACTTCTGAGCCTAGTAGAACAATACCCGCTTCATACTTTTCTAGTATTTCGTAGTCATGATACGCTTTTTTATTTTTTGCTATTAAATTAATTGCCATAATAATATTCTTTTTTCTTTTAGTTTTTTTAAGAATTATATCAAAAAAAAAGTTCTTAATGCTATAATTCTCTCAAAAAAAGGGTTCACAGAATATGTTAAAACATAAATTTATAGAAGCGATGATTAGTGAAGACGTTGGACGTGGTGACCTTTTTTCTCGTATCTCTACAGCAAAAGAGGTTCGAGCCTACATTATTGCTAAGTCAGATGGTCTTTTTTCTGGTCGAGAGTACATTGAAGTTTTGGCAAAAATGTATGACTTAAAACTTGAATGGCATGTTGAAGATGGTAGTTCTTTTGTAGTGGGAGAGAAGCTTCTTTTTGTTTCTGGAAATTCAAAACATATTCTTTCTTTAGAGCGTTCCATTTTGGACATTGCTTTACATGCTTCTTCTATTGCAACGCTTACAGGTAAGTTTGTGGAGAAAGTTAAGCCCTATGGTGTGAGACTTTTAGACACACGAAAAACACGACCATTGCTTAGAGAATTTGAGAAATATGCAGTTCGTTGTGGTGGTGGAATTAACCACCGAATGGGACTTGATGACTGTTTAATGTTGAAAGATACGCACTTGAAAACCATTGATAACTTAGTAGAGTTTATGGTTGAAGTTCGTCAGAAAATTCCTTTTACTTCTAAAGTTGAGATTGAGTGTGAAAATTTTGCAGGGGTAAAAGAAGCCATGAATGCAGGTGCAGACATTGTAATGTGTGACAACATGACAAATGAGGCAATTTGTGAAGTGGTTGCTTATCGAAATGAGCACCATGCACATATTTTACTGGAAGCAAGTGGGAACGTAACACTTGATACCATTGAAGAGATTGCAAAGACTGGGGTAGATGCCATCTCTTCTGGTTCACTTATTCACCAAGCAAATTGGATTGATTTGTCAATGAAGATGGAAGGGTAGAGTAAGCGTGACTAAAGAATTTAAGAATTTATTAGAAAAATATGAGAAAGTTAGCATTGTTACCCATAGAAATCCAGATGCAGATACTCTTGGAACAGCTTTAGGGATTTATGAAATCTTAAAAAACACTGGAAAACAGGTAGAAGTTTGTAATGCAGGTGGAATTTTACCAATTCACTTAGATTTTTTGCCTCATTTTGCTAAAATAAAAAATCGAATTAATTTTGATAATAGTTTAATAATTTCTTGTGATTCTGGGAGTATTGATTTACTTGAGTTTAATTTAAGCTCTAGGGAAATAGTCAATATTGACCATCATAAATCGAATACCAATTATGGAACCGTAAACCTTGTAGATGCAAGTTGTGTTTCAGCCTCGCAAGTGGCATATAATATTTTTAAAAATGATTTTAAAATTACTAAAAAAACAGCAACGTGTTTTTATGTGGCAATGGTTACGGACACGCAGAACTTTGTTACTTTAAATGTGAAACGAGAAGTTTTTGATTGTGCTTCTGAGTTACTTGCTTGTGGTGTAGATATAGAAGAGGTCAACAGAAACTTAACGCAACGAAAATCTTTAAGTTCTTTAAGAATGTTGGCTTCTACAATAGGGACTTTAAACTTGTTAGAAGAGGCACAACTTGCAACGATGGTTGCGAGTCAAGACAACATGTTAAAAACGGGTGCCAGTTCTAATGACCTGCTGGGTTTAGTAGACTATGGCATTGCCTTGGTAACGGTTAAAATAGCCATTGTGGTGGTAGAGTTAGAAGCGTCGTTAAAAGTCTCTATACGAAGTAATGGTGCAGATGTTTCATCTTTGGCTGTTCACTTTGGTGGAGGGGGACATCATATGGCTTCAGGATTTTCTATTGAGAAAATGGATTCACAAGAATTATTAGAAACTATACAAAAAGAGATAAAAAAAAGAGGATTATTAGATGAGTTATAGACGAAGACGAAGTTATGGAAACGATAGAGGTTCAAGTTCTTTATGGATTATGATTTTACTTGCATTGGTTGGTGCAGGTGCTTACATATTTACTTCTCAAAGTTTTGAGAGAAATGCACCAAGTATTGATGCTCCTAAGTTTATGTATTGGAATCGTAAAGATCCTTTAAAAATTAAACTTTCAGATGAGAGTCCGTTAAAATCATATGAGGTGAAAGTAAGTGATGGAAGCAATGAAATTATTGTTGCGAACGAAATGCTTTTAGAGAATACAAATGAGAAGATTATTGAGATTAAATATCCTAAAAAAGCTGTAAATGGGGTTGTTTTAGATCCGAGAACAACTAAACTTCAGATTACTTTTACGGCTACAGATAAGAGCAACTGGAACTTTTTTCAAGGTAACACTTTAACAAAGGTAATTAATGTTCAAGTAGACTATAAACGTCCAGATATTAATATTTTGTCTAACTCTTACTCTATTACTCGTGGTGGTTCAGCATTGGTTGTCTTTCAAGTAAAAGATGAAGCGTTAAAAAGTTTCTTTGTTGAGGCAGGGGGTAAACTTTTTAAAGCGCAACCTTACAAAAAAGAGGGTTATTATGCAACACTTATAGCATGGTCTTTTGATGCAGAAAACTTTACTGCAAACATTACAGCAGAAGATATGGCTGGGAACAAACGTATTTCAAATATTCCTCTTTATTTATTGAGTAAAAAGTATAGAACTTCATGGATTCAAGCAAAAGATAAATTTATTGATGGAAAAATTTCTGATTTGATTGCAAGTGAACCAAAGTTTTCTACCATTGACAATCGTTTAGAAAAACTAAAAACCATTAATGAAACAATGAGACTTGAAAATGAAGAGGTTATTCATGAATTATCTAAAAATGTTTCTAGTGATATGATTGATTCTTGGAAAATTAAGAAGTTTTATCCTTTGAGAAATGCTGCTAAAGTTGCGTCATTTGGTGACCACAGACACTACTACTATAATGAAAAAGATAATGAAGTTTCTGAATCTTACCATGTTGGCTTAGATATGGCAAGTACAAAAATGGCTAAAATTGTCTCTTCAAATGCAGGAACCGTTGTTTTTGATGAGTACAATGGAATTTATGGAAATATGCCAATGATTGACCATGGTTTAGGACTTTACACACTTTATGGTCACTGTTCAAACATCTTAGTTAAAAAGGGTGACCAAATTGGTGCTGGGTTTGCCATTGCACAAACTGGTAAATCAGGTCTTGCTTTAGGTGACCACTTACACTTTGGAATTTTGGTTCAAGGGGTAGAGGTTCGTCCAGAAGAGTGGATGGATACAAAATGGATTCGTGACAACGTAGACAAAGTCTTTAAAGAAGCTGACAAAATTATTGATGGTAAATAAACTTTAAATCTAAATTTTGCCTTTACAACTACATCAAAACCTGAACCTTTTATTATTGTTAATATTAGGTTCATTGACAGCTCATATTTCTATGTCTTGGTTAAATATAGGGTTTATTCTACTCTTTACACTTATGTTAGAACATCTCTTTCTCTACTTTAATAAATCTCGAGCATTTCATTTTTCTTATTCAGCATTCTCAACAGCCATAGGCATTGTTGTTTTAATGTACTCAACTTCCTTATGGATTTATTTGTTAGTTATAAGTTTGGCTTTGGCTCAAAAACATTTTTTAAATTTTCAAAATCGACATCTCTTTAATCCCTCGAATTTTGCTTTAATAATGGCACTGTTGTTGTTTTATGATGATGCACATATGATTAGTGGACAGTTGGGAGATAACCCACTTTTTGCAATGGTGGTTTTTGTTCTTGCTATGAGTATACTTGTTCGTGTTCAGCGTTGGATTATTCCTATTGTTTTTGTATTTTTTTATTTAACATTAGAATACTTTTTTGTAGTCTTATATGACCCTGTTATAGTCTTTGAAGAGGTGTATCATCGTTTCTACTCGATAGGCTTTATGTTGTTTATTTATTTTATGTTAACAGACCCTGTAGTGACTCCTTCTACATGGCAAGGGCAGATACTTTTTGCTTTTTTAGTGGCATTTCTTATAGCACTATTAGATAGATTTTATGGGTTTAGAGTACAACATCTCTTTATGTCTGTTTTCTTTTTCTCTTTTTTTGTAAATCTTTTACCTTTAAAAATGCTCTCTCTATCACAGCTTAAGTTGGCAATGATTATACTCTTATTTAGTATTAGTACTTTAGTCTATATTGAGCTACAGCCTCCTTATTATTTTGAAATGAATGGATAACAATGAACCGAGAAACAAAAATTAGTATTGGCATTTTAGCGTTGGGTTTTTTAGCCATTGCTGTTTATTGGTTTAGTGGAGGAGACAAACCTTATTGTATAGAAGATGAACGGATTGTTCTTCCTAAAGATACAAATGTTTTCACCACAGTCCCAGAGGTAAAAGCTTACCTAGAAGAGCTACATATTTTGTTAGAAAAAGGTCAAGCTGTTTTACCTTTAGAGAACAGTGAGCTTGATGTTAGTGCTAAAACGGTGCAGAAGTTTTTGTTAAACAATAGACTCTTTTTACAAGATACTGTTACTTCAAATGGTAAGCTTCTGCACAATGATATGATGACCATTCGTCCTGCTATTGCCTCAGTTTTAAATATACAGAGTCAATCATTATGTGCAAATGTCAGTTGTTATGAAGCGATTAAATATAACTTTGTAAGCAACACTACAACAAGAGCCATTGTAGATGTAGCGCATCAAAAACTTTTAGAAATAAAACGTTTTTCAGGAATGCAACCTGACATTAGCCAACGCTTAAGAGAAGTGGCACAAGCCATTGCTTTGAATGCTCCTGAAATAAAAAAAGAGTTAGGAGAAGCGCCAAGCATAAAAGAGATGAGCATGGCAAACGTTCGTGGCTCACTCAACAACTCTCCTTGTGAAAATAAAGCACATCTTTGTGTGGCTCCAACATTCTCTTACCATGACAAAGAAGAAGCTTTGTGGGCTATTGTTGACCTCACTGACTTAAAGTTGGCTGCTGCAAAGTGGGCTGGGTTGGGTAAAAGTTCTACTCCATCGTGCATAAGTGAACGTTCTTTACAAAACCGTGAGATTATGGAAAACTACTGTCAAAAAAATACCTTACATAGTGAAGATGGATGGAGCTTGACATACCGAATTACAGGTTCTGATGGACTAGAAGTTATTGATGCAACTTTTAATGGAAAGTCCGTTTTAAAGTCAGCAAAAATTGTGGACTGGCATGTGGCTTACACAGCGAAAGAGGGTGCAAGTTCTTTAGATGGTTCGGACACTTACATGGCAGGACGACAAGTGGAGTATGTGAAAGATTCAAACGATGCTTTTTACTTTGGTTATAACGATGCCATGGGTTGTCCTATGTTTTCAACTTCCGTTGTTCTTCCGTTTAATGCACCTCGAATTTTTCCTTTGTTAAAAGAGGGAAAGAAAATAGGTTTTTACCTTGTGCAAGACTACCGTAATCCAAAATGGCCCATGGCTTGTAACTATCGTTATGAGAACCGTTTTGAGTTTTATGCTGATGGTTCGTTTCGCGTAGTTGGCGTAAACATTGGTCGTGGTTGTGGTGAAAATGCCATCTACAGACCTGTCATGAGAATTGATATGGACTTAGGAAAAGAATCCATTTCTAAGTTCAATGGTTCCTGGGAAAAATGGTTTGTTGAACAGTCTGACTTTCAAAAAAAGGCTAAGCTTTATGCTGACAATAAATATTTATATAAGATAGAAAATGCAGAGCGTGGGTATTATATTGAGCCTAACCGTGGACAATTTAATGATAAGAGTAGAGGAGATAACGCTACTTTGTTTGCCACACGTTATAAAGAGGATGAGGGCGAGCAAGATTTGTTAACCCTTGGTTCTTGTTGTAAGTTAGAGGAAGATGGTGTAGAGCGTTACCTAGAGAACCAAGAGAGCATAGATGAAGAAGACATTGTTCTTTGGTATGTTCCACGTATTCAAAATGATGCACGAGCAGGACATGAGTATTGTTGGGCTGATACGGTGTTGGAAAATGGTAATTTAGTAGTTAAAGAGTATCCATGTATTGTTGGTCCTAAATTTGTACCGATAAAATAAGGAAAAAAATGCAAAAATATCTCTCTATTATTCTCTCACTTATAATTGTTGTGGGTACTTTTTTTTATGTTAAAAGTTTAAAAGAAAATGTTGAAGTTCAACAAAAGCCTAATATTGGTTCATTTACCCCTCAACGCTCTTGTGCTAGGCAACCAAATTTCTTAAAAAAACTTCACATTAACACCCCCGTTGCCATTGATTTGTCTCAACAAAAATACAAAGGATTAGCCTTTCTTTATGGAGAGAGAATGTCTAAAGCAGTGCATTTGAAAACTTGGGAGCAGTTTGATCACTTCTCTACTTATGCGCTTGACCCTCAGGGCAATATGTATTTGACACCTATGCCTTACATTTCAATAAAAGAAAGAACCTTTGAGTTTCAGAAAAATATTTATAGATTAGATTCAAATTCAGGAAAATTAGAAGTCTGGATGCGTTTAGAAGATGTGCATGCAGGTGCCAATAATCCTTATGGGGTAATTGCTTTAACCTATGATTGTGAGGACAACTCTTTATGGGTTTCAGCCATTGATGAGACAGATTACGAACATAGTAGAGGGGTGATTTATCATATTGATATTGCTTCTAAAAAGATTTTACAAAAAGTAGAAGGAGTTGATGCTTTAAGTTTAAATATTCTTAGGAGTGATGAAGGTAAGTTTTTGTTAGCTGGTATGGCAAAAGAAGGGAGACTTTATGCTTATCGTTTAGTCAATCAAAAAATGATAGATAAACCATTGAAGCTAGTAGAACTTACTGAAGTAAATGAACGAATACGTAAGATTACTCTTTATTCTAAAAATAGTTTAAAATTACAAACAATACCTTTCTCCTATTCCTTAGTTGCATTGACTCAAGAGGGGTCAATGCGTAAAAACCATATTTTAGTTTGGGATGAAGTTCTAAAGAAGTTTATATTTAAGAAATAACATAATAATATTTTTTTCTATTTTTGAATATTAAAATAAGTCAATAAAAAGATAAAATTTACTACATATTAAAATTAAATATTAATTATTAAATTAAGAAAAATTTAATGTATGCTATTATTCTCTAAATTATAATTTAGGAATTTTATATGAATATAATATTTAGAGTTTTAAAAATTGTCACTATCTTTATTTTTTCTTTAGGAACTTTTGCTCATGCAGAAGCTACTCCTCCTGCTGGTGAGTCATTATTACAATGGCATTTTGGAGTAACTCCAACATTAGATACAGCAGCTTTTAATAACAGTGCAGGGTATAATGATGGAAGTGGTGCTAATGGTGGTTACCCTTTTAATCCAAACAGTTTGATTCCTACTAAACATATGGATACGGCTGACTATACAATATCAGATTGGTTTGGAAGTTGGGACAAAGATTTTGGTTTTGTTAATATTTCTGGATCTTATCCTTCTGGTGGTGAGTGGTATGATGTTGAGGCACTCTACCTTGATAATGATGAAGATTATATCTATGTATCTGTTATTACTTCTGCACCGTTTAAAGATACCAATATAGCTGGAAATGATGCCAATAAGACCATTGGAATTGTTGACCCACGTCTTGATTCAACAACAGCTTTTATTCGTCCAGGAGATTTAAGTATTAACCTTCTTAAAGATGGAACAGCTAGAAATGAAAGAAGCAGTACTACTTGGAACTATAACTATGGATTAGATTTAATTGATGATGTTCGTCCTAACAATGACAACAGTAATGAATATACGGTAGGAACATACTATAAAACACAATATATTCGTAGTGAAACACTTCAAAAAGGTCTCTACTCTACAACATCAGATTTACCAGACACGGCATCTGATATTGTCTACCCTTCAACTGGTGACTGGTATACGGGGTCACGTGTGGGACATGTTGATGCCTATTATGAATTAACCCACTTTGACCCAGCTACCAGTAGTTCTCAGTTCTCTGGTGCTTACAAAGGTGATGCTACTTATGTAAACTATTATCGTTATACTTTTCCTAGTGGTCATGAAGAGAATGACGCTGAAACATGGGTTATAGAAGCGATTATCCCTAAAGCACTTTTTGGTACAGATATTACGGGTCAGGCACAACAAGTGATGGCGATTCGATGGACGATGGGTTGTCGTAATGATGGTGCTAATGAGAATGAGGGTGGTCCTTTTCCAATTATTCAACTTAAAGCAACACTGGACAAAAAAGATTGGGGTGACCTACCAGATGCTGATGGTGTAAGTAACAGTAATGGTGCGAATTATAATACAGATGCTACAGGAACTGTTGGTGCGAGTCATGTTATTGTCAATAATCTTTATATGGGTTCCATTATAGACAAAGAGTTAGAGGGGCAACCTTCGGCTTTAGCAGATGGAGATGATACGGTTGATGGAGATGATGAAGATGGTATAGTCTTTTCGGAATTTATAGCTGGAAGAGATGCTGAAGTGAATGCAACAATTTTCAATAACAGTGGTCTGGATGCAACACTTTATTGGTTTATTGATTTTAATGGAGATGGAGATTTTTTAGATGCTTCTGAAAGTAGCAGCGTTGTTGTTAGCAGTTCAAACAGTGCTCAACAGATTACTTTGAATATTCCTGTTCCTTTGACTGCAAATATTGGTGCTTCATTGGGGGCAAGATTTAGGCTCTCTACGGAGACTACTTTAACAGCTAATGGTGCAGCAAAAGATGGTGAGGTAGAGGATTATTTAATTGAAGTAATAGCTAAATTGAGTATTGGGTCGTTGGTTTGGGAAGATCTAAATGGAGATGGATTGCAAGATGCTAATGATGTAGGTATTGAAGATGTTAATGTAACATTATTGGATGAAAATGGAGTTGCTTTGGCTTCTCCTTCTGTGATAACTACTTTAGCAGATGGTAAGTATTATTTCTCAGGTCTATCAGAAGGTAAATACTCAGTTCTTGTTTCTCCTCCTACTGGAATGGGATATGTTCCTTGTAGAGTACAGACAACGGTTGAGAATGCCATTGAAGATGATTCTAATATAGCCAGTAGTAATGGAAATGGGTATCAGTCAGCTCAATTTTTTCTACAAGCCAATACCGAACCTACAGAAGTTAATGGAAAAGTTGGGGATGATGCCGATGATGGAGCTGATGAAAATGGAGATATGACAGTAGATTTCTGTTTCTACAAACCAGCATCTTTGGGTAATTATGTTTGGTATGATGACAATAAAGATGGAGAACAAGAGTTTAAAGAAGCAGGTGTTCCCGATGTTAATGTTACTCTTTTGAAAGATTGTAATCCAAATACGATTTCAAGTACAACAACTACAGATTCAGAGGGTAAGTATCTTTTTTCTGACTTAGATGCAGGGGACTATTGTGTAGCGTTTTCAGAGCTACCTTCAGATATGATGGTGACAATAAAGGGTACTGGAACAGAAACTGATTCAGATGCTTCTCGAGTAGCTCCTTATAGAACAGAAGTAACAACACTTCTTGTAGGTGAAAATGACCTAAGTTGGGACATGGGAATCTACAGTAATAAAGCAAGCATTGGTGATTTGGTTTGGTATGACTTGAATAAAAATGGTCAGCAAGATACTTTAGAGGGTGGTGTAGCTGATGTAACAGTAAAGCTATATGATGAAAATTGTAATAATGAGCTAAATAGTACGATTACTGATAGCAATGGAAAGTACTTGTTTGACTCATTGACTCCAGCAACTTATTGTCTAGAATTTACAGGTTTAGAAGAAGGATATGTCATTACCACTCAAGACAGTGGAAACAATGAGACTGATTCAGATGTTAATGCGTCAACAGGCAAAACGGTTAATATAGTCTTGGCTGATGGTGTAAATGACTTAAGCTGGGATATGGGAATTTATAAACCAGCCTCTTTAGGTGACTATGTTTGGAATGATAAAAATGCCAATGGTCTACAAGATGGAGATGAGGTTCCTGTTGCAGGTATTGATGTTACTCTTCTTGGCAGTGATTGTGCAACACCTGTTGTTGGTGTTGACCCACAAACTACAGATGTGAATGGTTCTTACCTTTTCACAGATTTAGTAGCAGGTGAATATTGTGTTGAGTTTAGTAATATTTCGACGGGTTATGCCATTACTCCTCAGGGAAAAGGTGATGATGCTTTAAATTCGGATGTGAATGTTAGCTCAGGAAGAACAGACTTAATTACTGTAAATGCTGGGGAGAGTATTAGAACCATAGATATGGGGATTTATGAAGAGGCATCTATTGGTGATTTGGTATGGAATGATATTAATGCAAATGGTATTCAAGATGGTAGAGAAGCAGGGAAAGCTGGTGTAACAGTTACGCTCTATGGTACAGATTGTTTAACCATTGCAAAAGATAATGAAGGGGTAGATATTGACCCTGTAGTAACAGATGGAAATGGACTTTATAAATTTGAACAACTTATGCCAGCAGAGTATTGTTTGGGCTTTACTCTTTTAGAAGGGTATGGATTTTCTCCACAGAACAATGGAACAGTATCTACAGATTCAGATGTTAATGTAACGACAGGTAAAACCATTTCAATAGAACTACTTGCTGGTGAAGATGATATG
>Ga0256826_1002759_pt1 | contig 10636 bp, 6 predicted proteins | sample CV79metaG_FD_185975 | JGI IMG/M metagenome (GOLD analysis project Ga0256826, IMG submission 185975) | Hydrothermal vent microbial communities from East Pacific Rise, Pacific Ocean - CV79 | ecosystem: Environmental > Aquatic > Marine > Hydrothermal vents | place: Pacific Ocean: East Pacific Rise... | reverse complement strand
CAAGACCACGTCCACCTGCGTGAATTTGTGCCTTAACAACCCATACTGGACCACCAAGTTCTTTAGCAGCTTCTACAGCAGCGTCAACGCTTTCAACCATAATACCTTTAGGTACTGGTACACCATACTTAGCAAATACTTGTTTTGCTTGATATTCATGAATATTCATATATTTCTCCTATGTCTTAGATTAATTATTATTTTTACGCAAAAGGAGCAAAACAAGAGAATCGCTCGGCTAAGCCGATGTTTCCCTGAAAAGCCCCTTTTTCTACGTTAACACTAGGTTTCCTTTGGCAGGAAGCCCACGTTTCACTACTTTACTTCGTACTGTTCTCGACCAATTTGATAAAGGTCATTACCGTATGTATCGTTAACTACTGTTACAGGAAAGTCCTTAACAGTCAGTCTTCTAACCGCTTCTGGTCCTAGTTCAGGATAAGCGATAACTTCTGCACTCGTAATCTGTTTTCCAAGTAAAGCACCTGCTCCACCCGTAGCACCAAAGTAAATACCACCATACTCTTTACAAGCATCTTTTACTTCTTGTGAACGCTTACCTTTTCCTATCATGCCTTTAGAGCCATTTTTAAGCATAGTAGGTGAATAGCTGTCCATTCTGTAAGATGTTGTTGGACCAGCTGAACCAATTGGATCACCTGGTTTAGGTGGCGTTGGTCCAACAAAGTAGATTACACTACCTTCTAAGTCAAAAGGTAGTTCTTCTCCTGCTTCAATTAAATCAACAAGTTTTTTATGTGCCGCATCTCTAGCTGTGAAAAGTACACCACTAAGATATACGATATCTCCAGACTTTAATTTTCTTGTAGTTTCTTCTGTTAAAGGTGTTTCTAAATGATATGTCTTACCCATTTTAAATCCTTATATTGTTATATGTGTATGTCGTGAACTGTGACACTGAACATTCACAGAAACAGGTAAAGAAGCGATATGACAAGGGTTAGATTCGATGTGAACTGCTAAAACAGTCTCTGTTCCACCCATACCCATTGTTCCAATTCCAAGCTTGTTTAAAATATCTTTGATTTCAGATTCCATCTCAGCAAATTCAGGATCTTCATGTACTGAACCAATGTTACGAAAAAGTGCATGTTTAGAAGAGATAACAGCTTTTTCAAACGTTCCACCAATTCCAACACCTACTGTAAGTGGAGGACAAGGGTTTCCACCTGCATCAGAGATACACTCTTTAACATACTCAATTACACCAGCTTTACCAGCAGCAGGAGGGAAAACACGAGCGCGAGATACATTTTCTGAACCACCACCTTTAGCAGCGTACTCAATATCAATCTTATCACCCGCAACAATGTCTAAGTGAATGATTGCAGGAAGATTATAACCAACCGTATCTTTTAAGTTAGCACGAGAGAAAGGCTCACATGTTGAAGCTCTTAAATAACCCTCAACATAACCTTTTTCCGTACCTTCATTGATAGCGTCTTTTAAAAGACCACCAACAACCTTAACTTCATCACCAATCTTCACAAAAAATACAGCTAAACCTGTATCTTGACATAAGGGGCGGTCTTCTGAAGATGCAATGTCAGCATTTTCAAGAAGTTGTTTAAGAACTTCTCTACTTACAGGTGACTTCTCATTTGCATAAGCATCTTTCATCGCTTTAAGCGCATCTTCTGGAAGATTAGACGCTGAATAAACAATGATATCTCTAACGTTTTTTACAATATCTTCATAAGCAATTTCACGCATTATTAAGCCTTATCAAAAAATTTGTTTTCGTTAAGTGTGTCAATTAGTCCTTGAACTGAATCAACAGACTTTTTGAACATTTTTTTCTCAACATCGTTAAGCGTTACTTCAATGATTTTCTCACAACCATTTGCACCAATCATAATTGGAACACCTGAAACAACATCTTTATAACCATACTCACCATCTAAAAGAACTGCACAAGGGTGAATCTGTTTCGTGTCTTTAAGAATTGCATCAACCATAATTGCAGTTGATTTACCTGGAGCGTAATAAGCAGAACCTGTTTTTAAGTGACCCACAATTTCTGCACCACCATTACGAGTTCGTGTTACAATCTCATCAATTTCAGCATGCGTAAGAACATCTGTCAAAGGTACACCTGCAACAGTTGAGTAACGAGGAAGAGGAACCATATCGTCACCATGTCCACCCATTACTGATGCACGAATTTGACCGCCACCGTAACCAAGTTTTTCTTGAATAAATGAAGCCATTCTTGAACTATCAAGGATTCCTGCCATTCCAAGAACACGACTTCTATCAAAACCAGATTCTTTAATCGCAACATAAGTCATTGCATCAAGTGGGTTAGAAACCATAATTACAATTGCTTCAGGAGAGTACTTTTTAATATCTCTAAGTACTTCTTTAGTAATTTTTGCATTAATCATAAGTAGGTCATCACGACTCATACCTGGAAGACGTGGGCTACCTGCTGTTACAACAACAACATCACAGTTAGTTAATTGAGACATATCTTCAGCAACAGAAACAACGGTATGAGAGCGAACTGCAGAAGCAGCTTGAGACATATCTAATGCCTTACCTCTTGCGATATCTATTTTGTTATCTCTTAAAATAATTTCGTGACAAGCACCTTGCATTGCAAGTGAATACGCTACCGTTGACCCAACAAAACCTGCACCAACAATACCAACTCTTTTTCCATGATTCATATAAACTCCTAATGTAGTAGTTCATCAACTTTATATACTTAACAACTACCTGCGAGCAGACAACAATAAGTATATTAAAAGCGATGACAATATTTAAAAAGACACAATTGTCTTTTAAGAAGTACCCGATGGTAAAACTTAAAAAACAAGCTGTGAAGTTAGTGCTCTTTAATAGTGCGGCTAACTGCACGTGAACCCTCCGTTGAGGAGAACCCAGTGTTAACGAAGTAAAAGGGGCTTCTGCTCCTTTTACGTCAGACGCTATATAGCGTCGATAATAGCATTCAGCGTAGCTGAAGGGCGCATTGCAGCAGTTACTTTTGCAATGTCAGGTTTGAAGTAACCACCGATATCTACTGGTGAACCTTCAAATGCTAATAATTCAGCAATAATTTTGTCTTCATTTTCAATAAGTGCAGCAGCAACTGGTGCAAATTTAGCAGCTAACTCAGCGTTATCACCTTCAGCAAGTGCTTTAGCCCAGTACTGAGCTACGAAGAAGTGAGATGCTTTGTTATCTGGCTCACAACATTTACGTGATGGTTCTTTGTTGTTATCAAGGTAAGCATCATTTGCAATATCAAGACCAGCAGTAAGTGCTGCAAGTTTTGCATCTGAATGTTTGTTACCTAAGAAACGTAAAGACTCAGCAAGAGCTAAAATCTCACCTAGAGAATCCCAACGTAAGTGACCTTCTTTTAAGAATTGCTCAACGTGTTTAGGAGCAGATCCACCAGCACCAGTCTCATAAAGACCACCACCAGCTAATAATGGAACGATTGAAAGCATTTTTGCAGATGTTCCAAGCTCTAAAATTGGGTACATATCTGTTAAGTGATCACGAAGAACGTTACCAGTAACAGCGATAGTCATTTTACCTTCACGAACACGTGCATTTGTAAAACGAGTAGCGTCTGTAATATTCATGAATTGAATATCTAGACCATCAGTATCTAAATCAGCTAAATAAGTATTTACTTTTTTAGTCATTTCTGCATCATGAGCACGAGCAGCATCTAACCAGAAGATAACCGGCACTTTTTCAATTTGACCACGTTCAACAGCTAAACGTACCCAGTCTTTGATTGGGATGTCTTTAACACGAGACATTCTCCAGATATCACCAGCTTCACATTCAAAAGACATCATTTCGCCATCAATTGAACCTGTAACTGTAACTGTACCAGCTTCAGCTAGTTCAAATGTAGTTGGGTGAGAACCATACTCTTCAGCTTTTTGTGCCATAAGACCAACATTTTGCATTGTTCCCATAGTCGTAACATCGTACTGACCATTTTTAACACAGTCAGCAAGCATTTCAGCATGAAACATTCCGTAAGTACTATCAGGAATAACAGCAACACATTCTACTGCTGCGCCTGTTCTGTCCCACTGTTTACCACCTTCACGAACAACAACTGGCATAGAAGCATCAATAATTACGTCATTAGATGCATTGAAGTTAGTTGTACCTTTATCAGAATCAACCATAGCGATTGCTGGAGAATCAGCTTCAACTACTGCAAGGAAAGCTGCTTTAATTTCAGCTTCTTTTGCGTGACCAGAAATCTTATTTTCTAAGTCAGACATACCTTGGTTTGGTTGAATTTTAAGTTCTGCAAATACATCTGCATACTTAGCGAATACGCCAGCAAAGAATGTTGTAAAACCATAACCGAACATAATTGGATCAGAAATTTTCATCATTGTTGCTTTAAGGTGTAAAGACCATAAAACATCATTTGATTTAGCTTCTGCAATTGTTTTCTCATAAAAAGTATTTAGTTTAGAAATTGACATATATGTACCATCAAGGATTTCACTATCTACAGTATCAATACTTGCTAATTCTTTACCATTAAGTGCGATAGTAACTTTTTGAGCTTTTTCTACTGTTACTGATTTCTCGTTACCGTAAAAGTCTCCGTTACCTTCCATGTGAGATACATAAGACTTAGGATTTTCTGGAAATGCACGTAATTTATGTGGGTTCTTTTGAGCAAACTTTTTAACAGCATTTGCTGCACGTCTGTCTGAGTTACCTTCACGAAGAACTGGATTAACAGCAGAACCTAAACAAGTAGAGTACTTAGCTGCAATTTCTTTTTCAGCATCATTAGCTGGGTTTTCAGGGTAAGAAGGAATATCAAAACCTTGACCTTGAAGTTCAGCAATACAATCTTTAAGTTGACCTACTGATGCAGAGATGTTTGGAAGTTTGATAATGTTACCATCTTCTTGTAAAACAACCTTACCTAATTCAGATAATTCATCTTTAGCAAGATCCCATGTTGCAAGAACACGACCAGAAAGTGAGATATCAGCAGTAACAACTTCAACACCTGCGGCTTGAGTAAACGCGTTAACGATTGGTAAAAGCGAGTAAGTCGCTAGTGCTGGGGCTTCGTCAATTACTGACCAAATGATTTTTGACATAAATTTCCTTCAGTTTAGGAATGCTTTATAAAACACATAACTGTCTTTAAAACATCCATTCGTTTTTATATGAGGAATAATAGCACTTCTTAAATTTATTTAAGCATTATAATTATTATAATGAAGTGCTTTTAGAGGCTTTGTGTCATTTTGTAGCATTACGTATGTTGCGAACATGTGTAGAATAGTTACGCGTAAAACGGTGTGTTCCCTTTTTACCCATTACGAAATAAAGGTACTCTGTTTTAGCCGGAAAGATAGCTGCTTTAATAGCGGAGAGGTCTACATTACAAACAGGCAAAGGCGGTAAACCCCTGTATTTATAGGTGTTATAGTGGCTTTTATCATTACGAATACGCGCTGCGGTCACCTTTTGATGTGAATACTTTCCATAGTTCAAAGAACCATCCATTTGCAGTTTCATTCGCTTTTTAAGACGGTTATGCACTACAGAAGAGACAATAGGCATCTCTTTTTTATTCGCTGCTTCTTTTTGAATCATCGAAGCAATGATGAGATAACGCCCCCACTTCTTTTTATTGTATTTTCCAAAAATTTTCATAGCCCACTGTTTATGACGTAAAGAAGAAGAACGTAAAAGAAGGACAGCTGCATGATGTTCATTAATACCTAAAGGAAGTTGGTAGGTATCAGGAACTAAAGAACCTTCTTTGTAATGTCCTAAGGTAGTAAACTCTTTATAAAGAAGTTTAGTATCAAGTTTAAACTCACTAGCTAGGATTTGACTAAAACCATAGGTTGTCTCACCGGGAATTAAGGTCACCGACTGCATAGCTGCTTTTGCCGTAGTTAATTTATATAAAAAGTCCCCGTGATTCATGGAGGTTTGCCCCATATAAATCCACCCTTGTTGGGGGGAACCAATAAAGCGAAGAAATGTCTTATCTAGGGAGGTTAATGTTATCTTTTTGTCTTTTAAATGTGTTATAATTGCGCCGATTGAACCAGAGGGAACGTACAGTACCTTTGTAGTATGCAACGGCTGATTAAGGTAGTACATGACAAAAAGAGTGATGAATAAGATTATCTCAAAGATCCAATTTATAATATATAGCTTTTTTGCCTTTGTATTTTCGCTTACAATCATCTCGGTTGCTTCTTTGTCATACGGTATTTCTATCCCTTTAATTGTCTTGCCTAATTTTAAAGCCGAGCAATTATACATTAAACTCGATAAAAAGCTTATTCTTAGGGCAAAAACAATAACTGTTACCTTAAGTGACAACAAGGTTCAAGAAGCACCAATTTTAGAAATCCCTAGAATTGCCCCTATTTTAGACTTTATACGTACAAATTTTTCAATGATTCGTATTGAGACCTTAAGCCTTAATAATGATATAGTTACCTTTAGTTACAACGACCATCCAAAGCAAACTCTTGACAACAGTATAAGCTTTAAAGGGAATGGAATAGATACCTTAATCTCGTATAACATTTATGAAGATTATGCTGCCTTTGTTATTGAAGACTTTACTCATCTGCCTACAGATATAAAGATAAGTGGAAAAAGTATTTATAACTTTAAAACAGAACTTTCAAGTACCCAACTACAACTAAAGCTCTCCGATTGTGCCCAACTTGATATTTATTTAAAAGATGATTCTAAGCATATTGCTTTTACAGCTTCATCTAACACCTTTGTTGATTTAGGGCCTATAGTTGAGCTTTTTGAACTTCCCGAAGGTATCTCGCAATGGATAGTAGATTATAATAAAGCCAGTTCATACAAACTTATATTAGCTAAGGGTATACATAACTACAGTAACACTGACCTTATTCTTGACACCTTGTTTATTTCAGCAAAAGAGAAAGATGTTGAATATACTTTTAATGAAGACCTGAGTCCTGTTGTCGGTTCAGAGGTTGATATCTATTTTACCAAAGGTATTTTAGACGTTAAACCTAAACATGCCTTCTTCAATGATCACCCCATTGACGGTGGTGGTGTAAAAATTGACTTTAATGGAGAACATCCTCTCTTAGACCTTGACTTAATGGTAAATACCCGTGCAAGTCAAGATGTTATTGATATTATTAAAGCCTATGACATTGCCCTTCCTGTTGTACAAAAAACGGGTGAAACTAAAGGTCATATTGGTCTGCATATAGACTTATGGACATTAGATGCTTATGCCAAGGCAGAACTTTTTATTAAAAACTCTGAAATTTCACTTGATGGTACTGATTATCAGGTAAAAAATGCTTCAGTTCGTCTCAATAAAAGCTTTTTAAGTATTGACTCGGGTGAACTAATCTATCAAGATATTTTTAAAGCCCATGTCAATGGAGGTATTGAGCTTAACGAATTAATAGGTGAATTCTTTTACAATACGGACTATATTAAACTTAATATTTCAGATGACTACAAAATTGCACTTGCACAAAAGACTCAGATTCACTATAAATTCACTAAAGATGATGAAATTATCCTTTTTAATGAGAGCCAATGGAATCTGAATGGTGTTAAAACAACCTTACACAAAGGTCAAATCAGCGCGCGCAGTAAATTGTCTTCTGTCTTTAGGTTTCAGAACATTTACCTTAGCCTTGAAAATATGTTTGAAGCAAAGGTACAAGGAGAGTTTGATCTTGCTAAAGATTACACTAACTTAGAAGTTGACTTTTTTAATCTTGACTATAAAGACTTGAACATCTCGTCTACAGACACCCTTAAAACAAGTATTATTTTAGACGAAGAAATTGCCCATGTTCGTCTTTTAAACAAAAGTACGGTTCAGATAAAAGAGCATAACCTTTCTATAGAACCTACCCGTTTTCGTTTCAAAGAAGGCTGCATAGATGTCTATGGGGCAAAGATTTCCCTTGAGAATAATATCTCAACTAAACTTTCTGTTCATCATAAACTAGGAACAAAAAAAGCACAACTGAAACTAGAAAATACACAACTCTTTTCAGAAGAACTCGCCTTTATTGGACCAAAAATTAAACTAAATTATGAACAAAGAGACGCTAAACACTATTTTTCTGCACCTGCACTTGATTTACATATACAAATTGACAACAAAGGGGTAAGTACTACACGTCTTAATGACCTTTCTAAACTACTACCTTACTCGCCTTTGTTAAAGACCTACCTAATTAAAGAGGGTCATGTAAAAATTGACTATCACGATGACGTTTATGAGATGGAAGGAATGCTTAAAAACTTTTTACCTTTACTCTCTAAGAACGGTAAAAGTATTACAAACTACCCACTCAAAGGTTCCTTTAGACAAGGGCGATTACGACTACTTGTTAGTGATAGCGTGGACCTAAGGTATAAAACAAAAGTTAATGTAAAAATGCACAACATTGACTTTAATCTCTACCCTATTTTGAATTACATTGAAAAAATAAGCATCAAAGGTAAAAAGAGAGACTTAGATCTTTCAATTAAGACAGAAGCCTGTAACGTAACATTGAGTGACCTGAAAAGAACCCTTCTTGCCGATGAAATAAACATTGACATTAAACAAGACCATATTGATGCAAAACTCACTTACAAAGAGGGAGGCATTCTCTTTCAAAGTATGGGAAATGAGTTTACTGTTTTTGGTAAGGGCTTAAACGATACCTTTATGAATGACCTCTTTAGATTTTCAACCTTTGAAGGAGGTAGTCTCTCTTTTAGTGCTTATGGAAACTTTGATAACTACACTACCCTAATGAACATTGACGAAACCGTCATTAAAGATTACACTGTACTCAACAATACCCTCGCCTTTTTTAACACTATTCCTGCACTTGTCACCTTTTCCGTTCCAGGATATTCCAAAGAAGGGCTTAAAGTTTCCAATGGTTATATCTCTTTTGATATTAACAACTCTATCGCCACTGTTAAAGATTCTAAGCTCACCTCAAAAGAGATTATTATTACGAGTGAAGGAACCCTTAACCTAGAAGAAGACACCATAGATATGCTGATGCAAGTCAAGACAGATATTGGGAGTTCAGCTAAGAATATTCCTTTAGTAGGGTACATCATATTTGGAGATGAAACTATTTCCACCACCGTTCATGTTTATGGAAATCTAAAAGACCCAGAGATCGACAATGCTGCAGCGACAAGTGTCATTGTTGCTCCGTACAATATTTTAAAAAGAACTATTACCTTACCATTGAAATGGTTTGATGATATTTTTGCTGAAGAAAAAGAAGAGAAGAAAAAGAACTAGCTTAAGGGCATCTCTAGTAATTATATACTCATTCAGAGGTACAAGAAGTGTCCTACAGAGGAAGTTTTATTTTAAAACAGGCACCTTCGTTAATATTTTCCACCCAAATTTTCCCCTGCATCTTCTGTACAATCTGAGCGCTCATATACAGACCAATACCCGTACCCTTACCTTTTTCCTTAGTCGTAACATTAGCTTCAAATAAGGAGTCTATAACGGCTTCATTAATACCCCCTGCACTGTCTTGTACACTCAGGATTAAGTTCGACTCTTCACGATAGGATTCAATAACAATAAGACGTTTTTTAATTTCATTTTCTTTAAAAGCATCTTTTGCATTGTTTATAAGATTCAAAATCAGATGTTTAAACTCATTTTCATTTCCGTTTAAACAAAGATTCTCATCAATCTTTACCTCAATAACAATACTATTTTTCATAAACTCATCTTTTACTAAAAGAAGCACAGAGTTGATAATTTCTAAAAGATTGAACTCAATAATTTCATTATTAGGTCTAAAAAAGTTTCTAAATTCTGTTAAAGTAGTAATCATATGCTCAATCTGAGTGTTTGTACCCAAAAGCATTTCTTGAACATAAGCCTTATCAACTAAACCTTCATCAAAATCACTCTTCATTAAGTCACCATACATCGTTAGGGCATTAAGCGGCTGTTTCCACTGATGAGCTACCGCATCCATCATCTCACCCATAGACGCCATCTTTGCTTGCTGTTCTAGCATTTTGGACTGAATGCTGAGACGTTTTTGACTCTCATGTCTAAGACGTAGATAAAAACCTAAAATCATTAGTATTATAAAGCCTGAAATACCAACAGAGCTATAAACCAAAGTCCAGTCAACCTTTTCAACATACTTCTGTCGTGACCATTTCGTAAGAACATCTTGAACATCTTCTTCGGGTATACCTAAGATTATTTTATTTAAAATACTTAACAAAAGAGGATTATTTTTCACTCCAAAGCCTAAGGCAGACTCAACATTACTCTTACCGACTATACGTAAATTCAAGAGTCTATTTTGAGAGATTTCATATCCCGCTCGAGGAAGGGAGCACATAAACACATCAATCTCCCCAATAGAGACAGCTTGCAATCCTTCTTGTGCATTGTCATAAAGTCTGAATTTAATCTGTGGATACTTTTTTTGAAAAATAGGGGTAGTAGTTGTATTACTCAGTACCCCTATATGTTTATCATCAACTTGATGCAGTGAAGAGACATAACGTTCCCCCTTTTGCATGACAAAAACAATAGGGTTTTTAAAATAGGTTTTCGTAAAACCAAAATCTG
>Ga0256826_1002758_pt1 | contig 10638 bp, 5 predicted proteins | sample CV79metaG_FD_185975 | JGI IMG/M metagenome (GOLD analysis project Ga0256826, IMG submission 185975) | Hydrothermal vent microbial communities from East Pacific Rise, Pacific Ocean - CV79 | ecosystem: Environmental > Aquatic > Marine > Hydrothermal vents | place: Pacific Ocean: East Pacific Rise... | reverse complement strand
CACTCAACACAACGGTCAAGTTCATAAATCTCATCTGCTAACTCAGGTTCCATTCTCTCTTCGAGTCTGTCTACTTTGAGTTCATTTGCCTTATCATGTATCCAAGTCTCTAGACGTTCATTAAGCCCGCGCATCCATTTTCCAGTGTAAATAGACAAGTCACCAATTAGCTCAAAAAGAGGTAAAGGAGCAAGAGTAATATTTGCATCTAGTTTTTTAGTCAATGTTCTACAAGCAAGTGTTGGTTTCCCATTTACGAGCATAGAACAAGAACCACAAATACCCGCACGACAAACAAAGTCAAACTTCAAAGAGTTATCATGATGCTCACGGATCTCATTTAAAACCACAAAGAGAGTCATTCCTACTGCTTCTTCCACCTCAAAAGTCTCCATATGTGGAAAATCTTCTGGGTCATGTGGATCAAAACGAAGAATACTTATCTTTAAAATTCTCGGTTTTTTATCTTCTTGACTCATACATTTTCTCCTAGTCTTTCGTTTATACCTTGGTACTTTTTAGGTAGTTTATCTATAAAAGGCATCACTGCATTTTGTATCTCAAATCTATCTTTTTCCTGAGATTCCAACTCTTTTTTAATGGCATCTACAGCCGATTGTCGTATTGGTGTTTGGTCATTATGAAGTGTTAAATCTTTACCATATCCACGAAAACCTGGAGGCATCTCCATCTCACCAATTGGTATCTCTTCATAACTCATAGTAGGCATTTCATCCTCTTCATTTGGCCATGTAGTGATGCTTCGCTTGAGCCAGTTAGCATCATCACGCTCAGGATAATCCTCTCTAGAGTGTGCCCCACGGCTCTCAGTTCTAAGAAGTGCTCCAAGTGCCACAGTTAAAGCTACTTTTATCATCTTTTGAGTTCTATAAGCATTAACTAGAGCAGGATTTGCTGCGCGAGATTTTGAACGAAATACTGAAATATTTTTAGCTCTTTGATGTAGTTCTTTTAACTCATCTACAGCTTTTTGAAGGTCATCACCATTTCTAAAAATACCAACATCTTCCATCATTATCTCTTCCATACGACGACGAAGTTCGTAAGCATCTTCACCCTCATCTTTTGAGAGTAAAGCATCTATTTTATCTTGCTCTATTTTTAAAAACTTCTCAACATTTGCAGTATGAATAGAGATGTGTGATTCTGCACTCTCTAAATAATCACTAATGTACTCAGCAACCAACATTCCAGCAACAACTGTCTCACTTACAGAATTTCCACCTAAACGGTTAAAACCATGCAGATCCCAACAGGCTGCCTCTCCACAAGAGTATAAACCTTTGAGCGTTTGAGATTCACCTGTATATTTTGTTCTTATTCCACCCATAGAGTAGTGCTGAGTAGGACGAACTGGTATCCACTCTTCGGCTGGATCTATCCCTAAAAAGTTCTCACATATCTCTTTTACTTCACGTAAATTTTTTTCAATATGCTCACGACCAAGTATAGTGATATCTAGCCATAAATGATCTCCATATCGGCTTTTTACACCCTTGCCTTTTCTCATATGCTCAGTCATTCGACGACTTACAACATCACGAGAAGCTAACTCTTTTTTATCAGGCTCATAATCTGGCATAAATCTATAACCATCTTTATCTAAAAGAAGTCCACCATCACCACGGCATCCTTCAGTTGTAAGGATTCCTACAGGAACTATAGCCGTTGGGTGAAACTGAATAGCTTCCATATTTCCTAAAGTTGCTACACCTGTTTCTAGTGCAATGGCCTGCCCTATTCCCTGACAGATAATGGCATTTGTTGAGACACTGTAGATACGACCATAACCACCAGTAGCGATAGTAGTAGCCTTAGAGACATAAGCAACTAACTCACCACTCATAAGGTTTCTAGCAACAGCCCCATAACAGCGACCATTCTCGTGTATGAGACTTATAGCCTCTAAACGCTCATGTATCTCTACCTTATCCTCATGAGCTTTATTGTCCATAGCATAGAGCATAGAGTGACCTGTTCCATCAGATGTGTAACAAGTTCGCCACTTTTTAGTTCCACCAAAATCACGAGCAGTTATAAGCCCATGAGCCTCATCTTTTTCATTTATAGTTACTTTTTTGGCGTTTATAATGGCTGTTCTATCACCGCGCTCTACACGACTCCAAGGAACACCCCAGTGAGCGAGTTCTCTTATGGCTTTTGGAGCACAGTGAGTAAACATACGAGCAACCATCTGGTCAGCTCCCCAGTCACTCCCTTTTATGGTGTCAGAAAAGTGAACATCTTCGTTATCACCCTCACCCATCTTTGAGTTTGCTAAAGAGGCTTGCATGCCACCTTGAGCAGCTGAAGAGTGTGAACGTTTAGGTGGTACAAGTGTTAAAACCACTGCATCGTGACCTCTCTCTTTTACTCCAGTTGCAACACGTAGACCAGCAAGTCCTCCACCTATGATAAGAACATCTGTATATATTACTTTCATTAGTGAGCCTCCAAGTGTATAGTTTGGGATTTGTACTTCACACCATCACTAAAATCATGTGTCATACCAATATAAGTATACCTAGACAAAGAACCAAGTCCTACAACTATGTAAAGTGCAATCATAAACTTCATAAGAAGCTTAAAACGAGCACGAGAAACTTTTGTATTTTTCCCCTCACCAAAGCCCCATTTTAAAGCTAAGCGGTAAAGACCTATAAAAGCATGAGAAACTACAGAGATAAGAAGCATAAAGTATAGAGGTCCCATAAACTCATCGACAACTCTACTTGAACTTGCAAATGGACCAATATGTGAAGGTTGACTCATCATAATGTAAAGATGAACACTCCCTATAAAGAACATCATAAATCCAGTAATTACTTGAACCATCCAAAGATAAGAATCTTCATGTTTCATTCGTAATGTATGCTCTTTTATGATTTTATAGTCTCTATAAGAGGCTGGAAATTTTCTAACAGCGATAGCGGAATGAAGAATAAAAATGGTACCTATAAAAGCAGCTAAAAAAGAGATAATTCCAGGATAAGTCTCTCCAAAAAAGTAGTAACCTTCAAACATAATAGTTACTCGATACATCATTTCATCTGAAACTAGTATTGAAGCTTCAAACATAATATGACCCATAATAAAAATAGCAAGAACAAGACCTGTAAGACTCTGTAAAAAATCAAGTCTAGCTGGTATTTTATCTACCTCTTTTTTCTTCATATAAACTCCGGTAATTGATTATGTTATTTTACAACAATAAGTATAAAATATAGGTTATTTGGGGGATGAATTTTTATCAGAACGAGATGTCCTGATATTTGACTAGTTTGGCTTTTTAGAACCTCTAGTTTTTTTCTTATTTTTAGATTTTTTCTTCTCTTTTTTCTTTTTAAGAAGTTTTACTTTTAGTTTTTTCTGTTCTTCTTTTTTAGCTTTCTTTTTCTTAGCTTTTTTCTTTTTATCTTTTTTCTTTTCAGCTTTTTTTGCTAGTTTTTTAGCAAGTTTCACTTCTTCTTTTGACTCTTCTTTTTTCGACTTTTTTGCCATAATTGGACTCCTATATATTTATACTTTCATTTTACTCTTACTTATCTAAATATCACCTTATTTCGCCCTGTACCTTTAGCTTCATAAAGTGCTAAATCAGCTTCTTTTAAAAGGTTATCTAAACTATGTATGTTTAAGGTATTTTCAGAAAAACCTTCACTTATAGTACAAATGACACTACTGCCATCATCAGAAAATGTCTCTAATTTTGCGATTAATGAACGAATTTTTTCTAAACTTTCAACAACTGATGTTTGAGATGAAGCATGACAAACTATAGCAAACTCTTCACCCCCTATTCGTCCAAATACACTTGATTCAGGTACATTTTCATGTATTACATGTGCTACAGATTTTATAACCTTATCTCCTACCGGATGTCCATATTTATCATTAATATCTTTAAACTTATCTATATCTAGCATAACAGCATATAAATTTTCTGGCATTTCTTTAAACATTTTTTCTGCTAATTCAAAGAATTTCCTACGGTTATATATACCTGTCATTGAGTCATATGATGCTATAAATTCAAGATGATCCATCAAACCTTTTAGCTTTATTTGTGTTTTTACACGTGCTGTTAGTTCACGAGGTTTAAAAGGCTTAGTAATATAATCTATACCGCCACACTCATAAGCTTTTTCAATAGAGTCTTCATCTGTCTTTGCAGTTATAAAAACGACAGGAATATCTTGTGTAGACTCTAAAGATTTTAAAACACTACAGACTTCATAGCCATCCATTCCTGGCATCATAATATCTAAGAGGATTAAGTCTATTTTCTCTTCTTGAACAATTTCTAGGGCACTATCCCCATCTAGAGAGACCAAGATATCATATTCGTCATCTAAAATTTCTAATAATATATCTATGTTTGTTTCAGTGTCATCTACAATTAAGATTGTTTTTCTATCTTCCATTAATTAATCCTTCAACAAGTACTTGTGCTTCTTTAAATTTATATTTTTTCATAAAATATTTTACTTTATCAAATATAATTCTATCTTTCTCTTCTAAAATATAGCTATCCATCTCTTCTATAACAGGCATACATTTTTTTGGCTGCTTAGTAGATAAAACCCTTTGTAAACTGATAAACATCTCATTAGATTTCTCTTGAGTTATAAAAGATTTTTCCTTATGGGACTCTTTAAATAGTATATTCTTTTTTATTTCATCTAAAACTTTTTGAAGCTCTAGTGAGAACTCTTTTAAAAGAGTTTCATCTGCCGTCATATCTATCTTTAAAGCTATTGAATGAAGATTCTCCGCTCCAATATTTGCACTTAATCCCTTAATAGTATGAAAAAAGATTTTAAACTCATCTTTTTTTATATTATAACAGTCACACTCTTTATATTTTACATAAAAATCCTTAAGTATCTTTATGTAAAGTTTCTCACTATGTGCTAAATGCTTTAAGCCTTTTTCTACATTTATAGTCTCAAACACAGGTAAAGAGGTAGTAGTAATTATCTTTTTTGCAAGAATTACCTTATCTCTTTTTTTACTAATATATCGAAGAAGTACTTTATAAAGTTTTTCAACTTCAATAGGTTTATTAAGGTGCTCATTCATACCCATACTTAATGTAATCTGTTTATCCTCTACCATTGCATTAGCACTCAAAGCTACAATAGGTATCTCTCTATCTATTTCTCTTATAAGTTTAGTTGCTTCATATCCATCCATAATTGGCATCTGAATATCCATCAAGATTAACTCATACTTTTGAGAATGAAACAGTTCTAATGCTTCTAAACCATTAAACGCCACTTCTACAGATAAACCATAAGGTTCAAGTAATCCGAGTACTATTTCTTGATTCATTTCGTTATCTTCCACAAACAAAATCTTACTATCAGTAAGTGTTGTCATCTCATCTTGAAGTCTTTTGTACTCATAAAGTGAATCAACTTTTTCTATACTTTTTTTAGAAAGTTCTATTAAGTCTATTGTAAAGATAAACTCACTTCCCTGTGAGACAAGACTTTCAACCCTAATAGTCCCATTCATAAGTTCTACTAACTGTTTGACTATACTAAGACCAAGTCCTGTGCCACCGTATTGCCTAGTTGTGCTACTATCTGCCTGACTGAAAGAATCAAAAAGTTTTGAGAGTTTTTCACTATCTATTCCTATTCCACTATCTTTTACATGAAACTCAAATCTATCTTTAGAAATTTTCTGCATATAAATATCTATAGTTCCATAGTGAGTAAACTTGACAGCATTTGAGAGTAAGTTTGTAAAAATCTGACCTAAGCGTAAAGAGTCACCATAAAAATTGTCTTTTATATTATCTTCAAATTTCAATGTAATTTTAAGATCTTTATCATCAGCTTTAATTTTAACGATGTCAATAACAGAGTTTAAAAGATCTCTAATACTAAAATCAACCTTTTCTAAATTAAACTTTCCTGCTTCAATTTTAGAAAAATCTAAGATATTGTTAATAATACTCAAAAGGTTTTTAGCACTTTCATCTATCTTTTTTATGTAATTTTTTTGTTTTGAATCTAACTCTGTCTCAAGAACTAAGTAAGACATACCTATAATTCCATTCATTGGAGTCCGTATTTCATGCGACATATTTGCTAAAAATTCACTTTTTGCAGCAGTTGCTTCGGCTGCTTTTTCTTCTGCTCTTCTACGAGTATATATCTCATTTTCGAGGTTATCATTTTGAAGTGCCAACTCCTCTTCTGCTCGTTTACGACTCTCTTGTAGCAGTAAAATCCACCATGAGATGACACTAATTAAAATACCAACAACTAAAGAGTAGTTAAAAATAGTTTCAATAAAGACATCTTTATACTCCAATGGGACCTTTTCTATCTGCATTGAATAGGCCATCCAACCCATAATTCCAATAGTTATAAGAAGTCCAGAAGATATAAAAATAAAATCAAAAACTCTTAAACTCATTTTTGTAGAAATCTTATTTAGAAAAAGTCCACTGATAGTTTGAGCTATTGTTTTTCGTAAACTATGTTCACTCTCTGACTTACATACATCATGACACAAAGAGTCCAAAGAACAACATAAAGAGCAAATATTTGAATCGTGAAGTGGACAATATGCCATATCTTCTATCTCATAATCATGGCTACATGTAGCACATGTTGCATGAGTTTTATTTTCAAACTCTTTTTCTCTTTCTCTTGCTATATAATATTTTCCACCTGTTAAAAGAGCAATAATAGGAGATAAAATGATAGCAATGAACATCGCCATTATCGCAGAATAACTCTGTGCAATATCTCCAAAAAATCCCATAAATGCAAAAATAGATATAAGAGAAGCTATACCCATACTAACAACACCTACAGGGTTTATGTTGTAAAGGTAAGCACGTTTAAACTCTACCATTTTAGGAGAGAGTCCCAGTGGTTTATTTATAACTAAGTCTGCAAAGATAGCTCCTATCCAAGCAATAGCTACATTTGAGTAAAGTCCTAGAACTTTTTCTAAAACATCAAAAAGTCCTAACTCCATTAAAAGAAGTGCTATGCCTATGTTAAATAGCATCCAAACCACTCGTCCAGGGTGAGAGTGTGTTACACGAGAAAAGAAATTAGACCATGCTAGAGAACCCGCATATGCATTTGTTACATTTATTTTTATTTGTGAAATTATTACAAAAGTTGTCGCTGCTAGAAGTGCACTATTTGGATTGTCAAAGAGATACTGATAAGCGACATGATACATCTCGATAGGAGTTTTTGCTTCACCAATACTAAAACCAGCCAACAAGACAATAGAGGCTAAAAATATTCCTCCAATCTGTTTCATAAAACCTAATATAATCCATCCTGGCCCAGCGATCAGCATTGAACTCCACCACTTAAAACGGTTTTTATCAGTTAAAGGAGGCATAAAACGTAAGTAATCCACCTGCTCACCAATCTGAGCAATAAGTGAAAGTGATATACCAACAGCCATACCAAAATAGTAGATATTAAATTCACTGCTGTGAGAGATGCTTCCTGAAAATGACATAAAAGAGTTCATCGCCTCTGGCTCTTTTAAAAGAACTGCAACAAAAGGAGTTATCATCATAATTAGCCAAATAGGCTGTGTCCACAACTGTAGTCTATTTATTAAGGTTATTCCATAAAAAACAAGTGGAATTATGACTAAAGAGCTAAGCAGATATCCCCAGACAAGAGGAAGACTAAAATAGACTTCAAGAGCCTGTGCCATTATGGCAGCTTCAAGGGCAAAAAATATAAAACTAAAGGAGGCATATATAAGCGATGTAAAAGTAGAGCCTACATACCCAAAACCTGCACTTCTAGTAATAAGATCAATATCAATATTATATCTTGCTGCATAGTAACTGATGGGGATAGCTGTAAAAAATATGATAAGAGAGGCAGTAAGAATTGCCCAAAAAGCTGTAGTAAATCCATAATGTATAGCGATAGAAGCACCAATAGCTTCAAGTGCTAAAAAAGATATACTTCCCATTGCGGTATTTGCTATTAAAAATTCTGACCATTTTCGAAATGATTTTGGTGCATACCGTAGAGAATAATCTTCTATAGTTTCATCTGCAATCAATTGATTATATTTTCTACTATTCTTACTAGTTTGCATAAAGTTCTCACTGTTTATTTATACTATTATATCTTATTATATTAGAAATCTGATATAATCTAATAAGTTAAGGAAATACACATATGAAGCATCTTTTTTTATTACTTATTTTAACCCTCGCATTATCATCAAACCAAAAAATATCTGTACAGCTCGAATGGAAACATCAATTTGAATATGCTGGTTTTTATGCAGCAAAAGAACAAGGCTATTATGATCAAGTAGGGTTAAATGTAGAGCTTAAAGAGATTCAGCCAGGAATGAGTTCTAGTGATGAAGTTATTGATGGAAATTCTGAATTTGGGATATCTTCTTCTTCTCTAATCCTTGATAAATTACAAAAAAAGCCAGTAATTCTTGTTGCTTCATATTTTAAACAAAATGCACTTTCACTTATTGTTTCACCTGAAATAAAAAACATTTCTGACCTTAAAAACAAAAGAATTATGGCAACAAAATATGAGTTTGAACGAACAAGCTTAGCTGTTATGTTAAAAGAAAATAAGATTACTCCAGATAAATACACTTTTATAGAACAAGACTTTCAGATGAATAAATTTATCAATGGTGAAGTTGATGCTATGAGTATTTTTACAACTAATCAACTCTATTTTCTTGATAAACAGAAAGTAAAATATAATATTTTAAATCCTTCTGATTATGGAATTTATTCCTATGATGTTGAACTCTTTACTAGTGAAAAATTTGCAAAAGAAAATCCAAAAACTGTTTATAACTTTAAAGAAGCAACAAATAAAGGGTGGGAATATGCTTTTTCACATAAAAAAGAGATAACGGAACTTATATATAAAGAGTACAGTTCTGAAAAATCTATTGAAGCATTGATGTATGAAGCAAAGAGTACAGAGAAAATTTTTAAAACTCACATATTTAAAATAGGTTCTATCGTACCAGAATTAGTAGAATTAAACGCCGTTATTTATAAAAAACTTGGTCTTGTCAATGAAACTATTAATCTAAAACAGCTCTTAAACTCCTACATATTTAACTATAGAAACACAAATTCCAATAAAAATAAAATCCACTTCACACAAGTAGAGCTAGACTATCTCAATAACCACAAAATAATTACAATTGCTAATGAGATGGACTGGGCACCTTTTGATTATAATGAATTTGGTAAAGCTACGGGGATGAGTATAGAGTACATTCAACTACTTTTGCATAAACTAGGAATTAATTATAACTTTGTGAATGGCTATACTTGGCCAGAACTACTTCAACAGTTTAAAGAACATAAAATAGATGTTATGCCCGCCTTTTACAGAAGTAAAGATAGAGAATCTTTTACAAACTTCACGACACCATATCACCAAGGTAAACTTGCATTATATACACTAAAAGGCAACAAATTAACTAACTTTAAAGATAAGAAAATAGGAACAGAAGCAAGTGATGCAAGTCTGAAAATGATAAATAAATATTTTTCTAGTTCAATAATTGTTAAATCAACAAGTAGTAACATACTTTTTCAAAATTTATTGCAAAAAAAAGTTGATGCCATCATCTGTAACCCATTACTTATAAAGCACTATATGTCAGATAAAGAAGAGATAAAAATAGAAGCTATTCGAACATTAGATTTAACCCAAAAAGAGCATCAACTAATCTCTTTATATATTGGTGTAAACAAACAAGAACCTCTTTTATATTCACTTTTACAAAAAGCCATAAATACTTTAACAGAAAAAGAGATAAAAGATCTTCAAGAAAAATGGATAAAAAAGACAAATTACAAAATTTTAACACTAACTAGTAATGAAAAAGAATATTTAAAAAACAAGCAGATCACTATGTGTATAGATCCTGAATGGATGCCATTTGAAGGATTTGAAAACAACAAACACACAGGAATAAGTGCCGATTTTTTCAAGAAAATACAATCTTATATCGATAGCAATATTCAAGTTATTAAGACTGACTCTTGGGCTGAATCTATTGAACTGGCAAAAAATAGAAAATGTGATATTCTCTCTCTTGCAATGCCAACACCTTCTCGCCAAAAATATATGAACTTTACTACTCCATACTTAAAGATGCCTCTTGTTTTAGCAACAGGTGTTAATGTCCCTTTCATTAATGATTTTCTTCTATTAAAAGACAAAAGAATAGGAATAACAAAAGATTATGCTTTTTCAGAAATACTTAAAAGAAAATATCCAAATCTAATCCTTGTTGATGTTCAAAATATTCATGATGGACTAAATAAAGTAAAACAGGGAGAGCTTTTTGGCTTTATCGGCACTATTGCAAGTATCTCTTATGTTTTTCAAACTGATTTTATCGGTGAACTGAAAGTTACTGGTAAATTTGATGAAAAATGGGAACTAGGTATTGCTGTGCGAAACGATGACAACTTACTTTTTAGCATCTTACAAAAGGCAGTTAACAGACTTGATAAAGAGTCAAAAAGAGAGATATTGAACAAGTGGATTGCTGTAAACTATGAACAAAAAATTGACTATTCTTTAGTTTGGAAAGTTTTAATTA
>Ga0256826_1002757_pt1 | contig 10640 bp, 7 predicted proteins | sample CV79metaG_FD_185975 | JGI IMG/M metagenome (GOLD analysis project Ga0256826, IMG submission 185975) | Hydrothermal vent microbial communities from East Pacific Rise, Pacific Ocean - CV79 | ecosystem: Environmental > Aquatic > Marine > Hydrothermal vents | place: Pacific Ocean: East Pacific Rise... | reverse complement strand
AACTACCGTATTCAGAAAGAGTACTAATCTTTTCTTCAAGTTTTCTAACGGCTTGTGAGTTATTTTTTAATATAGCTTGAGCTAAAGCTTGATTAAACACTTCGGATTGAGATTTATAATCGTTTACTCCCAATGCTCTTAATTTAGTTAAGGAATCGTTCAATGAATTTATTTCATTCTGTAGTTTTAAATATTCTTTTTCTACAATTTCAAAAGCTTTAATAGATCTGGTCTTTTGTAAATAATTCATTGTTGTATCCAATAAATTAGCAATATCATTAGCTATAAGAGCTGCTGTATCTGCCGATTGATCTAATACTGTTATTCTTACCGAACTATATTTCGTGCGTTTTACGGTAACATTATCATCATAAGTATCTATAAGATCGGAGTATTTAAACTTCGAATCTTTGTCTATGTTGTAATGTGTAGATAAATTATATTTCTCAATAATTCGCATTCGAATTAAATCTGACTGTAAAATCTGCTGTACTTGCTCGACTTCTTCTTCTTCACCAAATTTAAGAATATCTTTAGATTTCACATTCTGTTCTAACAAAGACTGAGAAACCGAACTTGAAGAAGCCGGATATAGCACAACCTCTGACTGATAATAATCTGGCAATATTAACGATACACCCGAAAAAACAACAATAGCAATAATAGAAACGGCATACACCATTTTGTTATTTCGCATTAGAACCTCTAAAATTGCCTTTGCGTTAAATATTCTCTCGGGATTATAATTCATATATATAAAAATCTAAGATATCAAAAATAGAAAAACTTATTTAATTAATAGGCTCTTTCATTTTTTCCTTCCATATAATTTATAAAAGCCGTATTAACAACCTTTGTTCCTCCACATGTAGGATAATCTCCTGTAAAATACCAATCTCCTTTATCGTTAGGAATTGCTTCGTGCAAACCTTCTATACTTTGGTATATTACCTCTATCTCTGCATTTATATCTTTAGTTTTAAGCATGCTAGATATTTTCTTAGAAATATCATCTGCGGTATAATCTTTAAACAAACGCTTTACTTGGTTTACCATTTCTGTTTTAGGCTTAAGAATTTCTTTCTTACAAGCTTGATAAACCTCGTCTAAAAGCTTTTCTTTTCCATTGTCTTTTAACAATTCTACACCGGCTTTAAAAGCTATAAAATCACCCATCTTAGCCATGTCTATTCCATAACAATCGGGATAACGAATTTGTGGAGCTGACGAAACAATAACAATTTTTTTAGGGTGTAAACGATCTAAAATTCTTATTATACTTTTCTTTAAAGTTGTTCCTCGAACAATACTATCGTCAAGAATTACAAGATTATCAATTTTATTTTTCACAATTCCATAAGTGGTATCATAAACGTGCCCAACCAAATCATCCCTACTATTATCTTCGGTAATAAACGTTCTTAACTTGGCATCTTTAATAGCTATTTTCTCTACACGAGATCTAACTTTAATAATTTCTTCAACTTTATCACTTGTAAGCTTATCTCCTAAACTTAATATTTTTTCTATTTTATCTTTTTCTAAATGTGATTCAACACCCTTTACTAAGCCTAAAAATGCAGTTTCTGCTGTATTTGGGATATAAGAAAAAACAGTATTTTTAAGATCATAATCTACTGCTTTTAGAACCTTTTCGGTAAGCAGCTCACCCAATTTCTTACGTTCTTCGTATATTGTAGCATCACTACCTCGCGAGAAATATATTCGTTCGAAAGAACACGATTTACGTTCTTTTGGTTTTCTTATTTCTTGCTCCGAAACACTTCCATCCTTTTTTATAATAACCGCATTACCCGGTTTTATCTCCTGCACATCATGAATATCAACATTCATTACAGTCTGTATAACAGGACGTTCCGACGCTACAACTACAATTTCGTCGTCTTGATAATAATAAGCAGGTCTAATTCCCCAAGGATCTCTAAGCACAAACGAATCACCATGCCCTATCATTCCTGCCATAGCATAACCTCCGTCCCAACGTTTACTACTTGTTTTTAATATATGCGCTACATCTAGTTCTCTTTCAATATAATCCGAAATTTCAGCATTTGATTTTCCTCCTGCCTTATGATAATCGAAAACCCGTTGATTTTCAATATCCAGAAAATGGCCAACATTTTCGAGTACGGTTACTGTATCTGAATAATCTTTTGGATGTTGACCTAACTCTACTAAATTATTAAAAATCTCATCAACATTTGTCATGTTAAAGTTACCTGCTAAGGCTAAATTTCTTGACTTCCAATTATTTTCTCTTACAACGGGGTGCACATAGGTAATATCGTTATTTCCAAACGTTCCGTATCGCAAATGCCCCAAATATAATTCTGCAGCATATGGAATATATTCTTTTGCAAAGGCAACATTATTTAACTCTTCTTGCGAAAAGCCCTCAAACGATTTTTGAATTTTTGCAAAAACATGTTTAATTGGAGTCGATTTATTCGAGCGCGCTCTATTAAAATACTTTGTTCCTGCTTTTGTATCGAATTTAACACTAGCCAATCCGGCGCCATCCTGCCCTCTATTATGCTGCTTTTCCATTAGCAAATGCAACTTATGCAAGCCGTATCGCCATGTACCATATTTTTCTTGATAATACTCTAGGGGTTTCTTTAAACGAATTAATGCTATTCCGCATTCGTGTTTAATTTGGTCGCTCATTTTGTTAAATATTTTAGCTTTTTAACGTATTGTATTGAACTTGCAAAAGTACATTTTTTTTAAATAAAAACAGGACTAATAAGAGATAATAAACAGTGCTAATTTTACACACTCATCTTTTTTTAAACAGCTATAACACATCAAGTAATTCACTAATCATCATAGCTGTTGCGCCCCATATTTTTTTACCTTTAAAATCGTAATAAGGGTATTCTAAATCGTTAAGTATATTTTTTTTAATATTTATTGGATCTTGTAAAATAGAAATTGGGACTTTATACAAATCAACCAACTCATATCCATCGGGTTTAGCTTTTAATATATTTGTACTAAATGCAACAAAAGGCTGAACCGATATTTTACTTATAGGAATAAACAAGGGTGATAAAGGAGCTAAAATCTCATAATCATCTCTGCCCAATGCTATTTCTTCGTAAGTCTCTCTTATTGCTGTTGATTGAAGATTTTGGTCTTTATGTTCTTCAAATTTTCCACCAGGAAAACTAATCTGCCCTCCATGAGGACCTTTATAACTTGCTCTTTGCGTTAATAACACATGCAAATTATTATTTTTATTAAAAAGAATAATTAAAACAGCCGACTTTCTTAAATCACTAATATTCAAGGCTTGATCTCGCACAGCCCTATCTGACGGCGCCATCTTATATTGCGATTTTTTACCAGGAAGCTTTGATTGAAGATTTTGTTTTAAAACACTAATTTCGTACATAAACCTTATCTTTTCAAAATAGAAAATATCGATTTTAATTTATGAGAAAGAATATTCCCTTGCACTTTATCGTCCAGCTCCGACTTAAATTCGCTACCCATTTTAAGATAATGTTTGAAAAAATACGAAGATGTCATTCCCCATTTTAACAAAAACAAAACCCGCCCGTTATTTGGACGTTTAATTCGTTTCGTAGATTGTGAAGGAAAGTGATAAACCCTTGTTTTTGAAATACCTTTAAAATATCTAACTCCAATATCCCATAATTTCTTTGAGAAATCTGGATCAGAATAAAAACCAGGAGTATATTCTACACTGTAACCTCCTACTAAATCCCAAATATCTTTATGCACAATATTTATAGGCCATGTTGCACCATTCCAATCTGAAAATTTAATATCCTGACAATTTTTATTAAAATCGTCTTCTCTAAAATTCGAAAGTGAATTTCCATAATCTTTAACAATAACAGAAATATTAGATGATTGAGCTTCGATTAACGTTCCTGATAAAAAGAATTTATTATTGGGTAACTTTTTTATCTCTTCAGAGAAATAAAAATCCCAATCCGACGCCACATACATATCGTCGTTCATGTAAACCAAATAATCTGTTTTAAGCAACTGCCGAGCAATATTTAAAGGATAACAAATCCCGATGTTTTCTTCGGAATAAGTGTAATCTAAATCAGATTGAGATTTAACCCACTCTATTGTTCCATCTACACCTTCGTTAATATGAATGATTATTTGATGCTTATATTTTGAATTTAAGCGAATGCTTTTAACTATATTTTTCAAGAATTCTAGGTTATTCCAAGTCGGAATAATAATAGAAAATTTTAGGTCTTGATTTTTATTTGTTTGAGAATATTTTTCGACTGAAAGCATATTACTGTTATAGATATTATGAGTGTGTTTTTTGATAGAGTTTTAAATATTTCAAAAAAGATTCGTGGGCCGAAATAACACTAATCGCAAAACCATATAAGCCATCTAAAATTCCTAACTTTAAAATATACTCTTTAAAAAATTTAAACATGGGCGAAAATACAATTACAAAAACACCTGCTTTCTTTCCTTTATTAAACTTTGCATCTGCAGATATCTCTGAAAATTTATTAACTTGAGCTATATGATCTTGTATTGTATAATAGGAATAATGCAATAAATCACCCTTAAGATGAACCCGTTTTACATTATCGCTTAAATAAATTTTTTCATGAATCTCACCTTTCCAAAGACCTTGTTTTTTATTCCAAATCCTTAACTTAACATCGGGGTACCATGAGGTGTGCCTTATCCATTTTCCACAATAATTATTTAAGCGGTTAAATTGATACGCATCTCCAAAATTATTGTTTTTAGCGGTTTGTATACTCGTTTTTAATTCTTCAGATAAGGCTTCATCAGCATCAATAGAAAAAACATAATCGTAATTGGCTTTTTCATTTCCAAGATTTTTCTGTTCCGAATACCCCAACCATTCCTGCTGATAGACTTTAGCCTTGTATTTCTCACAAATTTCCAGTGTTTTATCTTGAGAATTAGAATCTACAACAACAATCTCGTCTGCTATATCTTGAACCGATTTTAAACAGCGTTCAATATTTCTTTCTTCATTAAATGTAATGATAACAACAGATAGCTTCTGCATTTATTAATTAGATTAAAATGGTTAAAGATTATTGGTTTATCGACTTATATAAACAAAGCCCTTATAGGTTTCTCCGGTTTCGGATTCTAACACATAATAGTAAGTTCCGGGATTCAATAATTCTCCCCAGTAGCTGTACCCATCCCAAGAGATAACTTTCATGTTTTCAGCAATAAAGACTCTACTCCCAAATCTATTCCAAACCGTAAATGTATATCTTTTTACACCATCTGTTTTAACATAAAAGACATCGTTTTGCCCATCAGAATTTGGTGTAAATATATTTGGAATTTCAACTTCTTCATCCTTAATATCAATGTAAACAGAATCGGACTGAACACAGCCATTTAGTTCAATAGAATGTTTTACTAACTGATTTCCAATATTAGGGAAAATATACCCCATACTATCGTTATGTAAAGAATCTATCTGTCCATTTATAAACCAAGAATGTATTGCTTCTTCTTGTTGATTATTGGCAATAAATAAATATCTACGATTGGAAAACAAAAACGTATCTAATACTCCTGCATAAGGCATAATTCTATTTGAAAAAGTAGCATCGGGGAAAGCATAAACAAAAGCAGAATCTGTATCTACACCAATACCACCGTTGTTATGAATAGTAAGTGTAATAATATAAACACCCACCTCATTATAAGTATGATTATCTAGGCGACCACTTACCGGATTATAGACCGTATCTATTATCCCATCACCAAAGTCGAGTATAAGAGTATCGTTTTCCGATGCTGTTAAAAATTCGCTTTTAGTTGTTATTGTTAAGGATTCGCAAGCTTTATTTGCCCCAACTATCTCTAACCAAGTATTATAAACTTGTGCATTAAGAACAATACTACTTGCAAAAAATATAATAAAGAATAAGTTTTTACTCATCATAAACACAAAAATACAAATCTTAATGATAAAATCGACTTTTTTATATGATTATCACAATAAAAGCTTAAATAATATCTATTTTAGTCTTTAAGTTTTAAGTAAAAAAAGAATGAAAATTAAATTAATCCAAATTGGAAAAACAGATGCCTCCTATTTAAACGAAGGTATTGAAAAATATAATAAACGTATATTAAGATATCATCCATACGAGATTATTACTATTCCTGATATAAAAAATGTAAAAAATATAAGCCAAGAACAACAAAAGAAACAAGAGGCCGATAAGATTCTAAAAAGCATACAGAATACCGATTTTGTAATATTGCTCGACGAAAAAGGAAAAGAACTCTCTTCGGTAAATTTTTCTAATTTTATTAAAGACAGCATGCTTCAATCTATTAAGCAATTAATTTTTGTAATTGGAGGACCTTACGGTTTCGATTCATCGGTATACAAACGAGCTAATAGAAAAATTGCATTGTCTCAGATGACATTTTCGCACCAACTTATTCGTCTTATATTTGCGGAACAACTTTACAGAGCCAACTCAATAATAAAAGGGGAACCTTACCATCATGAGTAATTCTAAATTATACATACTGTGGTTTTTCTTGCTATCTCTATTAATTCTATCGTGGAGTATATCGCTTAGTAAATTTGATTTTATTTACGAAAAACTTAATAACACACAACTTGAACAGAAAATTCAATCTATAATTGACAATGTAAATACGCTTGATCAAGATATTAATACTACAGACCGTGCGTTTGAATATGTTATCTCTAAATCCGATTCTATTACAGATTGGTCTACAAACAATATTGATTTTAAAGCTTTAGGCGAAATAAAAGAAACGGGAATTTATAATTTGTCTAGCATAATTTATTTAGTTTGGAAAGAACAAAAGGACAACACCAATATATCGTACTTAATTCCTCTAAAAAGAAATTTTAACCAAGAAAACATATACTTAATAAATAATGCTTTTAACAATGTGTATTTCCCGAAAAACTATACCCCTTCTAGAAATATTACAAATTACGCTATTAACATAAATATAAAAGAAAACGATTTTATTATTTACTTTAATAAAGATTCAGAGGACACTCTTAAAAATGGATGGAAATATCTTTTACCATTTATCTATATAATTGCTTTAATAGGATTACTTATTCTAAGTTATTTGAGTATTTCTAAGTTTAACATTTATTATTACTATAAAATAATAATTTGGCTGGGGACTTTAGTATTAGCTTATTTTATCTTAATTCCAGAAATACCTTTTACTCAAGAGTTTTATCTGTTTCAACCTTATAGCTTTGCAAATAGTCAAATATCTTCTCTTGCGGGCTTATTAATTACTGTACTTATTATCTATAATGGATTTTTCTTTTCTTTAAAACTTCTAGAGAAAGCAAATCTCAATTTTAATCTCACACAATCTATTATTGCTCAGAAAGGAGCTTTTCTTGGCTTGGTATTAATTTTATTTTTTATAAAAAACATATTAATTAACTCAACAAGTAACTTCATTAACCTAAAAGGAGATATCCCTCATTATCAGGATATTATAATTATTATAATTTTTGGGATTCTTATTCTTCTTTTTATTAGAAGTATAATATTTATTTTATCTCATAGTAAAATAGAACAAACAAAGAAATACCTTAGAAATATAGTACTAGCTTATATTCCCACTACTATAATTATTGTAATAATAGATTGGCATTTTATAATTCTACCCATCTTTATAATGATTGTTAATTGGCTTTTAAGCGTAAAAAACAGTTATTATTTTAGTAAACAATTTATTCGGTTATCTTTAATCTTTCTTGCAAGTATATTTATTGTCGGTATTACAGAATATATTTCTTCAGAAAAGGAATTAAACGACAGTTCGCTTCGACTAAGCAATTACCAGATCGAAAACAATAGATTAGCTGAGTATTTAATAAAAGAGCTCGACACCAAAATAGTTCAAGATTCTAGTTTAATGGGCTTACTATATCAATTGCCCCAAAGCGAAAGGAATATATACGACTATATCCGAATGCAATATTTTACTGGATTTTGGGCTCAATACGAAAACGATATCACAATTTGTAGTTCTATATTTGAAAATGAAAACAATATTTGTAGTTGCGATAGTTTTTTTAATCCTAAAATTCAATCAGCGATTAAACGTATCGAAAAATCTCATTTCACTGTTAATCAAGACTACGGAATAAATCATTATTTAGGTAAATTCTCGTTCACTAACGAAAAAGACTCAAGTATAATAGATCTATACATTCTTTTAAAGCCCATAGAACAACACAAAAACCTAGGTTACCCAACTATTTTATTAAGTAAAGAAATTGAAAAAGAAACCGACGAGAATTTTTATTCCTATGCTAAATATGTGCAAGGCAACCTTATGAGTCATTCTGGAGATTATAATTATTCGTTAAAATATAATTTCCCTTCAGATTTAAAAGATAAGCAACTGTTTAGAAAAAATGGATTCTACCACCTAATTGAATATCAAGGTGATGGCAGTTACAATATAATTAGTTCGAAACAACAAGATATCTTTAACTATTTAATAATATTATCGTATATTTTTATTTTATATGTACTTGCTTTTTACTCTTTCGATCTAATTAAAGCTCTTATATTTAAAGAATTAAATTTTCAAGCTTCGCTAAAAAACAAGTTGCGTATTTCTTTTCTTGGTCTACTTATTATTACTTTTGTTTCGATAGCTTCAGCTATTATATACAAGAGTACAGAATTATCAACTAAAAACCAGAAAAATATTCTGGAAGAAAAAATGCAATCTGTATTGGTTGAATTAAAACACAAGCTTTCACAAACCAACAACATAAAAAGTTTAAATGTCGACTATCTAAATTACTTGCTAATTAAGTTTTCTAATGTATTTTTTACAGACATAAACTTATACGATTTATCGGGTAGATTAATAGCCTCGTCGAGACCAGAAGTTTTTGAAAGAGGATTAATAGGTAACAGAATGCATCCCATTGCCTTTAACACTGTAGTCAGAAAAAAACGTTCATATCTGACACATACCGAACAAATTGGCACACAAAATTACCTTTCATCTTATACTCCAATAAAAAGTTCTAAAAACGAAATTATAGCCTATCTAAATCTACCTTATTTTGCTAAGGACAAAGAAATTAAATCGGATGTAACTTCGCTTATAACAGCATTTCTTAACATATTCGTCTTTCTATTTCTGGTCACAAGTTTACTCAGTATAGTTATATCGGCAAGAATTACCTTACCATTAGTTATTATACAAAAAAAGCTTAAAAGCTTTGGGCTAGGCAAAAACAATGAAGCAATCGATTATAAATCTAACGACGAAATTGGTGCTTTAATTAAAGAATATAATAGAACTGTAGAGGAGCTAAATACAAATATAGAGTTATTGGCACAAAAAGAGCGAGAGGGCGCATGGAAAGAAATGGCCAAACAAATTGCACATGAAATTAAGAATCCCCTAACTCCAATGAAGTTAAGTATTCAGCATTTAAAATATGTTTGGCAAGATGACAGGCCCGATAAAGAGCAAAAACTAAACGATACTGTAGATTTGATTGTTCGACAAATAGATAACTTAGCAGAAATAGCAACCGCCTTCTCCGATTTTTCAAAAATGACAGTCGCTAAAAAGAAACCATTCAATCTAATTCGACTTATACAAGAGCAAATAGACTTACACGCAAAAGAGGTAAGTATAAAACTCATAGCAAAAGAAGATGCTCTATTTGAAGTTTTTGCAGATGAACAGCAGATTAATAGAGTGTATCAGAATATTTTAACCAATTCTATACAAGCGATTCCAAACAAAGAAGAGGCCAAAATTAGTATTCATATATGGAAAGAAAAACAAAGTATATATACTAAGATTTGTGACAATGGAACAGGAATGAGCAAAGAAATTCAAGAGCGATTGTTCGAGCCAAACTTTACAACCAAAAACAGTGGAATGGGCTTAGGACTAGCTATTGTGAAACAAATTATAAAGAATAACTCTGGTGAAATAACTTTTGAAAGCACCGAAAATAAAGGAACTTGTTTTACAATTAGTTTACAAAATCATAATCAAAAAAAATGAGAGCCTTATTAAACTCCCATTTTAAATAAAAAAACTACTACTAACTATTTCTCATTCAATTATAAACTTTAATCATAAACACAAGTTCTTATACTTTAAAAATAAAATAAGGTTACGGTTATCGCAAGAAAAATAATATTAGAAAGTTTTTCTGGTTAAAATATTAATTTGAGTCTGAGTCTTTTAGGTAAAAAAAGTTTTGTTCATTAACCTTATCAAGACTTACAAACTATCGCTAATAATAAACCTACTAGAATTGGAAATATATAAATGGTTGAATATCTGCTGTTCTTGTTTGATAAACAATAAATACAACAATAATTACAATAAGTCCTTTTATAAAAATATTGGATTGCACGAACCAACCTCTGTACATTTCTTTGGTCTTAATTGGTAGCCAATGAATAATATACCCTGTAAGCATAACTAAAAACACATACTTAAATCCCACAATTACATTGGGAATAATACTTAAAGAAAATTCGTGACTCAACTGATAAAGAATATTTGATGTCACATCTAAACTTTCTCCTCTAAAC
>Ga0256826_1002756_pt1 | contig 10641 bp, 7 predicted proteins | sample CV79metaG_FD_185975 | JGI IMG/M metagenome (GOLD analysis project Ga0256826, IMG submission 185975) | Hydrothermal vent microbial communities from East Pacific Rise, Pacific Ocean - CV79 | ecosystem: Environmental > Aquatic > Marine > Hydrothermal vents | place: Pacific Ocean: East Pacific Rise... | reverse complement strand
AAGCCATTAAGTCCTCTAACATGGTGTTAGAACTCAATGGTGCTGGACTGCGTAAACCTATTGGAGAAATTTACCCTTCTAAGTCACTTCTTGAAATGGCATATGAAATGCAAATTCCCATTACTTTTGGTTCCGATGCCCATAGTGTAGAACAAGTGGGCTTTGGTTATGAGCGTGTTACATCGTTAGCAAAAGAGGTTGGATACACTCAAGCTGTTACTTTTCAAGGTCGAGATAAACAATTGGTTACTTTTTAAACAAAACTCCTCATTAAATTTATTTTAGAATGGATATAATCAAAAGATAAATTTTAATTAGGAGCGTTACAACATGGGTAAATTCGTGAACAACTTAGCTGAGTTTAACAAATATTGTGAAGAAAATGAAGTAGAATTCGTTGACTTTAGATTTTCAGATATCAAAGGTGCATGGCACCATATTTCATATAGAGCTTCTGCTGTAGATGATAAAATGTTAGAAGCTGGTCTTCCATTTGATGGTTCTTCTATTGAAAACTGGCAACCAATCAATGAATCAGATATGCTTCTTAAACCAGATGTAGAGTCAGCATTCCTTGACCCATTCACAGCAGACAGCACAGTATGTGTTATTTGTGATGTATATGACATTTACAAAAATGAACTTTATGCAAAATGTCCAAGAAGTATCGCTAAAAAAGCACTTAAAGCACTAGACGATGCAGGTATTGCTGATGAAGCATTCTTTGGTCCAGAAAATGAATTCTTTGTATTTGACGATGTAAAAATTGTTGATAATGACAACCACCAATCATTCAAAGTTGAAACAGACGAAGGTCACTGGGCTGACGCTGAAGATTACGGTGAATTTGGAAACATGGGTCACAGACCTAGAGTAAAAGGTGGTTACTTCCCAGTAATGCCAACAGATTCAGGTGTAGACTTAAGAGCTGAAATGATGTTACTTCTTGAAGAAGTAGGTCTTGAAGTGATGCTAGGTCACCACGAAGTAGCACAAGGTCAACACGAAATTGGTATTGTATTCTCTGACATCATCACTGCTGCAGATAACGTACAAAAATACAAATATGTTGTAAAAATGGTTGCACACCTTAATGGTAAAACTGCAACATTTATGCCTAAACCTATCTACAACGATAACGGAAATGGTATGCACGTACACCAATCATTATGGAAAGATGGTAAAAACCTTTTCTATAAAGAAGGTGAATATGCAAACTTAAGTAAAACTGCACTTGATTACCTTTCTGGTATCTTTGAGCATAAAGAAGCAGTTGCCGCGTTTACAAACCCAAGTACAAACTCATTTAAGAGACTACTTCCAGGTTTTGAAGCTCCACGTATTCTTACTTATTCTAGCCAAAACCGTTCTGCTGCATGTCGTATTCCTTACGGTGCAGGTGAAATGGCTACTAGAATTGAAACTAGATTCCCAGACTCAACAGCATGTCCATACCTTGCATTTGCAGTACTTATGATTGCTGGTCTTGATGGAATCAAACAAGGTGGTTATGATAGTTTAGTAGGTCCATTTAACGAAGATTTATTTGAATTAACTCGTGAAGAGATTGCTGACAGAAAAATTCCTGAACTTCCAAATACATTTAGAGATGCATTAGAAGGTCTTGAAAAAGATTTCAACTTCCTAGCACCTATTATGAGTCCAGAATACGTTAAAGAATATGTTGACTATATGTTCGACAGACACGTTATTCCAGTTGAGGGTCGCCCAACTGCACACGAGTATATTACAACTTACTCTTGTTAAAACAAAGCATTCGGGCATTTGCCCGAAGCACTTCTTTCTTACTTCTACTTCCAAACCTTATACTATATATTTTATTTATGAATGAAAGATAGTTTTCTCTGTCTCTTTTTTAAAGAAGGTAAAGTATGTCCACAATGTTGTACCATAAACAAAAATAGAAAGCACTACCACACCTATTGTCACAGCTTCAAACATCTCTTTATGTGCGAAACTATCAGGTATCATATGTACTAAAATAATAGACAACGCACCCTTCATTCCAGAAAATGTCAAAATAAACCAACCCTCAAACCCTACGGGCTTGATAGACTCAAGAGATTTGACTGTACCAAAAAAGGCAAACTTTGCCATAGAAATTGCACGAATGAGTGTAGTAGCAACAAACATAGTGAGAATTTCTACTTTATACTCCCATAGTAAATGAAAGTCAACCATTTCTGCCAATACAAAAAAGATCATCACCGCAGCAATATAGCCAAACTCTTTTGCCATTTCATAAATATATTCCAACCTTTCATTGGTTGTTGCTTCTATATTTCCAAGGCGTAATTTACGCATAAAGCTTTTTGTTTTCTTCGTTGTATCTTGTGCCAAATCAGAATCAATCCAAGCTTTTGTTGCCACAATAGCAACAATAAGGGTCAAAATTCCACTCACATGCATCTCTTCTGCCAAAACATATGCCACATATGCTTCTATAATAAATGCAAACAATTCACCTCGTTTATTTGAAAAAAGTTTCATAAGCATGTAAAAAGCAAAGCCTAAAGCCAAACCAATTAAGGTACTTACGGCAAAAACCCTTAATGCATCTAACGCTGCATGCCCTGCATCAATTTCACCTGACATCATCCAAGGTAACCCTATGAAGAAAAAAGCAATAACTGCTGTGGCATCATTACCCAGTGACTCACCTTCTATTAGTACTTTAATATCATGGCTTATGCCTTTAAAGCGGGAAAGTACCGACTGTACACTGACTGCATCGGTTGCCATATTGATAGCAAAAAGAGAAACATATGCCCCTAGACTTAGCCCTTCGTAAATATTAAAGTAAGAAAGACTTGCTCCTACAGTAATAGAAAGTGCCACAGCCACTACTGCCAAGTAAAAAATACTCCACGCATGTTTCTTAATATCAGAAAAATGTAAGTGTAAGGCATCTCCCATAAAAATAAGGGGAATACAAAAAAGTATAATTGTTGAAAAATTTTCAGCTAAGTCTATAGGTACTGCAACTTTAAAATAGGTATAAATTAAATATGAGCCTATTAAAAGTAAAAAAACTGAAGGTATTTTTAACCTATTGGCAAGTGCATCACTGAGTACAACTAAACTCAATATTGTAATTAAAACGATTTCTGGTGCAAAACTATGCATATATTCTCCTAAAAAAGTGTACCACTGTCATTTGAAACAGGCGTAAGTGGTACGTTTCGTTGAGGGTGTAAAGCATCGCCTAACCCCTCTTCTGTTTCATCATCATAAGTAAGCGTATCATCTATATTAATAGGAATAGCCATATCTGTTTGTGGGTTCTCATCTTCTACTATCTCAAGCTCTCGCTCATGTAATCTATGTTCACTCTCTTTACTTATTTTATGTTGGTTAGGCAATGGTGAATTGCGTGTATAAAGTTCTGATTTACCTTCATATTTAGCTCTAAATACCCCTTTAGGAATATCAAATGTACGTTGAGTATCTGGATAAACTTGAATTAATTTTTTGTAAAAATAGGCAAAAGCAGGTGCAGCTAATGCTCCTCCTGTAGCCCCTTTTCCTATACGTTTATTATTATCACGTCCAAACCATACAATCGTTTCAATACTTGGAGAATACCCACAAAACCATGCATCTACATTATTGTTTGTTGTTCCCGTTTTCCCAGCCAGCTCAATGCCCTTTACTTGTGCATTCCGACCCGTACCTCGTTTTACTACATCTTTAAGTACATCTGTCATTAAATACGCTTGTTCTGCTGTCGTAAACCCTTCTATCTCTTTTGTACGCGTTTCATAAATAACTGCACCCTCTTTAGAAACAATTTTACTCACTAAGCGTGGTTCTATCATATGCCCCTTATTTGCAAAAACAGAAAATATTTGAGCCATTTTTAAAGGGCTTAATCCTAAGTTACCTAAGGCAATAGACATATCACGTGGTATATGTGGTACATCTAAAAATGCTAGCCTATCTCGTATAGTTTTTACCCCTAAATCTGACACTAAATTAATGGTAGCTAAATTACGTGAATGCACCAATGCTTCTCTAAAAGAGATAAATCCTTTAAAGTCATGTTCATAATTTTTAGGTGACCAAATTTTTGGTTTTCCCTTATAGTAGTACTGAAATGTTCTTGCCAAATCTGTCAAAGGACTTGCAGGGTTATATCCCATATCTAAAGCTGTCTGATAAATAAATGGTTTAAAAGCTGAACCTGGTTGTCGGTTCGCTTGTGTCACCCTATTGAAGGCAGATTTTTTATAGTCTGTCGTTCCTACCATCGCTAAAATATCACCGGTATGACTTTCAACAGCTACAAAAGCAGTTGCTAAAGTAGAATCTTTTGCATTTTCATTGTATTTTTTAAGTGCTTTTGTGTAGGCATAATTCACAGCATCTTTTGCAATGGCTTGTTGTTTCAAGTCTATTGTCGTATAAATTTCATAACCACCTGTACGAATATCGCCAAGCTTTCCCTTAAATCGTCTTAACACTTCATCTATAATTTCTGGAGCAATATTTTGAGTCAGTGATGTTTTAAATACTTTGGGTGACTCTTTTACCGCTTTTAAATAATCTGATTGAGTAATCCAACCTATACTCTTCATTCTATACAGTACATTATTTGCTCTATTGAGGGCACGTTTATAATGCTTTAACGGGTTAAAATAACTTGGTGCATTTGGTAGTCCTACCAAAATTGCCATCTCTTTTTTACTTAACTGATGTAATGCTTTATGAAAATAACCATTTGCTGCTGTTTTAATACCAAAATAGTTATTTCCGTAAGAAATTTCATTGAGGTAACGCTCAATAATCTCCTCTTTGCTGAGTTCATGTTCTATTTTTATCGCTAAAATAGCCTCTTTTATTTTTCTTGCTAATTTCTTTTCATTACTTAGTACTTTATTTTTAATGAGTTGTTGTGTAAGTGTACTACCCCCCTCCACAAAACTTCCTGCTTTAATATCTTTCACAATAGCACGTAAAATAGCGTCTGGATTAACCCCGTTGTGTTCAAAAAACTTAGTATCTTCCATGGCAACAAGACCCTCAACTAAAAAACCAGGAATTTCATCATAACGTGCATAAAGTCTATGTTGCTTCTTAAAAACATAGGCTAATTTTTCTCCATTTCTATCATACACAATGGAAGAAATTTCGGGTTTATAATGTATTAACTTATCTGCATCCAAAGAAATCTCTTCATAGGCATAAATAAATGCAGCGGTAAGTGCAACACCAAACAACATGGCTAAAATAATAGAACCCTTAATTAAACTATTGAACATTCAATTCCTTTAAATCAAAAAATTTCACTATGGAACATCTTTTTGTATGCAACGGATTACATCTTTTAAAACTTTTTTTCGTATATTAATATTTAAAATCACTCTCATAATTGGTTTTTCTACCGTAGGTTGACGAATTGCACCCACTAAATAAGAGCGTTGCATAAGCATTTTTTGCTTTTTTTGTGTAGCAGCATTATTGGGCATTACCATAGGTAAAATAAGACTGTTACATTTTAAATGTAACAGTTGAGTAACCAATGCTTGACGTACTTTAATTTTCTTTCTATACTTTTTCGCATGCTTTTGAATATGCTTTATGTTGACCAGTGCCAAAGCAGTATCAAACACAGAAGGAGCAGTAGAGTAGATGATGGGTTTTGCACGATTGACTAAAAAAGTAATAATCTCACTTGATGCTAAAATATAGGCTCCATACGAACCATACGCTTTTCCCAATGTTCCCATTTTAATATGTAGGGGGGTAATGCTAATGTTATGGTATTCAAAAATACCTAACAAATTTTTACCCAATACCCCTGCAGAGTGTGCTTCATCAACTATCATGAGAGCTTTTTTAGCTTCACAAAGGGTAAAAATCTCTTTTTCACACAAGTCACCCCCCATAGAGTAAACACCCTCCACCGCCACAATTTGACGTTTTGCAGGATACGCTTGAAGTTTTTGAGCCAAATCTTCTACATCATTGTGTTTAAAGGTAATGACTCTGTCTCCCAAAAGCTGTGCAGCCATCACTCCACTTGCGTGGTACTCCTCATCCATAAAAAGCATATCACCTTTTCTGACCAAGGCTTCTATGAGTGACATATTGGCAAGAAAACCACTTCCGACTACTACTGCTTCTTCAAAGCCATTAAGCTCTGCCATAGTCATCTCAAACATACGGTGAATGGGGTGGTAACCATTGACTAACATGCTGGCTTTTGAACTCAATGTTTCATAGCTTTTTACCAACTTCACTGCTTTTTTAAATTGCTTTTTATTCGTGGAGAGTCCTAAGTAGTCGTTACTTGCCAAATCTTCTAACGTATCATCAAAGAGAGTTCTTTCTCTAAATCTTCCTGCTTTTTTTAAGGCTGTGAGTTCATTACTATACATCTATTTTCCTAACCAAGGTAAAAGTGCCTCAACTTGTAAGCCCATAGCTGTACTCTCATAGCCTTGAACTGACTGAATATACTTTTTACAAAATCCCTCGACCATACAAGCTCCTGCTTTACCTTGCCATAAACCACTCTCTAAATAAGCCTCTAAGTCTGCATCTTCAAATGTTGAAAAATGGTAATGGGTGGCTGAAATATCTGAAAAAGAGAGGGTTTTTGAACGGTAATGTACAGAGGAGATAATAGAGATGGTAGAGTCACTTTGAATACGCAAAATACGTCTTGCATCTTTTACATTTTTTGCTTTGCGTAACATAGTGCCATCTGAAGCGGCAATCACCGTATCGGCACATAAAAGTGGATTTTCAAGTCCAAATTCACGTATGCTCGCTTCCATTTTGCCTTTACTTGCTGTATAGACAAACTCTCTGGCTACCAAAGAGTCAATTTGTTCTTCATCATATGCTGGAGATTTTTGAACAAAGTCTATGCCAAATTTCTTTAAAAGTAACGCTCTAGTTTCAGATGATGAGCAAAGTGTTAACATCAAACTTAAAGATTCTCTTCTAAATAAGCCAATGCTTCTTGTGTCGCCTCGGCTATTTTAGAAGCATCTTTTCCACCTGCTTGAGCGAAGTCTGGACGACCACCCCCTCCACCACCTAAAATAGGAGCAATGGCTTTAATCCAGTTTCCTGCTTTAATATTTGTCTCTTTAGAACCACAGGCAATCATCACTTTATCACCCTTCTTTTGGAAAAGCATAATAGCAATGTGAGGGTACTTATTTTTGGCTTCATCAATAAGCTCTTTAATGTCCCCTACTTCTACCTCTTCAACAATAATATGTGCACCTTTTAACTCTGTAGCACTCAACTCTTTTTTCGTTGCACTTTGAGCAGCAACAACATCTGCTTTAAGAGCTTTAATCTGCTCTTTGAGTTTTGCAATACCTGCTAGAGGGTTAACATTTTTAAGTTCAGTTTTTACGTCATTAAGCTCTTTACGAACAGCATTAACTGCCTCAACTGCACTTTTACCACACACTGCTTCAATACGTCTAACCCCTGCACTCACACCAGACTCTTTACTAATCATAAAAAGACCAATTTGAGAAACATTGTTCACGTGGGTTCCTCCACAAAGCTCTACAGAGGCATCACCCATGCTTACCACACGTACTTCATCGCCATATTTTTCACCAAAGAGTGCAGTTGCACCTGAGTTCTTTGCTTCATCTATGCTCATAACTTCTGTTTTTGCTTCAATCTCACGGGCAATTTTATCATTGACCCATGCTTCTACTTTAGCTACTTCATCGCTGCTAAGTGCTTGAGGATGAGAAAAGTCAAAACGCAAACGCTTGTCATCGTTCAATGAACCCGCTTGGGCAATGTGTTCTCCAAGGACTGCTTTAAGTGCCGACTGAAGAAGGTGTGTTGCTGAGTGGTGTTTTTCTATTTCAGCACGGCTACTGTCAACCACTGCTTCTACCTCATCCCCTACGCTTAGTTTTCCCTCTACTTCAGAGAGGTTCATATCGAGGAATTTTTTGGTATCAAGCACGGTTACGTTGCCCAATGTTCCAGCATCCCCAGTTTGCCCCCCTGACTCTGCGTAGAATGGTGTTTTATCAAGAAGTACCCACCCTTTACCATCGATAGAGGTCGTTTCTTTAAAATCTTCATCTAACAAAGCAAGTACTTTCGCTTGTGTGGACGTTGTTTCATATCCTACAAATGCATTGACATCAAACTTCTCTTTAAGTGCTTTAAAGTCACCCGTAGTCGCAGCATCGCCCGTACCTTTCCATCCTGCTTTAGACTGTGCTTTTTGAGCATCCATCTTTGCATTAAAGGCATCCATATCGAGTTTTATCTCTTTTTCACGAAGCATGTCTTCTGTAAGGTCAAGAGGGAAACCATAGGTATCATAAAGTTTAAATGCTACTTCTCCATTAAAAATATCAGTGGTATTTTTAAGCTCTTCATTGAAAAGTTTAATCCCTGCCTCAATGGTCATAAAGAAACGCTCTTCTTCCATTTTCATCGCACTTTTAATGGCTTCAGATTTTGCAGTTAAGTAGTCATACTGTGCACCCATTGTCTCAACAAGAACATCTACAAGTTTATACATAAACGGTTCACGAAGTCCTAGCAAGTACCCATGACGAATGGCACGACGCATAATACGACGTAAGACATATCCACGTCCTTCTTTGTCAAAGTTTACACCCTGAGCCAGCAAGAAAGAACATGAACGTAAGTGGTCTGCTATGACTCTGTATGATGCAGAATTGTCTGCATCAAAATCATATTTAGTCCCTACAAGTTCACCTATCTTGTCTAAAAATGGCATGAAAAGTGTTGAGTGGTAGTTATTGAGTTTTCCCTCTTTAATTGCCACGACACGCTCTAGCCCCATACCGGTATCAATGCTTGGCTTAGGCAGTGGGTTGAGTGTACCTGTTTCATCTCTGAAGTACTGCATAAACACAAGGTTCCAGATTTCTAAGAAACGGTCACCCTCTCCACCCATTTTGTCTTCTGGACCATTAAAATGCTCTTCACCTTGGTCATAAAAAATCTCAGAACAAGGACCACATGGTCCCGTGTCACCCATTTGCCAAAAGTTATCTGCATCACCAAAACGTACAATTCTGTCAGCTGCAATATGTTTTTTCCACATCTCTTCTGCTTCATCATCTGAGTCATGTACGGTTACCCATAGTTTTTCTATAGGAAGATTGAGGTATTTGTCTGAAGTAAGAAACTCCCATGCATACGCAATAGCCTCTGCTTTAAAGTAGTCTGCAAACGAGAAGTTACCTAGCATTTCAAAGAGTGTATGGTGACGTGCTGTGTACCCTACATTGTCAAGGTCATTGTGTTTTCCACCTGCTCTAAGGCAAGTTTGAGTTGATGTCGCACGAGGGGTAGAAGGGATAGGAGCCTCTCCCGTAAAAATGTTCTTAAATTGCACCATACCAGCATTGGTAAACATAAGGGTTGCATCCTCTGGTACAAGGGGAGAACTAGGCACAAGCTGATGCCCTTTGCTTTGAAAGTAGTCTAGAAATGCTTTTCTAATATCCATGATAAATATCCTATAAATAATCTATATATAAATTAGAGATATTTTAGCGAAATTGTGGTTATTTGGAGGTAAAGAGTCTGGAGGAGTAAAACTATCGTACCTAAAAAGGTCAATAGTTTCACAATTTTAAAAGATTAAAGATAAAAAAGACAGCTATCATCTATATCATACTCAAAACTTCCATCACTGTAGGTAGAGCTTACTCCAAACGAACTACACTCATAAGGAATATCACTTTTCCCTTTTTCTGAATAATCAACAATACGAACAATATCATCCACGCGAGAATCGTTAAATAAGTTACCTTCTAAACCCGTAAAATCAAATTCACAATTATCTGGTGGATAAAATGTAAATGCACCATTAGATGCTGTTTTACTCCAATGACTCATAGAATCACATTTGTATGGTATATCTGCGTAAGAATATCCATTCTCATCTACTAAAAAAAGTGTAGTTAGTCCATCCTCAATATTTTCATCATTTGATTCTGTAGTACATCCACTTAATCCAAAAACAACTACTGTTAAAAGTAGTAAAATTATATTTTTTTTCATATTCGTATCCTTTTTAATCATTTTATTGTAGCTAAGAATTGTGTTATATTTGTGTCAAATACAACGCAATATCTTTGCTTCCTTCTTTTTGTATACTAGAAATAAGACCTTTACTCACAGATTGAATATCACTTTTAAGTAAAGTCAGTACTTTTTTTTCTTCTAACTCTGACTCTCTTAAAACCCATGCAAGGTTTTGTTTTACTAAAAATTGTGCATTATGGTACTGATGGTCACTTGCTGCATAGGGATAAGGAATATACAATGTCGGAACCCCCATAGCAGAAAGTTCCCATAACGTTGATGCACCAGAACGAGCAATAGCAAAATCTGCTTCATTCATATACTCTACAAGCTTTGTACTAAAACCAAAGACTTCTGCTTCAATTCCTAACTCCTTATAAGCATTTTTAATACTACCAATATGATTTTCACCCGCTTGATGAATAATACCAATACCCATATTTTGTAAAGTAGGTGCTAAAATAAGAGCCAACTCATTAATGGCTTTTGCCCCTTGTGAGCCTCCTAAAAATAGAATGTTTTTTAGCTGTGTACGTACCCTTGCTTTTTTAAAAAATA
>Ga0256826_1002755_pt1 | contig 10642 bp, 7 predicted proteins | sample CV79metaG_FD_185975 | JGI IMG/M metagenome (GOLD analysis project Ga0256826, IMG submission 185975) | Hydrothermal vent microbial communities from East Pacific Rise, Pacific Ocean - CV79 | ecosystem: Environmental > Aquatic > Marine > Hydrothermal vents | place: Pacific Ocean: East Pacific Rise... | reverse complement strand
ATTGGTGAGGGCACGTTAAAATAATTGGTGTATTTTACGTCTTGTGCCGATGAACTAACGATTAGTCCAAACAAACTAAGTAATATTATTAAGTGTTTCATTATTTTTTAATTTTAATTATGATTCAGTTTTTTTAGCTCTATTTTCTTCGTCTTCGCTATATTGATATATTTCGCGTAGAATAGAATCGTATTTTTTATAGATAGCTCTACGCTTTAATTTTAAGGTAGGAGATAATTCTCCCGTAGCATTTGTCCAAGCTTCGCAGACCAAACGGAATCGTTTTATTTGTTCGACTTGTCCGAGTTGTTTATTTAGTTCCGAAACTTCTTTTTGAAAGCGATTAAGGATAATCTTATCTTGAATAAGAGCCTTGTTATCCCTAAAATGCAACTTGTGCTTTGATGCGTAATAATGTAGATAATTAAAGTTAGGAGATATTAAAGCGGAAGCAAATTTCTCTCCTTCTCCAACAACCATTATTTGTTCAATAATATCAGATTCTTTAAATTTATTTTCGATAACTTGAGGTGCAATATATTTCCCTGCCGAGTTTTTAAAGATTTCTTTTTTACGATCGGTAATTTTTAGAAATTTATCATCAATTAAAACACCAACATCACCAGTATGTAACCAACCTTCTTGGTCGATAACTTTTAGAGTTTCTTCTTCAGATTTATAATACCCGAGCATTACATTAGGCCCTTTTACTAAGATTTCTCCGTCTTTATCAATTTTAACGGTTACGCCATCTAAAATAGGACCGACGGTTCCTATTTTGTTTTCGGGATAATTCGCTCCATTAACGGCAATAACTGGAGAGGTTTCTGTTAGACCATATCCTTCTTGGATAGGAATTCTTGCCGCCCAGAATATTCGAGCCAAACGAGGTTGAAGAGCGGCTCCTCCCGATAAGATTGTTTTAATTTCTCCTCCAATTGCTTCTCGCCATTTATTAAAAATGATTTTATTCGCAATTTTTAGTTGAAGACTATACCAAGGATTAGTTTTTACTTTTTTAAAGTCAAATCTTAAACCCAAATCGACAGCCCAAAAGAATAAAGTCTTCTTAAAGCCTGTTAAATCTTTTCCTTTTGTAATGATTTTGTCATAAATCATTTCTAAAACACGAGGGACGGTAACAAAGCCTTGTACCTTGAATCGTTTAAGATCATCGGCAATAGTTCCTAAATTTTCGGCATAATAAATAGATAAGCCAATATATTGATAAGTGTAATTGACCACTCTTTCGTATACGTGACATAAAGGAAGAAAGCTAAGCATCTTATCTTCGGGACTTAAATCGACTCGATTGGCTGAGGCTTTAGCATTGGTTAGCATATTGTTGTGCGAAAGCATTACTCCTTTAGATAAACCTGTTGTTCCAGAGGTGTAAATAATTGAGAGTAAATCGGAAGGTTGAATACTATTCTTGATTTCAGAAAGTTTTTCTTTATTTTGATTGGCTTTTCCTAATTCCAAAATTTGTTTCCAATTAGAAACGCCATCAATCTCATTGAAAGAGAAGATGCTTTCTATTTGTTCGGCCTTGTCGAAAATAGGTTTTATCTTTTGATAAAGCATTTTGTCGGAGACGATAATTGCTTTTGCATCGGAATGGATTAAAATATGTTCATATTCTTCGACACTAATAGTCGGATATACAGGAACGTGGACAACTCCAATCTGACTCATCGCCATATCCATAAAATTCCATTCTGGTCTATTGTTCGAAACCGTTGCTATTTTATCCCCTTTTTTAAATCCTAATTTTAATAATCCATAGCTAAGTAAGTTAGTGTTTTCGACATAATCGTCTGTTGAGAAATATTTCCATTCTCCATTAATCTTACCAACTAAAGCATCTTTTTTTGGGAATTCTTTTTGCAATCGTTCCAATAAATCAAATGTACGTGATACTTTCATAAAATAAATTTAATATTTTGTTTAGAAGTTTGACTTATCGCCAAACTTTATGCCACCATTTTCTAAATTTCCCTTGTTCCCATCTTTTTCCACAAGAATTGCATTTATCGCCACTAATCTTTGCATAAGGATTAATCCAGAAACGAAGTCCTAAGCCAACGGTTAGTGTTTGGTATGAATTATTGTATATTAAAGCAAAACTAAGGTCGCTTCTTTTACTAATGAAGAGATTATATTCTAACACACTTCCAAGTAAAAATTTATATTGTTTTCCTTCATTATTTATATAGATGTCGTCATCGACATATTGATGAATCTTATTCCAATTTTCGCGATAAGCATATACAGGAGCTAAAGAGATACTGATTGTACTTCTTTTTAGATGGAAGAACTTCCAACGTAACCCTACAGAAATATGCCCAGCCATTTTGGCTGCTGCATCGGAGTGTATCCCTTGCCTAATTTCGATAGATATATTTGTCAAATAAACAAATTTCTGGAAATTAAGTTCATATCCAGGCTCTAAAATTACGGAGCCATCTTTGGTTAATTTATTTTCAAACATTGCAGGATCTTGATTCCATTCCGAATGAAATCCTGGTCCTGTAATTTTTAATCCTATAGAACTTTGACTATAAGAATTAACAGAAATAAATAAGGCGATATAAAATATTATGCTTTTAATATTGTTTCTTTTGTCAACAAAAATAATTCTTTTTTTCTTATTCGTGTTTTTATAATAAAACATTAACTTCGTTTTTTGATAATATAGAATAAAAATAGTGTAAAAGATTAAAATTTGAATTATGAAAAGTACAAAAATAGTATTAGGATTTGTATTAAGTTTGATATTCTTTGGGTTTGTTGCTGATAGACCTGCTTACCGATTATACTCGAAAGAAGGAAAGACGGTTGAATACAAAAAGATGTTGGAAGAATTGAAAACAGCTGATATTGTGTTTTTTGGTGAAGAGCATAATAATCCTATATCGCACTGGTTAGAATATGAAATTACTAACGATTTAATTACTCTTAGAGAGCAAAAAGTTGTTTTGGGAGCAGAGATGTTCGAGTCTGATAATCAGTTAATCATCAATGAATTTCTGTCTGGTATTATTCAGGAAAAGAAATTTGAGGCGGAATGTCGTTTGTGGCCAAATTACAGCACTGATTATAAGCCTTTATTAAAGTTAGCAGAAAAAAATAAAATTCCATTTATTGCAACAAATATACCTCGTCGTTATGCTTCTGTAGTATATAAAAAAGGCTTTGAAGGTTTGGATAGCTTGTCGGTAGAAGCTAAGCGTTATATTGCTCCTTTGCCTATCAAATACGATCCTGAGCAAGACGCATACAAAAGTATGATGGGTATGGGCGGAATGCCAGCTCATTTAACTGTAAATTTACCAAAGGCACAAGCTATAAAAGATGCTACTATGGCACATTTTATTAATGAGAATATAAAGAAAGGATATACATTTATGCATTACGAAGGGGCATATCACTCCGATAAATATCAAGGTATTATTTATTATCTGAATCAGTATCATCCTAATTTAAAAATAGTTACCATTACGACTATTTCTTCTGATAATCTTGAGACTTTAAGCGAAGAAGATCGTGCTAAGGCCGATTATATTATTTTAGTTGATGAAAATATGACTACAACTTATTAATTGTAAATTTAGTTTTTTGAATGAGTTCGCTTAAGCATTTCTTTTCTTTAGTTAAATTCTCGCATACTATTTTTGCTTTACCATTTGCTTTGGTTGGCTTTTTTTGGGCTGTGAAATTGGAAACTTATGAACTAAATTATATTACATTATTATTGGTAGTTTTAGATATGATTTGGGCAAGAAATGCGGCTATGGCGTTTAACCGTTATATTGATCGCTTTATTGATGCACAAAACGAACGAACCGAAATTAGAGATATTCCTTCGGGAAGGATAACAGGAAAAACAGCTTTGTTGTTTGTTATTGTTAATTCGTTATTATTTTTAATAACAACTTATTTTATTAATGAAATAACATTTTACCTTTCGCCCATTGCTCTATTGGTGATTTTAGGATATAGTTATACTAAGCGTTTTACAGCTTTATGCCATTTGGTTTTAGGAGTAGGTTTAGCTTTAGCTCCTATTGGTGCTTATTTAGCTGTAGCAGGAGTTTTTTCTTGGCTTCCTGTTTTTTTATCTTTTGTGGTTTTATTTTGGGTTAGTGGATTTGATATTATTTACGCATTGCAAGATGAGGCTTTCGATAAAAGTCAGAATCTTAATTCTATACCTGTTGTTTTAGGAAAACAGAAAGCACTTATTGTATCTTCAGTTCTGCATATATTTACTTTTGTTTTATTGATGTTGATTGGTTATTGGGCTCATTTTGAGCTTTACTATTGGGTAGGAGCTTCTATTTTTAGTTTGTTGCTGTTTTATCAACATACTTTGGTTAAACCGAATGACTTGACTAAAGTGAATTTAGCTTTTTTTACAACAAATGGTATTGGAAGTTTTGTGTTTGGGGTGTTTGCTATTCTGGAAGTCTATTTGTAGAGATGAAAATAATGACATATTTAAAAGGGAGAATTAAAAGCTTTAAATATGCTTTAACAGGTCTAAAGTTATTATTAAAAGAATTAAATTTTCAGATTCATTTAGTGGCTTTCGTTCTAATTATAATTTTATCGATTTATTTAAAAATATCTTCTTACGAATGGCTATTTGTTTTGCTTTCAAGTTTTTTTGTATTGATTTGTGAGGCCATTAATACAGCTATTGAAAAAATAATGGATTTTACTTCTTTAGAAAAGGATAAGCGAATTGCAGATATAAAAGATATTAGCGCAGCTTTTGTTTTATTATCAGCAATTAATGCCGTAATAGTAGGAGCATTTATCTTTGTCCCTAAGATTATAGTTCTTTTGGCTTAATCGTTTTTATTCTGCGATGACTTTTTCAATGGAACTCCAAAATTTGTCGGCAGTTTGTTGCCAAGAAAAATGATTGCGTTGTTCTCTTCCTTTTTCGATAAGAGATGTTCTTAATTCATCATTAGTACTTAATTTGAACATTGCGTTGGCTATTTCCTGAGTTGAATTAGGATTGACAAAAAGAGCAGCGTTTCCTGCTATTTCTGGCAAACAAGTTGTATTCGATGCAATTATTGCAGTTTCTGCATTCATAGCTTCTACCAAAGGAATGCCAAAGCCTTCGAATAAGGAAACATATACCAAAGCTGTAGATGATGCTAAAATATTTTTGAGTTTGTCTGTGGATAAATGTCCTGTAAAAATGACATTGTTTTTAAATTTCATTGCGTCATAAGCTGTTTTAATGGCTCCACTCCAGAAAAATCGACTACCCACAATAATTAACTGAGAATCGGTTTTGTCATTGAGCTTGAAAGCATCAAAACTTAATAATAATTGGGCGATATTTTTTCGAGGATGTAAGCTTCCTACAAAAATGAAATAGGGTTTCCCACCACTAAATTCTTGTCGTGTATTATTTTGCTCTTCTTTGGAAATGGGCTGATACAATGTGTTTGAACCATTGTAAACAACGTCGATTTTATTCAAATCAATTTTATATCGTTTATGAATATCTTGTTTCGAATATTCTGATACCGTAGCAATTCGGTTTGCATTCTTTGCCCATTTAGGGAAATATTTTCGGTAATAATTAGCGAAATTTTTAGGAAGCCACTGAGGTTTCTCTTCAAAATTTAAATCGTGAATAACGTTTAGATTCTTAACTTTTAATTTTGTACTCGAAATACCATCGGTAGAGATAAATAAGTCAACTTGGTATTTTTTTAAAATAAAAGGAAGAATCCACTCAAATTTTAAATATAAAGCCAGTGGTCGATAAAATGGAGGGCCAATATTAATTGCTTTTACATTTTTAGAAAAAATAAAGCTTTGGTCGATTCCTTTTCCAAAAATAAAAAGAAATTGATGTTCTGGATGTTGCTGAACAATGTGTTTGAGAGATTGGTAGGTAAACCATCCTAAACCTTCTAAATGGTCTTTAACTAAAGATTGTACGTTGACTGCTATTAACATTAGGTGTTTTTAGAAGAAGTTCTCTTTGGTAGCAAAAATAAGAAAAGCAATCTTTCTACCCAATTCTACTCCAATTTATTTTGGAGCTATATTTTGATTTTAAAACGATTTTGATTTTTTGGTGTATTTCTTTGTTTAATAGAGGATCCTCTTTTAATAAATTTTCCACAGCATTTCTGGCTGTTTGAAGAATGTTCTGGTCACTTGCTAAGTTGGCCATTTTAAAATCTAAAGGAACGCCTGATTGCAAGGTCCCCTCGATGCTTCCTGGGCCTCTAAGTTGCATATCTATTTCGGCTAACTTAAATCCATCGGAGCTGTCAACCATTGCTTCTATTCGGGTGCGGCTTTCTTTCGATAATTTATAGGATGTTCTTAAAATACAATACGATTGCTCTGCTCCACGTCCCACACGGCCTCTTAATTGATGCAGTTGTGATAAACCAAATCGTTCGGCACTTTCTATAACCATTACTGATGCGTTGGGGATATTTACACCGACCTCGATAACCGTAGTTGCAACCATAATGTTTGTTTGCCCTTTAATAAATTTCTGCATTTCGATTTCTTTGTCCTTAGCTTTAACTTTACCGTGAACAATGCTAATCGCATATTGAGGAGCAGGAAAGTCATCGTTGAGTTGCCAGAATCCTTCTTCTAAAGCTTTAAAATCTAATTTTTCAGATTCTTTTATCAGAGGATAGACAACATAAATTTGTCGACCTAAGGCAATTTGCTCTCGCATAAATTTATTTAGCTTAGCTTGTTGGTTTTCGTAAATATGAATGGTTTTTATAGGTTTCCGACCAGGAGGAAGTTCGTCTATTATAGAGATATCTAAATCGCCGTATAAAGTCATTGAAAGTGTTCTTGGAATAGGTGTTGCGGTCATAATTAGAACATGGGGAGGGATTTTGTTTTTGCCCCAGAATTTGGCTCTTTGAGCCACTCCAAAACGATGCTGCTCATCGATAACAACTAAACCTAAGTTTTTGAAAATCACAGTGTCTTCTATCAACGCATGAGTTCCAATGATGATATTTACTTTGCCTGATTTTAGGTCTTCGAGTATTTTTGTTTTTAATGATTTTTTAGTACTCCCCGTTAGAAGCTGTACCGTTAGACCTATTTTTTTAAGGTCACTATTTAAACTTTCGAAATGTTGTGATGCTAAAATTTCAGTGGGAGCCATTATGGCGGCTTGAAATCCATTGTCTATGGCTATTAACATCGAAAATAAAGCAACTAAGGTTTTTCCACTGCCAACATCGCCTTGTAATAATCGATTCATTTGTTTTCCCGTATTCAAATCGAAACGAATTTCTTTAATAACTCGCTTTTGTGCTTCGGTAAGTTGAAAAGGTAAGCAATCGGAATAATAAGTATTAAAAAAGTTTCCAACTTTCGAGAATATATGACCTTGGTAATTGGTCTTTCTAATTTCTTTTTGGAGGAGAAGTTTAAGCTGAATTAAAAATAATTCGTCAAATTTAATTCTATATTCAGCTTGTTGTTTCAAACTTTCCGATTCTGGATAATGTAAGTTTTTTAGACTCTTATCTAAGGAAAGTAGCTTGTAATTATTAATAATTTCTTGAGGTAAGTAGTCGGGTATAGAAATAGAATTTTCAAAAATTGTCTGAGTTAATTTTTGAATGACTTTAGAGCTAATAAATTTAGTTTTTAGTTTTTCTGGGACACTATATTGGGGAAATATACCTTGTTGTTGATTGTTAACAGAGGTGTTTTTTTCAATTTCGGGATGCGTTATACTGAATTTCCCGTTGAATAGGGAGGGCTTCCCGAAGATTAAATATTCTTCTCCAATATTAATATTTTTTTTTATCCATTTGATGGCTTTAAACCAGATAAGCTCTATTGATCCTGTATGATCCGATAATTTGGCCGTTAACCTTTGGGAGCGCCCCATTCCAATTAATGCAACGTTAGAAATTCGGCCTTTTATTTGGATGGCGGATGAGATAGAAGAATGAATATCGGAAATTTGATAAATTTTACTTTTATCTATATGTTTTGTTGGGAAGAAATATAATAAATCTTCAACAGTATATAAATTGAGTTCTTGATTTAGAATATGAGCTTTCTTTTCGCCGACACCTTTCAGAAATTGTATATCTGTTTTTAAATTCAAAATTGTATACTTTTTGAGTAAAATTAAAATTAAAAAGCTTAATGAACAAATGTATTTTTAGAAGAGCTTGGGTAAATTTATTTTTAAAAAGAATCTTAAGAAATCAAAAGAAAGTGTACGTTTTCCTCTGTTAAATGGTAAGTTTTGTCTTATATCTGGTTTAGATAGTCAAATTTGATGGGTAATAATTTGTATGTTAGAATATAAAATATTATTTTTGTTACTATTGGACGTTATGTGTAAATCTTTGTGTTTTAAGTTATTATAATTAAGTTAGTAGATGAAAAGAATAGCTCTTACATTCTTCTTATTTTTAATGGTTATTTTTGGGTATGGCCAATTTGGTACTCCTGATAATGATGATTGTTCTGACGCTATTGAATTAACGGTTAACGAGTCTTGTTCTTTTTCAACCTATGATAACAGTAATGCAACAGATTCTGGAGAGGATGATCCTTCTTGTGGTAATTATCATCCAAATATGTCTTCTCATGGTGATGTTTGGTTTAAGGTAACTATTCCGTATAATGGTCCAGTTACTTTTGATACAAAAGATGTTGATTTTACAGACGGGGCTATGGCTATTTATACAGGAGCTGACTGTAACAACCTAACCGAAATTGAATGTGATGATGACGGTAGTGATAATGCAAGTATGCCAATGATTAAGAGGTCGTTTAGTAGTGGTGATGTCGTTTGGATTAGATTTTGGGAATATGGTGGGGATAAAGAAGGTGATTTTCAGATTTGTGTTTGGCAATTAGAGCCTCCTGCTAATGATTTACCCTGTGGAGCTATTGAGTTAACGGTCAATGAGTCTTGTTCTTTTTCAACCTATGATAACAGTAATGCAACAGATTCTGGAGAACCAGATCCTGGTTGTGCGAATTATTACGGCGATAATGGAGGGTATGGAGATGTTTGGTTTAAAATTACAGTTCCTTACGATGGATTTGTAACCTTTGATACGGATGATATTGATTTTACAGATTCAGGGATGGCTATTTATAGTGGTTCGGATTGTAACAATCTTACGAAAATAGAATGTGATGATGATGATAGTGACAATGGTTATATGTCGATGATTCAGAAGAGTTTTGATGAGGGAGATGTTATTTGGATAAGAATCTGGGAGAGAGGTGGCAACGATCAAGGAGAATTTAAAATTTGTGTATGGGAACCTGTTCCCCCATCTAATGATTCTCCATGTGGAGCTATTGAGTTGACTGTTGGAGATGCTGCTGTAAGTTCAACAAATTTAGGCTCCAGTAATTCAGGAGTTACAACTCCAGATTGTGCTAATTATAATGAGAGTGGGACTGTATTTGATGTTTGGTATTATTCAATTGTTCCTGATAATGGAGTAATGACTATAGAAACAAGTGAAGCCTCATCTACTCCTAAAGTTACAGATACAGGATTAGAAGTTTATCATGGTTCTTGTAGTGACTTGTGTGATATTGAATGTGATGATTATGACGGTTCTGGCAGCTATTCTAAAATAGATTTGACAGGGCTTTATCCTGGTGATACGATTTGGATAAGGATATGGGACGATGGTTGTAATGATGGAGGAAACTTTAAGGTTGCAACAAGTACAAATAGTGATCCTGATTTAGAAGCTTCAGATAATGGTGATTGTGTTAAAGCTGAAACAATATGTGGAGACGAAAGTATAACTTCTAATGCAACAGGTAAAGGTAATCTGAATGAATTAAATTGCTCAAATCATGGGACATTAATAGGAAATGAGCATTATTCTACATGGCTACTTTTTGCTTCACAAGTTGATTGTGAGATTTGCTTTACAATATCCTCAGCAGATAATACGGATTACGATTTTGCAATTTGGAGTGGGATACAATGTAATCCAAAGAATCAGCCCATAAGAAGTTCTTATGCGGATGATAGTAATTATTCAGGAACAGATACAGGTCTAAAATCTACATCTACTGATGTTTGGGAAGAGGAAGATGATGATAATGAAGGTAATGCTTCGGATGGTTTTGTAAAATGTTTACAAGCGTCAGCTGGAGATGAGTATACTATGGTTATTGATAATTATTCGGGTAATGGTAATGAGTTTACATTGACATGGGACTTGTGTCAAGACGATGCTTTAGATTGTTCAACTTTACCTGTTGAATTTGTTTCGCTAAGATATGATTGCTCAAGCCAACAATTATTATGGCAAACAATGTCAGAAATAAATAATGATTATTTTACAATTAAAGTAGGTTCTAAATATAATCATACTTTACAAGTAGAACATGAATATATTGTAAAGGGAAAGAATAATAAAAATATTAAATCCTATTATGATTTAGATTTAGATATTTCGGATAAATATGTGGAGTTATGGCAAACCGATCTTGATGGTAAAACTAACATCTTAAAAAAGATATACGTAAGTTGTTCAAGTATTAGTAGAAATAAAGTTTCTTTATATCCTAATCCAAGTAATGGGATTGTTAATATTTCGGGAGAATACGAAAATAT
>Ga0256826_1002754_pt1 | contig 10644 bp, 7 predicted proteins | sample CV79metaG_FD_185975 | JGI IMG/M metagenome (GOLD analysis project Ga0256826, IMG submission 185975) | Hydrothermal vent microbial communities from East Pacific Rise, Pacific Ocean - CV79 | ecosystem: Environmental > Aquatic > Marine > Hydrothermal vents | place: Pacific Ocean: East Pacific Rise... | reverse complement strand
GACATGTACACATACCGTGACCTGTACCGATTAAGAATTTTTGACGTTCGCCATTTTTCATTTTCTCGATAGATTTTTGAAGTACTTCACTTGCGTGAACAGCGTGATCAGCAGTACATACAGAAACAGTATGCTCACCAAGACCGTTAGCATCACCAAGACCTGGAGTTGCAGCAAAGTTAAGTTTAGGACCTGTTGCATTAATAACATAGTCATAAGTTACATCTTCAGTTTCGCCCGCTTTACCTTGACCTGTGTACTCAATGGTAACAAAAGGAGTATCTGAATCAGCATTTCCTTCAGGGTTTAAAGACTTAGCTAATGCTTGTTTAAAAATGATTCCTGCTTTTTTATATACAGGGTCAAGGTCAAAAGTAACCTCTTCTTTACTCATTTGTCCAACACCAACCCAAATGTTTGATGGAATCCAGTTCCACTGTGAATTTGGTGTTACTACTACTACTTCGTGATTAGAACCTAACCATTTTGCAGCGAATGTTGCAGCCGTGTGTCCAGAAACACCACCGCCAAGAACAATTACTCTTGCCATATCTACTCCTTTTATTGTCTATAAATATTTTTAAATATTAAAATTAATACTTTTATTAAATACTACAGCTACTGTCAAACATTATAGTCAAAGTAATATTAAATATTTATCACGTTATTAATATTTATAATAGGAGAGAGTTTTTTAGGAGATATGTTAATTTAGGTAACAGTTAAAAGAGGTAAATAGTGACTACTTAACGTAATCAACTACCTTAGAACCTTCAGTTACCTCTTTTATCACATTTACGACAGAAATATGTTCAGGGTGAGTTGCATAAGTTGAAAGCCCTTCTTTATCTTTAAAACTTGTTGTTAAGACTAAGTCGAAAGAGCGTTCGCTTTGCATAAAGTCTAAACCAACTTCCATACTTAAAAGCGGTTCTATCATAGAAGGTAAAGTTTCCAGTAGAGTTTTGACTTTTATTAAATTGTTTTCTTTATTTTCTTCTTTAAACTTCAACATAACAATATGTACAATCATAATTTAATTCCTTTTTATTATATAAGCTTAAAAAATGTTATTATAATAACGAACCTATAAATAGTGCTGAAAGTATAGCATTTATCACAAAAAGTAGTTTTATTATATAAGTGTGATAAATTTGAGATACATTCACGTTATAATTTATCATAATTATAAGGAACCCTAATGAAATTTATATTGCCCATCTTTCTTTGCCTTCTGAGTCTTGAAGCAGAACCACTGAGTCTGCCTCATGCCTTAGATATTTTAAGACAAAACAATCTTGAATTAAAAATAGCAGAGTATGACACCCAAGCCGCTTCCCAAACGCAAGACATGGCAGGAGCACAGCACTACGGACAACTTAACTTTATTCAAAACGCTTTTCGTTCTAATGATGCAGGTAATGTTTTTGGTTACACACTTACGTCAAGAGAAGCCACCTTTGGAAACTTTGGATTTGCAGACTTCAACCCAGCAAATCCAAATATTTTAGATGTTCAACCTCATGATTTAAATTATCCAGAAGACAGAAACTTTTTTCAATCTAAACTAGTTTACGAACTCCCTCTTTATACTGGAAATAAAATTACTGCCTATCAAGAGATGGCAAAAGAGATGAAGCATATCTCTAGTTTAAATGAGAAACAACAACTTCAAGAAAAAATCTATGAACTGAGAAAAAGTTTTTACAACATGGGGCTTTTAGAAGACTCCTTAACTAACCTTAACCTTATTTTGACCAATATGGGTAAACTTAAACACACCACTCAAAACATGATAGATGAAGGTTATGCCAAAAAAGTAGATATCTTAGAGGTACGTTCTAAAGAGGCAAATGTAAGACGTATCATTACCGAACTTGAAGCCAACAAAGAGTTACTTTACCATTACTTATCATTTCTTTTAAATCAAGATGTCAAAGAGATTGCAGCTCCAAAAGAAAACTTAGACACGCCTACAGTGAGTGTAGATGAAATTTTAAACCAGAGTATTGACATTCAAAAAGCACAAACAGCGCTTCGTATTCATAAGAGTAAACTAACAGCGGAAGAGTCACGTTATTTACCAACCATTGGCGCTATGGCAGAGATACAAACAGCTGATGACTCTTTTTTAGGTGACGCAAATGACCATAAGTCCTACACAGTGGGTGTTCAACTTAAATGGAACATCTTTGGAGGAGGTGGAGATTCTGCGGCAATTGAAAAAGCACAGATTGACCGACTTAAAAGTCAAACCCAGGTGGAACTGGCTAAAAAAGGCATTGCCTTACGTATTCGTGAGATTCAGACCAACATTAAACTTACTAACTCTCAAATTGAAAACTTAAAAATAGAACTGAGTTTAGCTCAAGAGATTTATAAAAACTATGAGGGACGTTATAAAGAGCAGTTAATTTCTATGAATGACGTTATCATTAAGCAAAGTATCTGGCTTGAAAATATTTTACAACTACTTAAAGCCAATAATGATAGAAATCAAGAGATTTTTGCCTTAGAAAAATTAGCACAACTAGGAGACACACATGAGTAAATTTTTTACTACCTTATTACTTTTCACAGCAATGGTATTTGCTGAAACACTTACCCTTTCAGGGACCGTTATCTCAGACAATGAGAAGATGATTACATCACGTTTTATGGGGTTTGTTACACAGGTAAATGTTTCTGAGGGTGAAAAGGTTAAAAAAGGAAAGGTGCTTTACACAATTGACTCTCGTGAGATTGACTCCGCTACTCAGCAGGCAGAACTTTCCTTACAGATGTACCAAAACCAATACACCAACGTTAAACTGAACCTTGAAAGACACAAACGTCTGCTTAAAAAAGACATGGTTTCACGTTATGAGGTGGAGAACTTAGAACTCGCTTCTAAAAACTTAGAAGACATGATGCAAATTGCCAAAGCACGTCTTAAGCAAGTTAAAAATCAGTACAAATACCTAAGAGTAGAAGCACCAAATGATGGTGTTATTATTGCTAAACGCATCAAAGTTGGTGAGATGGCAATGCCTGGAATGCCAGCTATTATTCTTTCTGATTTATCTCAGTTAAAAGTCGCCATTGAAGTTGCGGAAAGTGAACTTGGACGTATTGAACATGGTAAAACTGTGGAAGTGAACATTCCTTCTATGAACTTAAAACTCGTTGGAAAAGTCAATGCTATCATCCCCTCATCCAACCCAATGACCCATACATTTAGAGTCAAGATTTCTATTAACAAGGGTAAGCATAGACTTTACCCCGGAATGTATGCCACTGTGAGCATTAAATAATGTCTGAAAAAAAACCTTATGTCCCTACGGATTATGCAGGTAAATTAGCAAAAATGTTTATTAGGAGTCCACTAACTCCTTTACTTGGTGCATTTTTACTTATTTTGGGTTATATGTCTCTAGAAATTATGCCCCGTGAAGAGAACCCTCAAATGGTTGTTTCAGGTTCAACCGTAATTGTGGCACTTCCTGGTGCAAGTGCTAAAGAGATTACAAAAATCATTGTTCAACCCTTAGAGCGTAAATTGAAAGAGGTTAAAGGAATTGAGCATATTTACTCAATGGCAATGGATAACTTCGCTGTTGTTAATGCTGCTTTTTTTATTGGTGAAGAAAAAGAAAACTCTAACCTAAAGGTGTATGACAAAGTCTTACAAAACATGGACATTTTACCTAAGGGCGCGATGCAACCTATTATTAAACCTTTAGATATTGATATTGATATTCCCATTATTTCTGTTGCTTTTTATGCCCAAAACAAAGATATGCCTGCCTCAGAACTTTATGACAAGGTAAAAGCCATTCAGCACCATATTAATGGTCTTAACAATGTGGCAGTAACAGACGTTAAGGGTGGGCATAAACACCAGTTTAATATCAAAGTAGATTTATATAAACTCGCAGGGTACAACCTCTCAATGGGGCAGATATTACAAGCAGTTCAAGCCTTATCTTATTCTGTTCCAACCATTAAAAATGAGACTAAAGATAATGAAATTGTAATGCTTGGAATCAAAAATGCCATTGATAAGGCCGATGACATTGGAAACATAATTGTCTCTTCGTACATGGGTTCACCTATTTATCTTAAGCAAGTGGCAAAGGTTACAAAGTCTTATGATATACAAAACTTTAAATCTGCTCAAATTTCACTAAGAGATGAAGATGGTAATTTTACACCTTTGCAAGAACAAGTAACGTTAACGGTTTCAAAACTACAAGGAACAAACGCCGTTGTTATTGCCGACGCCGTTAGAGATGAACTTAAAAAGTACAAAGAAGAGATTAACAAAATTGGTATCTCTTATATCATTACTAGAAATGATGGTCATCGTGCAGACGAAGCGGTAAATGAGCTGGTGTATCACCTTGTTCTTTCTATTATTATTATTGCCATCTTACTTATCTTTGTTTTAGGATGGAGAGAGTCTTTAATTGTAACCTTTACTGTTCCTGCTATTTTAGCCATTACACTTTTTGTGGCGTACATTACAGGGCAGACCGTAAATAGAATTACCCTCTTTGCTTTTTTACTAAGTTTAGGACTGCTTGTTGATGCAGCTATTATTGTAATTGAAAACATTCACCGTCATTACCATTCTAAAGAGGCAGAGACTATGGATAAAGATGAACTTATGATTATGGCAACAGATGAAGTGGGACCACCAACTAACATCGCAACACTCGCCATTATTTTAACCATGGTTCCTATGGCTTTTGTAGGGCAGATGATGGGACAGTTTATGAAACCAATTCCTGCTAATGTTCCAGTAGCCCTTGTCGCATCGCTATTTATTGCCTATATCTTCACACCGTATCTAGCAACACGTTTACTTAAAAAACCTGAACACAAGAAGGAGGATCACTAATGTTTAAAAAGTTTGAAAATGCCGTTTTAAACGGAATTAAAAGTAAGAATCAAAAACGTTTTATACTCATTGGTACGTTAATGGGTTTTATTCTTTCTTTGATGATGATTCCTTCTGAACTCGTTTTAGCAAAAATGCTTCCGGGTAAAAACAGTGACACCTTTAACATATATATTGACCTTCCTTCAGGCTCGTCAATCTCACAGACACAAGTCGTTAGTAATTGTGTTATTAACTACGTTCAACAAGAAAAAGAAGTTCTAAACACCGAAGTCTTTTTAGGCATGGGAAGCCCTCTTGACTTTGCAGGGCTTATTAAAGGTTCTCAGTTTAAAAATTCAGAAAATGTTGCTGAAGTCGTTCTAAACCTAAGTGCACAACATCATAGAAAAGAGCCCTCATACTTAATGGTTCAGCGTATGCGTTCAATCATTCAAAAAGCTTGTAACATTAACGGTGCTAAAATTTCTTTTGTTGAACCTCCTGCAGGACCTCCTGTTATGGCAGCTATTGTGGCAGAGGTTTATGGAAATGATGCCGAAGGTATTCGCCACATTGCCAAGAGAGTTGAAACCATTTTTTCTCATACTGCAGGTCTTGTTGATGTTGACATTATGCAAGATGATATTTATGACAAATTTGAAATCCAAGTTGATAGCATTAAACTTGCCCGTTCAGGTCTAAATGTTAAACAGGTCAATGATATTTTATACCTTGCTTTTGAAGGTATGGAAATTGCCGTTAAAAACTCAGCTATTTATGATGACCAAATTCCTATATTTTTAACACTTTCGTCTGAAACAAAAGACTTTAGTACAAAAAGCAAGATGGCGATTCAAGCTAAGATGGCTTCGTTAAAACTTATGAATTCAAAAGGTATGATGGTTCCTATTACAGAGGTAGTCAGTATTGTTGCTGTCAAATCAAACCCTATGATTATGGCTAAGAACCTGCACCAGATGGTAAATGTTTTGGCTGAAACAGACATGGTTTCTCAGGTTTATCCATTAATGGACGCAAGAAATGAGATTATGGACACCTTTAATGATGAGTATGAAATCTCTAAAATTGGTCTGTTTAATCTTGAACTTAAAGATAAAAAAACAACCAAGGTTTACAAGCTTATTTGGGATGGCGAGATGGAAGTAACCTTAGATACTTTCGTTGAACTTGGTGCTGCTTTTATTGCTGCTCTCATTTTAATCTTTTTATTAATGGTAATCTACTACAAGAGTTTTAAAATCTCAGGTATCATCCTTTTAGGTAGTTTTCTTTCTATCATTGGTGTAATTGTTGGTCACTTTATTATGGATGTATTTGTAGAAGGAACCTTCTTCTTAACCGCAACGTCACTCATTGGTTTTATTGCTTTAATTGGTATCTCATCACGAAATTCTCTTTTACTCATCGACTTCACTAAGTCTTTAATGTTTGAAAAAGGGATGAACCAACAAGAAGCTATTGCTTTCGCAACTGCAACACGTGCAAAACCCATTTTTTTAACTGCCGTAGCAATTATCTTAGCTTCAACCCTTCTTGCCTCTGACGCCGTTTTTGGTGGTCTTGGTGTTTCCTTAATCTTTGGAACTATTGCAGCGGTAGTGGCTTCACTTATTGTTGTTCCTGTACTTATGGATAACAGTGATTTACACAAAGAATTTAGCAAGTAAAGGGATTTAATCTCTTTACTTTTAACACATTTCTCACACTTTACCTTATTAAAATACTCCTAGAATAAGAGATGATATATATTTTAATATGTTATTTAATATTCATTAAATACATTCTCGTATTAAAAAATAAGGATTTACAATGTTAAAGAAAATTATCGCCGGAACCTTACTAAGTGCAATCACACTTTTCGCTCTACCAAACAATGAACTAGAACTTTTAATTTTAAACAAAGCCGTTGAGAAAAAAGTTATTGTTCTTTCAAACATGCACCTTAATGGTGAAACAAAAGAGAAGTTTTCAAAAGTGTATGATGAATACCAAGCAAAACTAATGAAACACCGTATTACTGAATTAAAACTAATTAGAGATTACGCCATGTCTTTTAACGACATGAATGATGACAGTGCAAATAAAATCATTGTAGAATGGGTAAGCGTTGAAGAAAATCAAATGGTTCTTAAAAAAGACTATATTGCTAAATTCAAAAAAGTAATGAATTCTGCTCAAGTTATCCGTTATTTTCAAATCGAAAACCGTCTTCAGTTAATGCAAGAGGTTCAAACAACAAGTTTAATCCCTTTGGCACAACCTGTACCAATTAAAATCGACATGAAATAAGTTTATCCTTGAAGCCTTTGGGCTTCATCTTCTTCCCTCTTAAAATAGTTTCCCATTAGCCTTTAGAACACAATATTCAAATAATAAAAATATAGTAGTTTTTCTAATCATCCACTTTACTTTAAAACGCGAAGTCCATACTTCAGTATAAAAAAAGGGAAACTATAGGAAAATATCACTAAATGATTATAAAGGGATATAATGAAATTATTAAAAATAATATTTATGAGTTCACTACTTGCTAGTGCAGCAATGGCAATTGAACCTATGCAAAAAGAAGCGGGTTGGAGTGGGTTCCTTCTCATGGGTGCTGGTTACCTCAAATATGAAAACAATGAAATCGCAGGAAATAGACTGTTTAATGTTTCAGATACAAGACTAGATGATTATGGTTCAGCAAAATCCAAATCAATAGGAATCCCCGTTCTTACAGGTACCGCTAGTTATACTCTAGAAGGTAGCAAAACAGAGTTTTTTATTGGTAATAGCTTAGAAGATTACCTAAGAATGGACGCAACCTTAGCTCTTGGAGTTCGTCATCAATTTGATGGTGTTGGAATTTTGGGTATTCGTCTTCTTGCAAGTACTACACCTACCGATGTATGGGAAGACCCTTTTTATAAAGGAGGTGACCGTAGGGATACCGAACGAAAGTCAAAAGGTCTTGGTCTGAAGTGGGAAAGCATCATGAGTTCTAACTTTGAGATTGACATACGTGCGCGTAAGATGGAATTTGATAATGATAGAAATGGCGAGTCTCTAAATGATGGTATTGGTGGTCTACCAACTGGAGACAATGGCGCTTTTACTATTGATAATGCAGGACAAAAACTTCTCGAGCGTGAAGGAAACCTAGTCTCTGCAGAAGTTTTATACACTTGGACTATGAATCCAAATAACTTTCTTATCCCTGCTATTAAATTCACCAATGATGATAGAGATGGTGATGCTAGAGATAACACAAGAGCAGAGCTTAAACTTTCTCATATTTTCATGAATCCAAAATGGATTGTTGCAAGTTCTATTGTGGCAGGTAAAGCCTCTTTTGATAAAGAGAATCCAATCTTTCTAAAAAAACAAGATACTACTCAAATAGGCATGGGAATTAATGTTACTTACAAGAATGTATTTGGATGGAAACATTGGAATGTAAATGGTGGTTTCTACGCAAGCCAAGGTGACTCCGACATCGACTTCTACGATACAAAGCTCTTTTTAGCCACCCTTGGTGTAGCTTACTCTTTCTAAATAAAACTAAGAGACAAGCTCTCTTAGTTCTTATCCTAAAATCTTCGCAACAATCTCATAAACATTTTTAGACAAGTCTTTTGTATTTAAAATACCTTCTAACTCAACTTTCATTAAAGCCTTAGCCTTCTCATTTAACTTAGCATAATCTTTAAAAACACCCGAAAGCCCTGAAGCTATCTGAGGGTTTAGTGTATCAAGTTCTAAAACCTTCTTGGCAACAAAACTATAACCACTTCCATCAACAGCATGAAAGTGTAAAGCGTTTCTAGCAAATGAACCAATGAGTGAACGCACAAGGTTAGGAACTTTAATATCAAAGACCTCATCTTCTAAAAGCATGTGTACATTTGCAGGTGTCTCTTTTAATTCAGAAGAGGCAATAACCGCTAAGTATTTATTCATAACTAAAGTATTGTTTTTATAGCGCGCATAAAAGTCAGCTAAGGCTTCTTTTTTACCATCTCCTCTAGAGTTTGCTAAAACAGTAAGGGCTGAAAATCTATCGGTCATATTGTTAGCATTGTTGTATTGGGCTAAGGCAAGTTTCTCATCTTTAAGTGCTGCTAAGTAAGACAGAAGTGTATTTTTCAGCTTTCTTCTTGCAATTTCATCTGAGTTTACCTCATAAGGCGTGTCAAGATTAAGTCGGTCATACGCTACTCTAATGTCTGCACCAAACTCTCTTACAATCTCACGTTTTAAGAAGTTTCTTGCCATATAAATAGCTTCTACATCTAACACTTTTCGTGTTTGCATCAGCATTGAAACCGAAGGAAGGCTTAACATATCTGCCTTTAAAGAATTGTCCATTTTATCATCATTAAGAACTGCGATAAAAGCATCTGCGTACGATGCACTGCCTTTCATTGGGGCATTAAATTCAAGAGCATTAATGAGTTTAGTAAGTACCATAGTAGCTAAGGTTTGAGACGCTTCATAACGATTAAACTCATCTTTATCAAATGCCATTAAAAAAGCATACTCATCAAAAGAGTAAGGAGTATTAAGTTTAATTGGAGCCGAAAAGTTTTGATTTAAGGAGAAAATTGGTGCTACTTTTAAATCTTCAAAAACGAAATTCTGTTTCTCTTTTGAAATCAATAAAATACCTCTATCTATAAAAGGCTGACTTTCATCCTTTAGTTTTAAGGGCATCTCATTTCCACTTCCATCTAAAATAGCTAACTTAAAAGGAAAAAAGTAAGGTTTTTGGTTGGTTTGAGTAGGTGAAAGATAGCTTTGAGTAAGGGTTAGTTCTAAGCTCTTGCTCTTTTCATTATACATAGTTTTCACATCTACTTCAGGTGTTCCTGACTGTGCATACCAAAGTTTAAAATGCTCTAAGTCAAAGCCTGATGCCTCTTGCATAGCCCAAACAAAGTCTTCTGTTCGTACGGCTTGACCATCAAAGGTTTTAAAATATAAATCCATTCCTTCTCTAAAAGACTTCTCCCCAATCATCGTATGAATCATACGAATAATCTCAGCCCCTTTTTCATAAATGGTAGCTGTGTAAAAGTTATTTATCTGAATGTAAGACTCAGGTTTAATGGGATGTGAAGTAGGACTAGCATCTTCAACAAACTGACGTTCTTGCAAGGCTTTAACATCTGCAATTCTTTGCACTGAACGCGAGTTTAAGTCTGCAGAAAACTCTTGGTCTCTAAAAACAGTAAGCCCCTCTTTAAGCGTAAGTTGAAACCAATCTCTACAGGTAATTCTATTTCCTGTCCAGTTATGAAAATACTCATGCCCAATAACAGACTCAATTCCCATAAAGTTAGCATCAGTCGCCGTATCGGCGTCCGCTAAAACATAATGTGAATTAAAAACATTAAGCCCCTTGTTTTCCATAGCTCCCATGTTAAAAGAATCTACTGCAACAATATTGTAAATCTCTAAATCATATTCTCGTCCAAAGCGTTCTTCATCCCACTTCATTGAGTTCTTTAAAGACTCCATTGCAAAAGAACATTTTTCTTCATTTCCCTTGTCACAATAGATATTAAGTTCAATCTCATTCTTAGACATTGTTGAAAAAGAGTCATTAACCTTACCTAAGTCACCCGCAACTAAGGCATAAAGATAAGAAGGTTTAGGAAAAGGATCTTTCCATAAAGCATAATGTTTACCCTCACACAAATCACCTTCCTCTGCCAAGTTACCATTAGATAAAAGTACTGGATAAGCTTTTTTATCCGCAATTATTTTAGTTGAAT